>JAEEGF012073879.1_pt1 | contig 43097 bp, 33 predicted proteins | sample 9134171 | NCBI WGS metagenome assembly JAEEGF01 (sample SAMN16246542, study PRJNA631951) | gut metagenome | biome: gut microbiome; feature: rumen; material: AP-attached | host: Bos | place: Iran: Karaj | collected 2018-10 | reverse complement strand
ATGTGTGTCCGACTGACGCAGAAGGTATTCTGCTTCATGAATTTTATATGCCGTGTTAACTGTTACAAGCACTGCACCGATTTTTGTGGTCGCCCAAAACGTAATATACCATTGCGGAACATTTGTTGCCCAAATCGCAACATGGTCCCCACTCCTTACACCCATAGTGATCAGAGCTCTTGCGAATTCATCTACATCGTCTCTGAACTGACTGTATGTCCTGGTATAGTCAAGCTCAGTATATCTGAATGCATATTGGTCTGGGAAATTTTCACAAATCTTATCAAGCACCTGAGGAAAAGTATAATCAATAAGATGTTCTTTGGGCCAGATATAGTTACCGGTATGAGCAATGTTGAATTGAAGTTGTTCTCTTTTATGCAAATATTTTTGCATAAAATGTGCAAAATGTGGAAAAACTATACCCGCATCGCTCAGTTTCTTTGCCCAACGCTTGACCCATTCAAGCGAAATATATCCATCGTAACCTGATTCAATGAGCGCTATCATCATGCGATCGATTGGAAGATCACCTTCACCCATCAGTCTGTAGGATGCTTCACCATCAATCATCACAGAGTCTTTTACATGCACATATTTTATAAGTGAACCAAGATTTTTAACTGTTTCCTCCGGTTCTTCATTTCCATATCGGTACGGATGATGGACATCCCATAAAACAGCAATGTGTTTGCTGTTAACTGAATCTATAAGTTTTTTTAGACGTTTTGTATCGGAGTAAACACCGTTGGTTTCAACTAAAAGAGTTATATCTGTCCCTTCAGCCATTATTGCTGCTTTTTTTAAAACACTGCATATTTCAGCGTCATTCACCTCGCCGTTCGGCATAGGTTCTCTGTCTGCGAGAATACGAATGAATGGTGTTTTCAGCTTAATTGCAAGAGAGATATATTGTGAAATCTCGTTAAGATTTTCCTCTGTTTTATCAAGATATTTTAAGCCGCAGCCTGATGACAAACATGGTATTTCAAGATTAAGCCTCTCAAGAGTTTTAATCGTTTCAGAAATCTTGTTTTCGGAAAACGGCTGTGCATTAACAGCGAAAATTTCGTTGCCAAGTCCTCTGATTTCTATCCCGTCAAATCCGATATCTTTTGCCATTGAATAAATATCGGACCAACTATATTCAGGACATGCAAGTGTTGAGAATGATATTTTCACGAGTTTGCCTCCGTTACACATAATTATTAATGTATAAATTTTCATTATACTGAATTATTTTATCAAAACAGAAACGATTTGTCAAGCTTATTTTACTTGAATTATTGACATTATTGCGTTAATATGTTAAAATAAAAATATGAAAAGAAAACTTATATTTCATATTGACTTGTCCTGCAATAAAAAAACTGTAAAATCCTTTTTACTCAAAGAAGCTCTTCTTTCAAATACAACTCTGAAACAATTGAAGAAATCTGACGATGGGATATTATTGAACGGAAATAGGGTATTTGTCACAAATCAGCTGAATTGCGGAGATCTTCTTGAAATCAATATTCCAGACACGAAAGTGAGTGAAATAGAACCGGTAAAAGGTAATCTTGATATCCTGTATGAAGATGAAGATATATTGGCTATAGATAAACCTCCTTTTATTCCTGTTCATCCTTCAAAAGGGCATATTGACGACAGTCTTGCAAATATAGTAATCGCGTATCTTGCCGAAAATACAGGTACGCTTGTGTTTCGATGCGTTACACGTTTAGACAAAAACACATCTGGTGTTGTGTTGATTGCTAAAAATTCTTTGAGCCATAATAACATCAGAAAACAATTGATTTCTCATGATGTAACCAAGATTTATCATGCAGTCGTCCATGGTATAACAGATGAATCGGGTATGATTGATGCTCCTATAGTACGACCAAATGCTGCAACAATTAAACGAGAGGTTCGTGAAGGCGGTGCGGCATCAATTACTAATTATAAAACAATTAAAACGGAAAACGATGTTTCGTATCTGGAAGTAATACCCGTAACAGGAAGAACACATCAGATCCGGGTCCATATGGCTTATATTGATCATCCGATATGCGGCGATTTTCTCTATGGAGATCCAAACGACAATTACTGCCGACAAATGCTTCACGCTTATCAGATTTCTTTTAAGCACCCAACCAAGGACGAATCAATAACAATTCAAAGCAAGCATGATATTTTTTAATATAATAATAAACCGACAGAAATGCCGGTTTATTATTTTTTAATATTTTATCTTAAAAAAGCAGCTCCGATTATTCCGGCATCGTTACCAAGCTTAGCTACTGCTATTTTTTGCTCAGGAAATCGTGAACCTGCATAAACATTCTTGTTTATATAGCTACGCATCGGTTTAAGAAGATAATCTCCTTCATTACATATACCTCCGCCGATAATCAAGATTTCAGGACGGAATATATTGATCATGTCAATAAGACCTTCCGCTATATATTCAATATATCGATCAACAACTTCCTGACCTGCTTTATCTCCCTTTCTCGCTGCTTCAAAAGCAGTTCTTCCGCTTACATTGTCAAGTGTTGTTAACTGGTTCATTATTGAATCAGGATTTTCTTTCATTGCTTTTGCCGTTTGACGTATAAGCGCAGTAGCGGATGCATACGCCTCCCAGCATCCTTTTCTTCCACACGTGCACTGTTCTCCGTCTTTAACAAGCATTATGTGACCTAATTCGGCTCCGGCAGAGTGCTGTCCTTCGTATATTTTACCGTCAATAACAATTCCTCCTCCAACTCCGGTTCCGAGGGTAATCATAATTGCGTTCTTAAGTCCTTTGGCTGCACCGGATATAACTTCACCAAGAGCAGCAACGTTGGCATCGTTACCAATATAAACAGGTTTGTCTATATATTGTTTGAGAATACTAGCCATTGGAACATGGTCGCCGTACTTGAAATTGTTGGCATAAACTATTACACCGTTTGCCGTATCTATGCTTCCCGGCGCACCTATACCTATATGCAACACATTTTCCAGTGAAATATCGTTTTCTTCAAGAAGTGAAAGCGTGCATGATGCCATGTCCTTCACAATTTCTTCAAACGGACGTTGAGAACCTGTTTTTACCGATTTCTTTGCTACTATTTCACCCTCTTCGGTCACTATTCCAACAGCTATGTTGGTTCCGCCTAAGTCTATACCTATTTTATAACTTTTCATAAGATAGTCCTTTCGTAAAAGTTTATTATTTTTCATTAGGATTTCTTGAACTGCGTTTTAGAGTGTTTTTCCTTATTGCCCTGTAATATGCTTTGATTATATTGTTACCAAAAGAGTCAAGAGAGTATTCTTCTGCTTTTTTTATGCTATTATCTCTCATTTTCATGCGTTCTTCAGGAGATAGAGAACGATATTTGTCAAGAGCAGAAATAAATGACTGTGCATCGTCAAAGTAAAAGCCTGTTTCGTTTTCTATGAGAACATCATCAAGGCATTCGTCGTATCTTGCTATAACAGGTGTTCCGGATGCCATAGATTCAATATAAGTAAGCCCTTGTGTTTCACTTGTAGAGGCTGTGACAAAAACATTTCCTATAGCAAAGTAATTCTGAATCTGTTCCGGCGGCTGCTTCCCTAGAAAAAAGATTCTATTGTCCAATTTCATTGCTTTAACCATGGTCTTAAGCTCTTCTTCTGCCGGTCCGTAACCTGTGATTACAAATACGGCATCCGGATATTTGAAGAATACGGTTGGCATTTGATTTATAATAAAATCTATGCTTTTTTCCTGAGCAAGTCTGCCTACATAAATGATCCTGAATTTATCTTTAATATTTAGGTCAGCCAGTATTTTTTCAACTATGTTGCTGTCTACATTTTTCGGATTAAGCCTTTCGGTGTCTATTCCTGTCGGAACAATATGCATTTGTTTGTTTATCCCATATTCTCTTAAAACTTCATAAGTTTTTTTGGATGGAACAATGATTTCGCAATCCTTGTCGTACAAATGTTTTGTATACATGCCAACCATTTTGCGGGAGGTTTTGTCGAAATATCCTTTTGTAATATAGTGAGTATAATCCTCCCACATTGTATGACTCGTATAGCAATAGGGGATACCGTAGAGCTTTGATGCTGAAATAGCAATCATACGTATTGTAAACTCGGTATGGATATGAATAATATCAAGATTCATGTTTTTTATGTATTCCAATGCTTGAATACTCATTGGTCTTGATATCCGGTAACCGTAAAGCTGCTTTATCTTTACAGCGGGAATTCTCAATATTCCGTTTTCAAATTCTACACCGCCTATTAGCTTTGTATCAAGTGTGGCTGTTATCACATACACGGTATGTCCCATTTTTTGAAGCTGTTTGCGAAGAGTTTCAACAGAAACGGCCACTCCGTTAACATCAGGAAGATATGTGTCCGAAAATAAGCCAATTCGTAACTTTTTTTCCATATAGTTTTCTTTTCCGAATTTACGTATTGCAGTTGTGATAACATCATCCTGAGTAGCTTCGTATATTCTTTTTAGTTTCTGCCCGATTTGTTTTATGTCTCTTTCTTCCGCAGTTTTGCGTGCTGCTGCAGAGACATCAGGAAGTTTACCGCCAATTTTATCTCTGATCAGTTTTGCAAATTGTTCATTGTTAATGCCTTTAAAACAATTAATGCCGTCCTTTAGCCAATCATTATACACGGGAATATCTCTAACCACTACTGTTCCGGAACAGGCAAGGCTTTCAAGAACAACAATTCCTTCTGTTTCTTCATATGTCGGGAAGAAGAATATATCCGCCGAAGAAAATGCGCCTTCATACACATCGCCCTGCATATATCCAGGAAAAAATACATTAGCGGGATGATCCGTTGTAACGGCATTTCTGATTTCGACAGGTATAGAAAGCAGTGGAGTTTGACCGAACCAAACAAATTTTACGTCAGGAAGCATTTCAGCTACCTTTATAAAATCAAGAATTCCCTTCCTTTTTATCCATAAGCCTGATGCGATAACGATTTTATCGTTTTCTGAAAACCCGAAATAATTCCTGAATGCTGCTGCTTTTTCGGGATCATGATAAAATCTGTTAACATTTACTCCGTTTGAAACAACTTCAATGGGAGCGTTGATTCTGTATTTTTTTAGAAGGAGATCTCTGGCATATGGTGTCGGAGCTATTATGCAGTCTGCTGTTCTGTAAAGAAGCATTAATCTTTCTTTTACGAATTTTGAAACCATATTTGAGAAAATAAATGAATTTCTGAAATCCTCTTCAGTAGAATGGGCATGGTAGATTATGGCTGCCCCTTTTTTCTTTGCCTCAGCAATAATAGGCTCGCTGTTTATAAAAACTGTGTTGATATGCAGTATGTCGTAATCGTCTTCAGGGTCAAGCGTGTAATCCACACCAGCTGATTCAAGTGCCTTTATCTGGTGCGACCTTGCCATACCGACGCCTGATTTTGAGATTTTGTCTATTCCTTCAAAGTATAAAAGAACTTTCAATCAATCACACCTCACAGATTAGATAATAAGTATGCTGTAAAATTCAATATAATTCTATCATATTTCATAATTAATGTCAAGCTTTTTATTTCTATAAAAAAAGATAAAAAATTATAAGTCTGGTCAAAATCAGATTGACAAAAAGTAGAAAATTTGATATAATACAAAAAAATAAAAAGGAGCATGATTATGCAGAATAAAGTAAGAATTGGAATTATCGGATGCGGAGGCATTGCTAACGGCAAACATATGCCATCGCTCGCCAAGCTCAAAAATGTAGAAATGGTTGCGTTTTGTGATATTATCCCAGAGCGTGCTGAAAAAGCGGCTAAAGATTACGGAACAAAGGATGCTGTTGTATATACAGACTATCTTAAATTGCTGGAAGATAAATCAATAGATGTAATACATGTATGCACACCAAATAAATCGCATGCTCCCATAACGATTGCTGCTCTTGAATCTGGCAAACATGTAATGTGCGAAAAGCCCATGGCTAAAACAGCTGCAGATGCACGCGCAATGCTTGAAGCAGCAAGAAGAACAGGAAAGAAACTGACAATCGGATATCAGAATCGGCAGAGAAAAGAAATGCTACACCTCAAAAAACTTTGCGATGAAGGCGTTCTGGGAGATATTTATTTTGCCAAAGCCCATGCGATTCGCCGCAGAGCTGTACCCACTTGGGGAGTTTTTATGAACGAAGAGGAACAAGGTGGAGGACCCCTTATTGATATCGGTACTCACTCTCTTGATTTAACTCTTTGGATGATGAACAACTATGAAGTTGAGTCTGTAACAGGCAATTGCCATTATAAACTCGGTAAACGTGCAAACAGTGCCAATGCATGGGGACCTTGGGATCCCGATAAATATACTGTTGAAGATTCAGCATTCGGGTTTATCAAAATGAAAAATGGTGCAACTATTATTCTTGAATCAAGCTGGGCAATAAATCTTGTTGATTCAAGGGAAGCAAGCTGTACTCTCGCCGGCACGGAGGCAGGAGCTGATTTCTTCGACGGAATGCGTATAAACGGAGAAGAATATTCCAAACTTTATATTAAAAAAATCGATTTGTCAACTCAAGGTGTTGATTATTTCGAAGGAGTCAACGACAACGATCCTTCTCTTCGCGATATGGCTCAATGGATTGATGCAGTAGTTAACGACACAGATCCTACAGTCCTTCCCGAGCAGGCACTGGTAGTCAGCGAAATTCTAGAAGCTATTTATACCTCTTATAAAACTGGTAAAACCGTTTATTTTAACTGAAAATGGATTATTTGATTGTTGGTCTCGGAAATCCCGGTCGGCGCTATGCCTATACACGGCATAATGTCGGCTGGATTGCGATAGACTATATAACAGAAAAACTTGGGATTAAAACCAATAAGCTAAAGTTTAAATCATTATGTGGTGAAGGGGACTTCCGAGGGAAGAAGGTATTGTTCCTAAAACCTCAGACATTTATGAACCTTTCGGGCGATGCTGTTTTTGCCGCCTCTTCGTTTTATAAAATTCCCCCGGAACACATCTTTGTTATTTGCGATGATATTGCACTCCCTTCCAACAAATTAAGAATACGCAGACACGGAAGCGATGGTGGACATAAAGGTCTTCGGAGCATTATTACATTATTAAACTCTGATGTTTTCCCCAGGCTTAAAATTGGAATTTCAGACAGAAAAAATCCTGAAATGGACCTTAAAGACTGGGTTATCGGAGAAATGACTGATGAAGAACTGCACTGTCTTGATGAGAGGTTGCCGGATATATTCAAAATTGCGGAAGCATTTGTTTGCGATAATTTAGAAAAAGCAATGTCAGAATATAATTAAGGTGATTTTTTGAATACAACTATTTCTCTTTTAAAACAGCTTGATGGCTATCATAAACTATATGAAGCCGCGGCAGACAACAAGTCTGTCGCGGTATTCGGTGTTGATGTCCATAAAGCCTATTTCTCGGCTCTTCTCTCCGATCACTCAAATCGAAAAGCTTTTATAATTGTTTCCGATGATTCTCAGGCTCGTCAGGTTCGCGAAATAATGGAAGCAGAATGCGGTAAATCACTTATTTTCCCTTCAAAAGAATATAATTTCAGAAATGTTGAAAGTGTTTCTCGCTTTGATGAAAACAAGAGAATTGAAACACTTTCTGCAATTAGAAAAAACGACTTTTCATCTGTTATAATCCCTGCTGAGGCTCTTTGTTCACTTGTTTTGCATCCGAGTGACTTCAAAGAATTTGAAATATACAACGGCGATACCGTAAAATTTGATGAAATTCCTGATAATCTCGTAAGGATGGGTTATGAGTTTTTTCCGACTGTAGAGGGCGCTGGACAGTTTTCTGTAAGAGGCGGTATTATCGATGTATTCCCACCGAGTGAAGAAACTCCGTATAGAATTGAATTCTACGGTGACGAAGTAGACAGCATTTCAGTTTTTGACATTAATACTCAGCGACGTACTGAAATTAAGGACAGCGTTCGTATTACACCCGCTCAGGAATCTGCTGATTCTGTCGTTGAAAGATTGAAAGCAATACTTGATCCTATAAAGAACAACAAATTTACAGTAAAGGATTATGAACTTCTTGACCAAGGTATAATTCCTGCGCATGACAGATATTTCCCGGCTAAATTCAATAAAAAAGCAAACATACTCAATTATTTGCGCGATGACGATTTTCTATTTATATTTGACTGGCAATCAGTTTATACTCATATAAATAAATTCTGTCAAAGAATAACAGATGATATAAAACAACTTTCCGAGGAAGGATATGCATTCTTAAACTCGGATTATTTCGTTGATATTAAATGGATAGAGAATCATATTAAAAATCCTATAATCTTTGAAACACTGCCATGCACAGTACGTGATATTCCTATAGACGACATCATAGATGTTAAATTATTTCAAACATATATAACATCTATTATGACGTTAAAAAATGAGATTGATGAATATCTCGCTACAGGTAATCGTGTGTATATACTTTCAAACGATATTCGACATGCAGACGAATTAAAAAAAAGTTTTGGAAGTCAAACTAATTTATCGGTAATGACAGGGACAATACCGTTCGGTTTTTATTCCCCTGAACTGAAGACGGCAGTCTATACTTATAGAAATCTTCATGGTTCGTCAGATACTCGAATTAAACGCTCAAAATATGAGCGTGGCGAAAGAATTAAGAGTTTTTCCGATATCAAACAAGGTGATTATGTTGTTCATACTAATTATGGTATTGGTATTTACGACGGAATTCACAAAGTTGAGACTCAGGGTGTAATCAAAGATTATATCAAGGTTAAGTATGCAGGAACTGATGTATTGTACATTCCCTGTGATCATCTTGATCAGATTTCAAAGTATATAGGTAGCGATTCTGATGTCAAAGTTAAGCTGAATAAGCTTGGTAGCTCAGATTGGCAAAGAACAAAGCAGAAAGTCAAAAAAGCAGTCCGAGATCTTGCAAAAAAACTGATAGATCTATACGGTCAACGAGCTAAAATTAAAGGATACTCTTTTTCACCTGATAACGAGTGGCAAAGAGATTTTGAGGCATGCTTTGAATTTGAGGAAACAGATGATCAGTTGCGATGTTCTGATGAAATAAAAAAAGATATGGAATCCACAAAGCCAATGGATAGACTATTGTGCGGAGACGTAGGATTTGGTAAAACAGAAGTTGCTATGCGAGCTGTTTTCAAATGTGTAATGGATGCAAAACAGGCTGTTATTCTTGCTCCAACAACAATTCTTGCCTTTCAGCATTATAATACAATTCTTAAGCGTTTTTATGGATATCCAATAACTATCGAGCTGTTATCACGGTTTCGGACAACAAAACAACAAGAAGAAATCATTTCAAAATTGAAAAAAGGTCAGATAGACGTTATTGTCGGAACACACCGACTTGTACAGAAAGACGTAACTTTTAAGAATTTAGGCCTCGTTGTAATTGATGAAGAGCAGCGATTTGGGGTTGCGCACAAGGAATATATGAAGGAAATATGCCCATCTGTAGACTTTCTTTCACTTTCTGCAACACCGATTCCGAGAACCTTAAATATGTCGTTGTCAGGTATTCGAGATATTTCAATTTTAAACGAAGCTCCCAATAATAGATTTCCAGTAACAACTTATGTCGCAGAATACGATATAGGTATGGTAACAGATGCGATAAAACGTGAATTATCCCGAGGAGGTCAGTGCTTTTATCTTCACAACCGAATTGAAACTATATATAAAACGGCAGCTTTATTAGAAGAAAAAACTAATGCCCGCATTCAAGTGGCGCATGGAAAAATGTCAAAAGAAGAACTTTCAAAAATATGGGAAGAATTGACGATGGGAAATATAGATGTTCTTGTTTGTACAACAATTATAGAAACAGGTGTCGATGTTCCTAACTGTAATACATTGATTATCGAAGATGCAGATAGGATGGGGCTTGCTCAACTTCATCAGATAAGAGGCAGGGTCGGGCGCACCAATCGACGAGCATATGCATTTTTTCTATTCAGAAAAGGAAAAACCCTTTCCAGTGATGCATATAAGAGATTGATGACTATAAGAGAATACAATGAGTTTGGCTCAGGGCTCAAGATAGCTATGAGAGATCTCGAAATAAGAGGAGCTGGTAATGTTCTTGGTGCAGAACAGTCGGGTCATCTTTTGACAGTAGGTTTTGATATGTATATGAAATTACTTGAAGATGCAGTATCTGAAGAAAAAGGGGATGGAAACATCAAAAGAGACTGTTCGATAGATATTAAAATTGATGCTTATATCCCAGACGACTATATTTATAATTCGGATACAAGGATAGAAGTATACAAAATGATTTCATGCATAGAAAACGAAGATGATTATTCTGATGTCCTTGATGAGTTGATTGATAGATTTGGTGAACCACCGAAACAAGTAATCAATCTAATGAATATAGCAAAAATCAGATTTCAATCAGCGGAAAAAGGACTTTCTGAGATTAAAGAATCAAACGGAAGACTACTTATATTCTTTTATAATGATTTGCCTATTGAGATGATTCCGGAATTAACAGCTGCTTTCAGAGGAAGGCTTTTGTTCAGTGCCGGCGCTAAACCATATTTCTCATTAAGATCTGAAAGTTATATAAACGACATAGAACTATTCCTTAATAACCTCTGAATGCGGCAGAGATGAAAAATAATTATAATATTTTTTGTCTTACTATGGACTTATCTATATATTTATGATATAATAAAAAACAATAAAAAGTAAGTATGTTTGGAGGACATGATGAAGAGTCTCAAATACATTTCTTTGATTGCCGGTATTACATTTATTCTTTTATTTATTACATCATGTAGCAATGTTTCTTATATTGCAACAATCGATAATGAAAAAATGCCTGTTGGTCCATATGCTTTTTATGCACAGTATACACGTGATAATTATCAATCAAACTTAACATATTATGGCGTTACTGATTTTACTTCCGCACTTACTGAGCAAGCCGATTCGACTGGCACAAAGCTATATACCCATATAATCCAAGAAGCAAAAAAAAGTTATATACAACATATTCTGACTGAAAGAAAATTTAACGAATTTGGTCTTTCTTTATCGGATGATCAGCAAGCTGCTCTCGATGAATCGTTTCAGAAAAACTGGGTTGATAATGTAGGAATAGAAAAATTTTCGGAAATTTGTAAAGCGCTGAACCTGACAAGCGCAGAATTTAAAAATATTGTTTCTGTTTCATTTAAAAACTCATGTTTAATGGATTACCTGTTCGGTGAAGGTGGCAGATACGAAATAACGGAAGATGAACTCAGAAATGATTATGCTGAAGGGTATGAAAGATTCAAATATATAGCCCTTTCAAAAGTTGACTCTTCTGGCAATACACTTTCAACGGACGAATTGATAGAAAAAAAAGCGAAAGTAGATGAGGCATACCGAAGAGCGTTAAACGGTGAAGATTTCGGTGAATTGATTGCCTTATATTCTGAAGATTATTTTCAGATAACTGATGAAATAACTGAGGATAAAAGAAATTTATACGAGCTTTCGAACAAACAGGCAGCTGAAGATGGTCTTGTTATTGATAAAAATGGGATTTTTAATTATGATTATTATCTCTATTATAATTATGTCATAGATTCGAACATTGTAAACGCTGTTTTTTCAATGGAGATAGGCGATTTGAAAGTAATTGAGCTCCCAAGTTCCTTCTGGATTATTCAAAAATGTGATAAAAACGAAAAAGAAGACTACTTTGAATCTAAAAAACAACTTATTTATAATAATATTGCATCACCAATAATTGATGAACTATACACTGAATGGGAAAAGGAATTGCTAATCACATTTAATGAAGCCGCAGTTAATAAATACGATCCAAGAAAACTTGAACCGCTCTTTATTTCTGCAAAACAACAATAATTTAAAAAGAAAATCGGCATTCATTGTCGGTTTTCTTTTTGATAAGAATGACCGCCTTTTGATCAGCACCTATTTATTATTATTTTTTTTGAATTTACATCTCAATTTATTGACAAACATTAGTAGAGTTGATATAATTAAAAATATTAATCAGATTCTTGAAAGGTAAACTAAAATGAGTTTTTCAAAATATAATCCTGCACTCCTTTGCGATTTTTATGAATTTACCATGGGAAACGGCTATTTTGAAACCGGAAAGAAAGACGATATTGCTTGCTTTGATCTTTTCTTTCGTCGAGTTCCAGACAATGGAGGCTTTGCTATAGCTGCTGGACTGGACAGTATTATTAACTTTATTGATAATTTTTCTTTTAATGACGAGGATATTGAATACCTGAGATCAAAAAAAATGTTTTCAGAAAATTTTCTTGAATATCTTCGAACTTTTAAGTTTTCATGCGACGTATTTGCCGTTCCTGAAGGAACGCCTATCTTTCCTAAAGAACCTGTTATTACAGTAAAAGGACCCGCTGTCCAGGCGCAACTACTTGAAACGATGCTGCTTTTGATGATAAATCATCAATCGCTTATAGCAACGAAGGCCAATAGAATTGTTCGTGCATCCGAAGGTAGACCTGTTTATGAATTCGGATCAAGACGCGCACAAGGAGAAAATGCAGCTGTTCTTGGTGCAAGGGCTGCTTATATTGGCGGATGCGCTGGTACTGCTTGTGCCTGCTGTGAACCTCTTTTCGGTATTCCTGCAGTTGGTACTATGGCTCACTCGTGGGTTCAAATGTATTCTTCTGAATATGAGTCATTTGCAGCCTATGCCAGGATTTATCCTGATGCATGCACTCTTCTTGTTGACACATATAATGTATTAAAATCCGGTATTCCAAACGCTATCAAAGTGTCAAAAGAAATACTTGAACCAATGGGTAAACGTTTGAAAGGTGTAAGAATAGACTCAGGTGATATCGCTTATCTAACTAAGAAAACAAGAAGAATGCTCGATGATGCCGGATTACAGGATTGCAGAATATTTGTGTCAAATTCTCTTGATGAGTACATTATCAGAGATATTCTTATGCAGGGTGCATGTGTTGATTTCTTCGGAGTAGGGGAAAGACTGATAACATCCAAAAGCGAGCCTGTTTTTGGCGGAGTTTACAAACTTGTTGCCGCAGAAGAAAACGGTATTATGGTACCAAAGATTAAGATTTCTGAAAATATTGAAAAGATAACTATTCCGGGGTATAAAAAGGTATATCGTTTATTTTCAAAACAAACCGGTAAAATGCTTGTTGATCTTATTGCCCTGGCTGATGAGGAATTCGATTTTAATCGTCCTATAACGTTATGTGATCCTGATCATACTTGGAAGCATAAAACCTTTACTGATTATACTGTAAAAGAAATTCTTGAACCAATCTATCTGAATGGAAAACGTGTTTATAATGTTCCTGATATAGAAAAGATCAGATCATATTGTCTTGGCGAGATATCACGTGTTTGGGATGAGGTTCTTCGTTTTGAGAATCCTCAGAATTATTATGTTGATCTTTCACAAAAGTTACTTGAGGTTAAACATTCTCTATTGGAGAAAGGAGCATCCTGTTGAATGAATTTTTCTAGTATTTCTCCAACAGAGATTTATGCCGGCGTCGGATGTGTATTATCATTTAATGATTATTCCCGTTTTGGTTCTCGTTGCGCTATTATTACTGGAAAGAATATGATTAATCATAATTCAGCATTACAAGATGTTCAATCGGCATTAAACAAAGAAAACATACAGTATATTTCAATTACAAAAGCAGTAAATAACCCATCTGTTAAAAGTGTTATTGAAATTTCATCGATAGTCCGTTCTTTTAATGCCGATTTTATTATCGGTATCGGCGGCGGATCTTCTATGGATACAGCTAAAGCCGTTGCGATTGCAGCAGTTAATGAAGATTTGAATGAAAATAATATTTTTTCTGTCGATTTATACGCGCATTCTCTGCCCGTAATCCTTGTCGGAACAACAGCAGGAACAGGAAGTGAGGTTATGCCTTCTGCTGTTTTAACTGTTGATGGTATCATCCCAATAAAAAAATCGCTTAAAACTCACAACTCGTATGCCAAAATAGCACTTTGTGATTATACTTATTCATCTTCAATGCCAGACAATATTACAGTATCAACAGCTCTGGATACTGTTTGCCATGCTGTTGAAGCCATATATTCTAAAAGGGGAGGAATTTGGGCTAAAATATACGGTCACGAAGCACTTAAGCATTCTTTCAAATCAATTTTATCATTTTTAAACGGAAAACGTGATAATGATTTGCGTGAAAATCTATATTTGGCTTCAATCCTTGGTGGATTAGCAATAAATAATGGAGGAACGAGTTTTCCTCACTCTATGGGTTACATGTTGACAACAATGCATGATGTCCCTCACGGTTTTGCATGCGCAGCTTTTATTGGCGAATTTATGTATCGAGTTTCACAAATAAGCGATGTGTCTGAAACGCTCACAGCTTGCGGTGTCAAAACTGTTGATGATTTTATTATGGAAATTAATCATGTTCTTTTTAAGTATTTTACAAAACTGAATATTGACGAAATGTCATTAAACAAATATGCCGATTTAGCAATGAAAATGAATGTTAATAACAATTATTTAAATATTACTTTTAATGACTGTTTGAATATATATAAAAAAACCTGTAGGAGTTAATGGTTGATGAATAAAAGGCCTGAAGATCGCTGGGTTCTTAAAACACAAAATGATGAAATCATCGAAGCTTTGGCTGATTATCTCGAATATTATTTTCGTTTAAGAACAAAAAAAACAAATAAATCGACACCAGAAGAGAGAAGATCGTTCTTCATTTTAATGTCTCGACTTTTTTATAATAGGGGTTTTCGAGACATTGCTCAAATTGAAAACTTTTTTAATACTTCACCATCGTATCTTAATGATCCTATGCTCCTTCCTGATATGGAAAATGCTGTAAGCAGAATAAGAAAAGCATTGGCAGATCATGAAAAAATAACAATATACGGCGATTATGATGTCGATGGCATAACCTCAGTATCTGTTTTATTCAGATATCTCTACTCATGCGGGGCAAATGTTGATTACTATATTCCAACAAGAACAGAGGAAGGGTACGGACTCAACGAAAATGCTCTTTTGAAGATTTCAGAAACTGGTACTTCTCTTTTAATTACTGTTGACACAGGGACTACTGCAGTTGATGAGGTAAAATATGCAAATAATATCGGCTTGGATATAGTTATAACCGATCATCATGAATGCAAAATGGTTTTAAACGAGAAAAACACATTTGTTGAACAAATTCCTGATGCAATTGCAGTTGTCAACCCCAAAAGACCTTCCGGACAATATCCTTTTACTGAACTGGCGGGAGTAGGTGTCGCCTTCAAACTTATTTGTGCACTTGAAGGAAATACGGAAAACATATTAAATGTATACGGTGATCTTGTTTCTATAGGTACAATTGCAGATATTATGCCGTTAACTGATGAGAATAGAATAATTGTTGTGAACGGCATAAAAAACATGAAGAAACATATGTCAATTGGCTTAAAATCTCTGTTAATTGCTGCTGGAAATGAAAAAGAAATCAGCTCTTCTGTTATAGCATATACTATAGCCCCCAGGTTAAATGCTGCAGGAAGAATAGGAGACCCTAAAACATCGATAAAGCTTCTTTTAGAAAATGATTATAGCCTTGCAAATAAGTTGGCCTTTATTTTATGCGAAGAAAACAGACGACGTCAGATACTAGAATCGAAAATTTTTAATGATGTTGAAAAGATGATATCATCGATTGATTCTGACGATAAAATTATCGTTTTTGCTTCTGATGAATGGCATCATGGTGTTATTGGCATAGTCGCTTCACGAATAGTGGAAAAATATGGCAGGCCCTGTATCCTTCTTTGCGGTGACGGCGAAAATATGAAGGGATCTGCACGAAGCGTGAAGGGTATTAATATTTTTGACCTTCTGCAAAATAATTCTTCTACTCTACTGAAGTTCGGGGGTCACGAAATGGCCGCGGGATTATCCTTAAAAAAGAAGAATTTTGACGAATTTAAACAATCCATCGTTGAGTACGCCAATATAACAATTACCGATAAAATGCTTGTGCCCACAATTGAAGCGGAGTGTGAATTATCTTTTGAAAAACTTACTTTGCAAACTTACGATGTTATAAAACTTCTTGAACCATTTGGAACGGGAAATTCAGCTCCTGTTTTTATTGTTAAAAATCTGAAAGTTTTCGATATTGAGCCAATAGGCAACGGACATCATATAAAATTGCGTGTTTCATCTGCGGATAATAGTTCAGAATTTGTTACAATGCTTATGTTTAATACAGAATATGAAACAATTAATTGTGTTGTCGGCGATGAAATAGATGTTATCTGTTCGTTGGGAGATAATGTCTTTAATGGCAAGCGTGCACTTGCTGTTCACATAAAAAAATACAAACTTTCCAATTCAATTGAAAGTAAAGACAAGGTAAGTAAACTGTTTTATGATAATTTTAAAAAGAATAATAAGGTTATTGATGATATTTCGTTATCAAGAGATCATATAATCGCTGTTTTCAGAAAAATACGAAAACAGACTGCAGAAGAACAAACATATCATTCTTATGCTTTAGCGCGATCAATTACACATGAGTTGAATCCTGAAATCAATTATGCAAGATTACGTTTATCGCTCGACGTTCTTCAGGAGCTTGGATTGATTAGCTATTACGGTGAAGATTTTATAACCATTCAATATAAACACAGTTATGATAAAGTAGACTTACAAAACTCTCAAACATGGAGTACTGTTCATAAACAATGAATACCGATATTGATTTTCTGCCTTCAGCAAAAAAGTTGTTTGATGCACTTGAAGACAGTGCAAGAGAATATAATTTAAAAAGAATTCATGAAGCTTATGATTTTGCTTACCATGCTCATGAAAACCAAACCAGAAAATCCGGAGAACCGTATATCGTACATCCGACTGCTGTCGCAAGAATATTGCTGGATTTTGATTGTGATACTGATACAATAATCGCAGCTCTTTTTCATGATATAATTGAAGATACTCCATACACATACGACGATATAAAGAAAAGATTTGGAGTAAATGTCGCTGAATTAGTAGAAGGCGTAACAAAACTTGATAAGATCAAGTATTCTTCTCAGGAAGAGCAACAGCTTGAAACATTAAGAAAAATGCTGCTTGCTATGACTAAAGATATCCGTGTTATTCTTATTAAGCTGGCAGATAGACTGCATAATCTGAGAACTTTAGATTCAATGCCTGAGCAGAAACAAAGAACAATAGCCCTTGAATCTATTGAGGTTTATGCTCCTCTTGCTCATAGACTTGGTATTCAGAGCATCAAAACAGAAATTGAGGATATTGCAGTTCGTTATCTGGATCCGATCGGATATAATGAAATAATAACTGAACTTGAAAAGCTTGATACTGATAAAAACTTTTTTTCAAACATTAAAGAAATGATTGAAAAAAAGTTAAAAGAAGAAAACATCAAAGCAACTGTAGACGGACGTGTAAAACATATTTATTCAATATATCGTAAAATGTTTACACAAAACAAAGATTTTCATGAAATATATGATTTATATGCTTTTCGTGTTATAGTTGAAAAAGTAAGCGACTGTTATAATGTTCTTGGCTATATCCATGACTTGTTCCAGGCGATACCGGGAAGATTAAAGGATTATATAGCAGTACCTAAGCCGAATATGTATCAATCGCTTCATACTACAGTAAGTTATAACGGTCATTTTTTTGAGGTGCAAATCAGAACAGAAGAAATGCATCGAATAGCAGAACTGGGAATTGCAGCACACTGGAAATATAAAAGTGGAGGTATATCTGACAGTTCTGCTGATGAAAAACTTGCATGGGTTCGTAAGCTCCTTGAAGTGCAAACAGATGTTTCTGAAGCTGATGATTTCATGAAAACATTCAAGATCGACCTCTTTAGTGATCAGGTTTTTGTCTCAACACCCAAGGGCGATATAATAAAGCTTCCTGCAGATTCCAATATCATAGATTTTGCCTATTCAATTCACAGTGAAGTAGGAAATAAGATGACTGGTGGAAAAATCAATGGCCGCATTTCAGAGCTGTCAACCACCTTACATAATGGCGATGTTGTTGAAATTATCACTTCACAGTCTTCATCTGGACCGTCAAGAGATTGGCTTAACATTGCTCAGACCAATGAAGCAAAAGCAAAAATACGTCAGTGGTTTAAAAGAGAAAAACGTGATGAAAATATACTTGAAGGTAAAACGAATCTTGAGCGAGAATTGCGCAGAATTAATATTTATACTGTAAACATAGATAAGAATACTTTCTTTTTACCTATTATGAACCGATACGGCATGACTGATATTAATGACTTTTATGCTGCAATCGGTTATGGCGGAATTTCCATTTCTAAGATTCTTCCAAAATTAAAAGAAGACTATATCAAACTACAAAAACAAAATGAAAAGCCCAAGTTAATTGAAGTTAATACTAAGAGAAAATCGATTAATGGTGTTATCGTTGATGAGATTGATAATTGTCTTGTTCACCTTGCAGGATGTTGCTCTCCGCTCCCAGGTGATGATATAATAGGCTATATTACCAGGGGAAACGGAGTTGCTATTCATAAGACAGATTGTGTTAATATGCAAAATGCAGATGGAAATAGACTTGTTCGAGTCCATTGGGATGGTTCTCCAAGCAACTATTTTGCGACTACTGTTTGTGTTACCGCACTTCAGCGCATTGATCTAATTGCAGATATTACAATGGTACTTGCTTCCATGCGAATTATAATGCACTCTATCAGTACTCATGAACTTGGCGACGGTAGAATTGATGTGTATCTTAATATCGATGTACTTGATCTTACACATCTGGATACAGTTATGAAAAGAATCAACAAAATCGGAAGTGTTATCAGCGTTGAAAGAGCACCGGAAAAAGGACAAAAAAAATGAGAGCAATTATTCAGAGAGTTGATTCCGCAGTTATTGAAATAGATGATAACGGCACTAAAACAAAAGAATCAATAGGGAAAGGGCTCGTTATTTTTCTAGGCATTTATTGTACAGATGACGAGAATAATCTTCGTCTTCTATCTGAGCGTTGCAAGGGGATAAGAATTTTTCCTGATGATAACGGTAAAATGAACCTTTCTGTTAATGATATTTGTGGAGAAGCTTTGATAGTTTCCAATTTTACCTTATGCGCAGATACGTCACACGGTAAAAGACCATCATTTATAAATGCAGCTCGTCCAGAGCAGGCAAAACCACTCTACGATAAGTTTATATCTACTTTTAAAGAGCATACACCTGTCAAAACAGGCGTTTTCGGAGCCCATATGCAAATCAATCTCGTTAATAACGGACCAATAACGCTTGTTGTTGAAGGTTGATATGAGAAATCAACGTTGACGAGTATGCATACTTGCACCTTTTAGACATTCTATCGGAATAACTGGTTCTCCGTATGGTTGTAGCGAATCCAAAATGTTTTCTTCCCTAGAAAAAATAATAGAATTAATCTCGAAGACACACTTATCAGCCCTGGATATAGAGTTCAAACATTTATGGCTGACGAAAAAAATATAATTCTTTTAATATAATGGTTTTATGACAATTAATTTGATTAACAACGATTTCAGATTCGATATTTTTAATATAGTTTTACTGTTTTTCCCTCGAATCGATACAAATGATGATACAGACGGTAAAACTCTCACCGTATCACTGAATGAGTCTTATGCTAATGCAACATTATTGGACAACAATAAAGTTTTTAATCATAAAGTAGGCCTGGATTCTTCTCTTTATGAGTTCGAAAGATATGCTTGCGATAGAGCAGTTTTTGAAGTGTGCTCTGCAGATACAGGTTTAAGACCTCCATGGGGTCTTCTTGTTGGTGTTCGACCAATTAATTTTTATACCAAATTAAATGCTATTTATGGTAATAAAACTAACGAAATACTTGAGAAGTCTTACCTTGTTTCTCCGGATAAAATCAAATTATGCTCTGATATTTTAAGTATACGCCAGCCATATCTTAACAAACTGAAACAAAATTCTTTCAGCTTGTATGTTTCGATTCCATTTTGTCCTTCCCGGTGTAAATACTGTTCATTCGTTTCATTTTCAACTGAAAAAGAAACAAAATATATTGATAAATATGTAGATATCCTTTGTGAGGAGATACAGAAAACATCTGTTCATTTGCGTGGACAATCACCGTTAACAAGATATATTGGAGGAGGAACTCCAAGTTGTATTCCAGACTTTCTTTTTGAAAAAGTTATCAAATGCATTACAAATTCATATGACTTATCCGAATGCTTTGAATTCACAGTAGAAGCCGGAAGACCGGAAACAGTTACTGAAAAAAAACTTCAGATCATGCAACACTACGGTGTTAATAGGATTTGCATTAATCCACAGTCATTATCTGAAATTGTTTTAAATTATGCCGGAAGAAAGCACTCCGTTGATGACTTTTTCACTGCCTATGCTCTTGCTTTTGATTATGAGTTCGATATCAACGTTGATTTAATTGCAGGATTACCTTTTGAAACAAAAGAATCTTTTATTGATGGACTGCTCAAAATAATCAAATTATTGCCTTCTAATATAACTATTCACTCTTTATATGTTAAACGGGCTGCTGATTACGGTGCAGATGCTTCCATTTACTCTAATACAAATCCTGAAGTTGTTGCTGAAATGCTTCACTCAGCATATAGAATTCTCGAACAAAGCGATTATTCCCCATATTATTTGTATAGGCAAAAGAACACAATCGGAAATCATGAAAACATAGGTTTCGCCAAAAAAGATAAAGCATGCGCATATAATATCTACATGATGGATGAATTACAAACAATATACGGTTGTGGAGCAAACGCAATGACTAAATTAGTAGAAGATGGTCATATCACTCGATCATGCGGGACTAAATATGCGTATAATTATATAAATAAAAACGGAGAAAAAAATAAATGAAAAGGCGCAGATCATCTTTTAATGTAATCACAGTAGCTCAAAAACTAATGGAAAATCCTGACCAAGAAATTTCCTGCGCAGAAAAATACTATTTTTCGCAAATAAAAAAAGTGTCTAACTCATTGAGAGATCGCAGAGTAATCCTCATATCAGGGCCGTCAGCATCAGGAAAAACAACTTCTGCAAACAAAATATGTGAGAAAATCCGATCTCATGGAAAAAAGTGTGAAGTTGTTTCTTTAGATGATTTTTACCACAATAGGGAACACCTTCCAATAGTTGATGGCAAACCGAACGCTGAAATTGTCGATGCTTTGTCTGTATCGCTTATACATAGAACAATGGAAAACCTTCTTAACGAAGGTCACTCAATGATGCCAAAGTACGATTTTACTGCCGGAAAACGCAGAAATGATGCTTCATTTGTTGATATAGGTTCTGATGGCATCGTTATTTTTGAAGGAATACATGCGTTAAATCCCAAAATAATCAGCGGTCTCGACCCTGAAATGGTGCTTAAAGTTTATGTAAGCCCACACAGTGACTTTATTTTAAATGGTGTACGAGTTCTGACAAAACGAGAAGTTAGATTCATAAGACGACTTATAAGAGATAGCTGGGCACGCAATACGGATCCTGAGGCTACTATGAGCATGTGGCCGACAGTATGCGAGGGCGAAGATAAATTAATACGCCCATTTGCAGAATATGCTGATATTTATATTAACACAACCCATGCCTATGAACCATTCTTATTAAAAAATAATGCAATTTCGCTGCTTCATCAAATCAGTAATGATAGTATACATATTCAAACCGCATTACAGTACATTGCTAAATTGAAATCTTTTCCTTCAATCCCAAAGTTAAACCTCCCAGAAGAATCTCTTCTCAGAGAATTTATGAATTTTCAAGAATCTGATGATGAAAAATAATTATAATCTATTATTGCTCCAAACTTGTCACAAATAATTTTGCTTTTTAAGATAAAAATTGCTTGACAACGTGAATTTCTTCGTGTATAATAATATCGATAAATTAAGGCGCACTTTTTTAACCGATGGAGGGGAGGGAAACAATATGTCAGAAATCAAGCTTAAAGAGAATGAATCTTTAGATAATGCGCTCCGTCGTTTTAAGAGACAGTGTCAAAAAGCAGGCGTAATTTCCGAGCTTAGAAAACGTGAATTTTACGAAAAGCCTTCTGTAAAACGTAAGAAAAAATCTGAGGCGGCAAGAAAACGCAAATACAAATAATTAACCATAAGCAAGAAATGCCGGTTTTTCTTCGGCATTTCTTTGTTTTTAAATAAATAAGCTATGAAAGTAACTAATACTGAATTTTTGCGTGCGTTCAACTCATATAAAGATATTACACCCGAAATAATCAAACAATTTCATATCAATGGGATTCTTATTGATCTTGACGACACTCTGGTGCCTCATAATTATCCTGTTCCTGATGAAAGTGTTAAATTATGGCTTGAAATAATAAATAAAGAGGGGATTCCTGTTTGCATTATTTCAAATAATCAAAAAAAGCGCATGATGAGCTTTATAAAAGATTTGAATGTCGGGTATTTTTATAATTCATTCAAACCTCGAACACATGTAATAGATTTAGCTTTGGGGGTAATGAATATCAGAAGGGATGAGGCCGTTTTGATAGGTGATCAGTTGTTTACCGATATTCTTGCTGCCAACAGATCAGAGATTAAGGCTTTTCTTGTAAAGCCTATAGGAAATAAAAGTACTCTTTTTATAAAATTAAAAAGATTTATTGAAAGGAAGATATTGAAATGAATAGAATTGAAAAGCTTTCTGCAAAGCTTGATAAGAACGAAGCGATCATATTGTTAAAACCTGAAAACAGAAGATATTTTACCGGCATGACAACATCAAATGGATTATTGCTTGTTACATCTGAACAAGCATGGTTTTTTACAGATTTCAGATATATAATAGCAGCTAAATCAATTGTCGCAAAACCGATAATTGTATCGTTATTTGAAGGAACTCATGCAGCAACTGTTAAGAAAACGCTTCATTCTTTATCCGAAAAAATAAAACGTATATATTTCGAAGATACATATTTGAGCTTTGCAACTGCAAAGGCTTTTATGGAAGAAATTAATGATATTGAATTTGTTGCTGGTGAAGCTTTAGTTTCGATTTTAAGAAGAGAAAAATCACAGGAAGAAATTAATTTGATTTCAAAAGCACAAAGTATAACAGACGCTTCATTTGCCGACATTCTTGATTTTATTTCTACAAATAAAAATAGGGGAATCACAGAAAAAGATATCGCATTTGAACTTGAGTTCAATATGAGAAGACGCGGCGCAGAATCTCTTGCATTTGATACAATAATTGCTTCAGGCACTAATGGCGCATATTGTCATGCGGTTCCTTCTGATAAACAGATCAAATACGGTGAATTCATTACGATGGATTTTGGCGCATGTTACGGCGGATATATGAGTGACATGACACGAACAGTCGCTGTTGGCGATATTTCCGAAGACAAAGAAAAAATTTATGATATTGTTCTAAATGCACAACTAAATGCAATAAATAATATTAAGGCAGGCTTAACAGGTACACAATGCGATGCTTTTGCTCGTGATTATATTTCAAATGCCGGATATGGTGACGCGTTCGGACATTCTCTTGGACATGGCGTTGGACTTGAAATTCATGAGGGCCCCAATTTTGCTAAATCTTTTACAGGTATAATCAATTCAAATGCAGTAATGTCTGTTGAACCAGGAATATATCTTGAAAACAATTGTGGCGTCAGAATCGAAGATCTTGTTGTAGTAAAAGAAACAGGAGTTGAAGTATTAACAAAAAGTCCGAAGCAGTTAATCAAACTATAAAAAGGAGTCAAAACGTTGAATAAAATCAATATTGCGATTATAGGCTGTGGAACGATCTGTAACTCTGCGCATGCTCCGAATTATCGACAAAATAATAACGTATGTGTTAAATACTTGGTAGATACTATACCCGATAAAGCAAGTACAGTGAAAGAAAAGTTCAATTTCAGCAATGCAGAAGTGAGAGATGATTATAAATCAATTTTAGCTGATAAGTCCCTAAATGCCGTATCAGTTTGCTTGCCCAATTATCTGCATAGTCAGGTTTCGTGTGAGTGCATGGCTGCGGGTCTAGACGTCCTTTGCGAAAAGCCGATTGCAACATCTTATTCCGATGCGAAAACTATGCAGGATACTGCAAACAGATATAATAAAATTTTAAATATCGGCGTTGTGAATCGTTTTGATGTGTATGTCAATGAATTAAAGAATGTCATCGCAAGCGGTAGGCTTGGTGAGGTATACCACGTTTACTGTTCATTCAGAAATCACAGAAGTATACCGGGAATGGGTGGATGGTTTACAACAAAAAAAATGTCCGGTGGGGGGGTTCTGATTGACTGGGGTATTCATTTTATTGATTTAATAATGTATGTCCTTAATAATCCTGATATCAATACAGTTACAGGGAATGTGTATTGTGAACTAGGAAAAAACATGCGTGAATATGTATTTGAAAATATGTGGGCAGGACCTCCTAATTATGACGGAATCTATGATGTGGATGATTATGTTACAGCATTAATCAGAACGTCTGGCCCAACAATTTCAATAAACGGCGCATGGGCGCAGAATATACTGAATGACGATATGACGATTGAGTTTCTTGGCTCAAAAGGTGGTGTAAAATTAAGATATAGACAAGATTTTGATTTAACAGTATCCGAAAATGGAAAAATCGAAACAATAACCCCTCAATTAGAACCTAAAGATGCATTTACGGAAGAAATCAATTCGTTTATCGATTGTGTGATTACAAGGAAGAAATCAAGAGCAAATATAGACAACGTTATAAAATCGCAGCTTATTATGGATGCTATTTATGATTCTTCGCGTCTTAAAAAAGAAGTGAAATTATCTGATTGACTTAATAAAAAATGAACCAGGCTCAAAACAAATGTTTTGAGCCTGTAAAAATAGCATATTTAATCGTGTTAAGCTTCGGTTGTGTTATAAGAATCATTGAGTATTTGAAAAGAATTTATATTGTACAGATGGGTGTATTCTTCTGCTTTAGTCTTATAGTTAAGTCACTTTTGATTATAATATGATTGTATTGCATTCTCAAATGCACATCGATATGAATCAATGCGATTGACGTCAGGTTTCCATACTGACCTTACTGTAAAATCTGTTGAAAAGAGTGGTTTGCCATCCAGATAAGCATCAGAAATTTGTTGATTCCCTGTATTATATGCTTTCATAAATGAACGTGACTCATTTTCAGTCATCAGAGACATATCTAATGGATCTGGATTTTCTTGTGAAAGCTTACGAGCAAGCGGTAATATTATTCTTTGATATTCATAACTTTCATAAGGTATTGTACCCAATGACCTTATAGCTTCTGTAACATCAAATGTCAGGGACATATTTTCTTCCTTTTTAGGAACTATATAGCTTGAGCTCCAAGGAATATTAACAGCAGCGCAAAAATCATGGAATATGTCTCTTTCTATAAAAGCTTTTCGATCGTAACGTCGTACAACTATATTTACGCTACTTCCAAATGACTCTTTAATTTCCGTAATAATTTTTGAATAGTCCATAGATAATTTTGATGAATTTAAGTTGCACCAGTCTTTGAAAGATTTATCAATGCCGTTTTTAACAATTTCCTTCCAGCGAGAAACAGCCCAATAATCTTGTCTGCGAAGATAAATAACAATTGTAATTTTATGGGATTCTACATCATCAAAAAAACGTGTTAGTGCTTGCCAATATAATGGTGAATTACCTACGAATTTAGGCCACCACGCTCCACCCATGGAAAGATTTTCATCGCTTACTAATACTCTTTTTTGAGACATTAATGCTTCTTTAAAAATATTAATATTGCTTTCTAAATCTTTTACTGATGAATATGGATCCTCATTATTAACAATTGCTTTAAGATATTTAAATAGAAAAGATCCATTGCGAAGGGTAGGAACAGCAAACTGTTGAGTAAAAGCTGGGTAATCAATCCCACACTCATTCAGTATTTTTTTATTTTCAATGAAAAAACGTTGAAGTGAAGTCGTTCCTGTTTTTGGTAAACCGATATGCAAAATTACATTACTGAACATTATAACACCAATCTTAGACTAATTGAAAGATATAATTAATTATAGCATTTTGTCTATTTTAAGTCAATATATCAATATTGACAAAATAAAAAAAATATGATAAAATAATCACATGCGGGCGTGGCGGAATGGCAGACGCGTTAGATTTAGGATCTAATGTTTATAACGTGCAGGTTCAAGTCCTGTCGCCCGCACCAAAACAAAATTTATAATTAACAAAAATTTGATTTTTACGAACAATTCTTTTTTGTATTTTTAAAATAATGATATGATATTAGGGGAGTTAAATGTAATTAACTTCCTAATTTGTATAAATACCCAATTGCACAAAATGAATATTTTGTGCAATTGGGGGTAGTAAAGAAAGGATTTAATACGGCGCTTGTATGATTACTAAAGATATTGATGATAATTCTTCACTTTACGACAACTCTCATTTAAATGATCATAGTTTTTCTTCTGACTATGAATCTGGTGTTGAATATTTAAAAAATCATGATTTAAATGTTGATTCTAATATTGATTCTGATACCTCTAAAATTATCAATAGATCAAATCATACATCTTCTCATTCTACTAATATTGATCTTGTTCAAACTAAAAAATTCGATTTTATTCCTGAGTATGCCAGAAATTATCTCTTTTATCTTCTTAATGTTCGAAACCTTTCTGATAAAACTGTATATGAGTATTATCTTGATTTGCGAACTTTTTTCAGATTTGTTCTTTGCCATAAAAATGTAACAAATGTAGAGAATTTTGAATCTATCAATGCATCTGATTGTCAATTATCACTTATTGAAGACTTGTCTTTAAATGATTTGTACTCTTATTTAAACTATGTAAGAGAAGACCGCGATAATGGAGTTCGCTCCCGAATGCGTAAAGTTTCTAGTCTAAAGTCTTTTTATAATTATCTTTGTAAAAATTCTGTAATTGATACAAATCCAACATTGTATCTTGAATCTCCAAAGAATCCAAAACGACTTCCAGTTAATCTTTCCTTAGACGAGAGTATAAAACTTTTGAAAAGCGTTGAGGGACAATATAAAGAACGCAATTACGCTATTATTACGCTATTTTTAAATTGTGGTCTACGTTTATCGGAGCTTGTAAGCATTAATTTATCAAGTATTAATGGTAATGTTTTAAGAATTGTCGGTAAAGGAAATAAGGAACGCATTGTATATCTTAACCAAGCATGTGTGGATGCTATAACAGAATACTTAAAAGTTCGTCCTGATATTAATTCAAAAGATCGTAATGCGTTGTTTATCAGTCGCGAAGGAAGAAGAATATCAAGACGAATGGTTCAGACAATGGTTGAACATTTTATCATAAAAAGCGGACTTGATCCTAATATTTATTCAACTCATAAACTTCGACATACCGCTGCAACTCTAATGTATCAAAACGGAGTAGATGTTCGTATTTTACAGGAAATTTTAGGGCATGAAAATCTTGGAACAACACAGATTTACACACATATTTCCGATAAACAAGTTGAAAATGCTCTTAATTCAAATCCTTTAAATAATATAAGCAAAAAATAAAAAGACAATTATGTCTTTTTATTTTTTGTTATTCTTTATTATATTTTCAAAATAAAAAGGTAGCTCACTGTCAAATTCCATCCACTCCCCTGTTTTAGGATGATTAAAACCTAATTTTTTTGCATGTAAGCATTGACCTTCAAGACCATATTTTTTTGATTGCTCTTCTGTTTTAGAATAAACCGGATCTCCGAAAACAGGATGTCCTAAATATGCTGAATGAACTCTTATTTGGTGTGTCCGACCTGTTTCTAATGTATATTCAACAAGAGAAAGTCCAATTAATTCTTCGATGACAGAATAATGAGTAATGGCAGGTCTAGCATTCTTTCCGTTTGTAATTACCGCCATTTTTTTTCTGTCAATTTGACTTCGTCCAATAGGAAGAGATATTGCACCTTTTGGTTCTTTAAAATGACCAACTACTATTGCATTATAAACACGTAAAAAACTGTGTTCTTTTATTTGTTTTGCAAGATTCAAATGAGCATTATCATTTTTTGCAACCATAAGAAGTCCGCTTGTTCCCTTGTCAATCCTGTGAACTATTCCAGGTCTCACTATACCGTTTATCCCTGATAAGCTGTCTTTACAATGGTCTAAAAGTGCATTTACAAGTGTATTATCATAGTTTCCCGGAGCCGGATGTACAACCATTCCCTGAGGTTTATTGACTACAATAACATCGCTGTCTTCGTAAACAATATTAAGAGGAATATGTTGTGCAATTATCTCAAGATTTTTGGGTTGTGGTTTATTTATAACAATATGATCATTCGTTTTAAGTTTATAGTTTTTGTTGACTTTGCTACCATTTAATAAAATATGGTTTTTTTCTAGCAAACTAACAACAGCCGAACGTGTCATTGATGACCGTTCGGCTATATAACTGTCTATTCGTCTACCGGAATCCTCATTAGAAACAACTAATTCCATTTGAAAATATTACCTTTTGTAAATATAAAGATGCAGATAAAAAGTAAGCTTCCACATGTAACAAATATATCAGCAACATTAAAAACTGCAAAATCTATGAATGTAAATTCAAACATATCTACAACATATCCTGAAAAAATACGGTCTATACAATTACCTAACCCTCCTATTGCAATAAATAAAAGAGAGTATTCGGCAATCATATTTTTAACCTTATCTGAAATTACAACGAATAGTAAAACAATAGTTACAAGTAGCGTGATTATTGTTAAAAATTCTGTGTGTCCTTTTAGAATAGAGAAAGCGGCGCCTGTATTTTCACGATATGTTAGACTTAATATATTTTTGATCAGCACAAATGTTCTGATAGGTTTAAGATCGGAAACAACCCAGCATTTTGTAATCTGATCGAGTAATAAACCAGCGGCAATAAGAAATGAATAACTGATACAGGAATAGATGTTTTTGAATTTGCTCATTCTAAATGTTGAACAACTGATGCGCATCTTGGGCAAAGAGTGGGATAATCATGATTATGACCAACGTCTTCAGAATAGCACCAGCAACGCTCGCATTTCACACCGTCTGCAAATAAAACTTGTGCAGAAATACCAGGTACATTACCGCAAGGTTTGCCGTTGTTTCCTTTTTCTACAAATAATTGTGAAACTATCATTATTTTAGCCAAAACATCTGTTTTGGATGAATACTTTGCGAATTTCTCATCATTACAGTAGAGAATGACTTTTGCTTCTAGAGGTTTTCCTATAAGTTTTGATGCTCGTGCCTCTTCAAGTGCTATGTTTATGTCGTCGCGCAGAAGGATCAACTCTTCATATTCTTCCATCTTCTCATTATTTAGCTGATAATCATCATAACGACTTACTAACGGATTAAACATAACATTCTCTGGTATATCGCAGCTGCGGTGCGGCATTGATTTCCAAACCTCATCAGCTGTGAATGCCAAAATAGGAGCAAGCATTCTTATCATTGCATCAAGTATGAGAAACATTGCAGTTTGAGCACTTCTTCTCTTAATGCCGTTTTTGTCTTCACAATATAAAACATCTTTTATAATATCAAGATAGAAGTTTGACATATCGACAACACAAAAGTTCCGAATAGAATGAAAGACCTGATGGTATTCATAGTTTTCGTATGCAGATTTTACTTTATCGATTAATTCGTTCAGTTTGGAAATTGCCCACCTGTCAAGCTCAGACATTTCATTAGCAGGTACAAGATGATCTGCATCAAATCCTTTAAGATTTCCCAGAATATATCTTGCACTGTTTCGAATTTTAAGATATGCTTGTGAGAGCTGTTTAAATATATTATCTGAAACTCGAACATCAACTCTGTAATCTGACGACGCTACCCACAATCTCAATAAATCTGCACCGTATACTTTAATAATCTCTTCAGGAGCAATCGAATTACCAAGAGACTTGTGCATAGCTTTTCCTTCGCCGTCGACAACCCATCCATGAGTGAGAACTTTTTTATAGGGAGCCCCCTCTCCTTTTGCGCCTACTGCAGTCAAAAGGGAGGATTGGAACCATCCTCTATACTGATCTGCGCCCTCAAGGTACAAATCAGCAGGCCATTTGGCATCAGGATCATTTTCAAGAACAACAAAATGTGTTGATCCACTGTCAAACCAACCATCAAGAGTATCTGTTTCTTTTGTAAAGTGAGTTCCTCCACAATGTGGACATTTAAAACCCTTATTTAGAATTTCAGATGCATCTTTCTCATACCATGAGTTAGAACCATATTGTGCAAACATTTCAGAAACAACATTAATTGTTTCATCTGTACAAATAGGTTTGCCACACTCTTCGCAATAGAAAACAGGAATAGGAAGTCCCCAATGGCGTTGACGTGAAATGCACCAATCAGCCCTTTCGCGAACCATTTGGGTAATTCTTTCTCCCCCCCATTCAGGTATCCATGTAACATTTTCACATGCCTTAACAGATTCATCCTTAAATGATTCAACAGAACAAAACCATTGTGGCGTTGCTCTGAAAATAATAGGATTTTTACATCTCCAGCAATGAGGGTATGTATGAGTTATCTGTTCACTGGCAAATAATGAATGACTGGAAATCAAGTCATCTAAAATTGCTTTATTGGATTCATCGTATTTCATGCCTGCAAATTTGCCTGCATCTGCTGTCTGATATCCTTTATCGTCAACAGGAACAATCATTTCAAGATTATAACGTCTGCCGGTTTTATAGTCATCTACGCCGAATCCGGGTGCTGTGTGGACGCAACCTGTGCCTGTTTCCATTGTAACATAGTCAGCAGTAACTAGTAAACTGTCTCGTTCAAGGAAGGGATGCTGAGCGGTCATATACTCAAAATCAGAACCGGTAAGGGTAGCTATAACTTTGAAATCATTTATCTTCCCTATATTCATTGTCTTTTTCATCAAAGCTTCAGCTACGATATATATTTCTTTGTTTTCAGCTTCAACAAGAACATAGCTTTCAAAAGGATGAAGCGCTATTGCAAGATTACCGGGTAAAGTCCAAGGCGTGGTTGTCCAGATAATAAAATACATATTTGAAATATCGCCATACTGTGACAATTTTCCTTGATCGTTTTTTACTTTAAACTTTACATAAATTGAAGTGCAAGGATCTTCCTGATATTCTATTTCAGCTTCTGCGAGCGCAGTTTCATCAACAGGACACCAATAAATGGGCTTCAAGCCTTTATAAATATATCCTTTTTTATACATTTCTCCGAATACTTTAACTTCACGAGCTTCGAATTTCGGATCCATTGTGAGATATGGATTTTTCCAGTCAGCAAGAACTCCAAGACGAATAAACTGATTTCTTTGAATGTCCACAAAATCAGAGGCAAACTTTTTGCATGCTGTTCTGAATTCAGGAATTGTCATGTTTTTTCTGTTCAGCTTATTTTTCTTAATAATTGCGCTTTCTATAGGCATTCCATGGTTATCCCAACCAGGTTTGTAAGGAGCTTTAAATCCTGAAAGCCATTTGTATCTGTTTACAAAGTCTTTGAGAACCTTATTCATGGCGGTTCCCATATGAATATTGCCGTTTGAAAACGGAGGACCATCATGTAAAATATAAGCAGGTTTGTCTTGATTTAATTCAAGAAGCTTTTTATATACGCCTAATTCATTCCATGTATCAAGCATCGCGGGTTCGCGCTGAGGTAGTGATGCGCGCATCGGAAAATCTGTTTCAGGAAGATTCAGCGTTTTATTATAATCCATTTTAAATTAATAAACCCCTTTTATTCATCGTCATCTTCATCATCGTCGTCATCATCGTCATCATCGTTATATTTGCTGAAGATGCTTGTTTTTTTCTTTCCGCTGCCGAAAAGTGATTTTTTCTTTTTTTCTGAAGAGAACAAACCTTTTATTTGTTTATCATTAGCACTTACATCATCAATATCATTATCTTCATCATCAAATTCAAGCTCGTCGTCATTTTTCGTAGAAAGTCTACGAGTACGCGGCGAATCAGATTGTCTATCAACATGAACTGATGGCATAAGAATTGTAGACTCGGAAGATGGAACAACAATATCGTCATCTAAACTATCTAAATCTGATACTGATTCGGGTTCTTCATAATCAGGAGAATCAATCTGAGACATATCTGCAGTAGCAACCTTCAACATCTCAAGAGCTCCGGACTCATATTCGTCATCGTTTTTCTGAAACACAGGAATAGTAGAAATAAGTTTAACGTGATTTTCGTAAATAGCAAGGAGTCTGGATTTAAAAGATTCTACTTCAGCCGTTAACTGGGTTTTAACTTGTTGCTGATGATCAGCTTCTTCTTTTGCTGTTTCAATCAAGCGTCTTGCATAATCCTGAGCATCGGCAACAATTTTATCAGCTTTTTTCTTTGCATTACCAATCATGTCGTCATACGATTTCTGATTGGTCACGACTGCAGATCTCATTTTATCATGGTCATCACGTGCCTTCTCTACCTTATCGTTAAGATAAGATATGCGCTTGTTCAGAGCTTCACGCTCTTCAAGCAATGATTCATAATCCGCAAGGATTCTATCAAGAAATTCATCAACTTCCTCAGGCTTATAACCGCCTACTTTTGTCCTTGAAAATTCCTTCATTTCAATATCTTTTGGCGTAATCATCAAGTGCACCCCTTTAATATATCAGTTATATTTTTTCACTGTTAATTTTATTCTGTCTTTATGTGTTTTACCTTCAATCGGACCCACGATATATTTCCCAAATTTTCTAATAACGATTTTATCATTTTCATTAATTTTTTGAGAAGCATTCTTTGCCTCTATACCATTGATAAATACTAGCTTGTTGTTAATAATCTCCGAACTCTTTTCCCTTGACAAAGAACATATAACAGAAACAAAACAATCAATTCTGTTTGAAGAAATAATAATTATTTTTTCTTCGAATTTATTACTGTTAAAATGTAATGCGCAAAAATCGACTTGTGAAATTATACATTTATCCTTGCCAACAGATGTAATTGAATTAATTAGATAATCTGAAATAGTGCTGCGAACAAACACATAAGCATAAGTAGGAAATGCTATAATATCTCCGAAAGCATCTCTATTTATACCGACCGACATTAAAGCACCCATATAATCTCGGTGATTTAATGACGATTTTTTGTTCATTGATGTTATTTTCAGACATTTAATCGGAAAATCTTCTTTTGTAGCTGAATATCCATAAGACACTGCTAATACAGACATTTCTGCTGATTCATATCCGCCGAAGAATAAGAAGTTACATTTATATCTTTGAACAATTCTTTGCGCGGAACTTGCTTCATGTTCAGTTAAGAACTCTGAAAAAAAGATTTTTCCGGTTTTTTCAGCCATCGAAATTAAATCACGAATATGTGCTTCAAAAATAAGATCGGCTGATTTATCCATATCAGAAATTCAATTCACTCTCTATATCATCAAAGATATCCCCTGAAATATCAAGTCCACCTGGAATTATGAGAAATGTATGTGCTGCAATCTTTTTTACCTGACCGTTCAGAGCGTAAGCAACTCCACTGAGAAAATCAACAAATCTACGTGTTTCATTAGGAACATATTCAAGGTTAAGAATAACTGTTTTTCTGTCAAGTAAATTGTCTGCAATGTCTACAAGATCTTCTCTTTTTTCTGGTTTGGCGAGGACAAACTGTGGTTTAGGTTTATATCCATCATCAGGCTCATTTTCGTCTTGATATCCTTGATTAACTGGGATATCATCCTCGTTCATGGTATCATCCGGAAATAATTTTTTAAAAATCCCCATCTTAAGCATCCTTTCAAATTCTAGTTTATTTAAAAAGTGTTCTTCCAACTCTAATCATATTTGATCCGTTTTTAACCGCGAGCTGATAGTCATCAGACATGCCCATTGACAGTGTCTGAAGTTGTATGTTCCCATGATTATGGGATTGTACTTCTAAATACAGAGAATGCATCTTTTCATAATAATACTCTTTTGCGGCAATAGGCATAATTGCCATCAAACCCTTGACAAATAAATTAGGCAGATTACTGCAAGTATTTAGAATATCATTCAATTCATTTATTGAAGCCCCTGTTTTGGTCTGTTCGTCTGCAATGTTGATTTCAATTAGAACATCCTGTATTTTATTAATTTTAGAAGCTTGTTTGGATATTTCTTCTGCAATTCTGACAGAATCGACTGATTGAATAAGATCTGCAACGGAAACAGCATGTTTTGCTTTATTGGTTTGAAGATGTCCAATAAGATGTCGTTTCGCAGGCAACAACAAGTGATTTCTTGCACATAGTTGCTGGACTTTGTTTTCGCCTATATCTGAAATTCCCAATTTAATCGCTTCGTTTGCAGCCTCAACAGACTGATATTTAATAACTGCAACTAGTGTAACTGTTGATGGATCTGTATACTCTTTTATACAATCAACTATTTCAGTGTAATTTTGTTTAATCATTTTTTGTGTAATTCATTATTTTTTTATCTGATAGACCTTTTCCGCCAATAACGACCTCGTCCTGAGCTTTAAGCGCGTACTCCCCAGTGCTGATTTTGGGTTTTACTAAAGAATACTCATCAGTAACAAAAAGAATTTCTACGGGCTTGAAAAGAATTCTCTGCGCAGACAAGACAAAAACACCTGTAACATTGTCAAGAACCCTTAAAGCGTCATTACTGACTTTAAGCCCGGTGTATGTTTTCAGGATCATATGTGGACTTTGTTTCCTAATTCCAAATAATTCTGAAGTCAGTGTTCCGCAACGGAATCTGACAGAATTCATATCATTAACAGGCCTTGAAATATAGTCAACAAATGTCGCAACTCTTGTCGAACCAACATCATCTAATTCAAACTCAAGGATTATAGATTTTCCGACATACAAGTCCGAGGCGATATCAGATGGAACTTCTGCAATGAATGACCAATATGAATAATGCTGTAATTTACCGACAGCAAGTTTAGAAACTTCTTGTTTCGGCATATGCATAAGTGTATTATACATTGCAACGGTTGGCTCTTGATAATCTGACATGTTCAAATATTCATAACCGTCAACATTTGAATAAAAATACCCAGCAGATGGGCTGTATAGAGATTTTAAAACAGCTCCTGTTTCAGTATGAATTTGTTCTATTTCTTCATTAATTGAGTCAATAACTCCTTTTATATACGATGAACCTTCGTTTTGCAATAGCTTTTGATCGAAAGACGATTGTATATCATTAAAATCAGCGATTTTTCTGATGTAATCATTAGAATTGTCTGCATTCAGAAATGAAATGATCGAGTTTTTAATGTTTTGCTCTATCAATAATGAAGTATATTGAGTGCTTTTCCCTAATGTTTCTGACAGCCTATCACGTTTTTTATCCAAGTAAGATAAAATTTGCATCTGATTTTCTGAAATGTTATCTGGGTTATATGATGCATATTGTGAATATCTCGCTATTCTTGCCCCATCAGGATAATTGTACTGAATAAATCTGTAATCCTCGTCTGAGTACAAAACAACTTCATCTCTAAGTGCGATGCCTGAAATATCGATATAATCGTCAAATGATGTTTCTTCAACAATTTCAGAAAAAACTTGTTGCGAAAACAATGACGAAGAAAAAAAACTAAAGAAAAAATATAGAGATAATATTAAAGAAAAAATATAAAACAGAACATTAAAAAACGTTTTGAATTTCATAAATCTAAGAAAAAATATTTATAGGTCTGGTTGGTTGAATAGTTGATATCGCATGCTTATAAACCATGTTGATCTTTCCGTCTGACTCGAATAAAATTGCATACGAATCAAAACCACGAACAATCCCCTTTAACTGAAATCCATTTACAAGGTATATGGTTAAGATAATCTTTTCTTTTCTTGCGTAGTTTAGAAAAAAATCTTGTAAATTCACATTTTTAGATTTATTGTTATCCTGTGAGATGTTTTCTTCCGGCACGGAAATATTATTATTTTGCTGACTTTCCATGATTCACACCTCCGAAATTATTTCAATAACTATTATAGCACACTTTTAAGAATTTTTCCATATGTTTTGAGCAAGAATTCAGAATTTCTTCGAAATTATTTGTATCAATATTGTGCCAAATTATAGATTTATCTCTTTTAAACCATGTAATTTGCCTTTTGGCATATCTTCTGCTCTCCTGTTTGATTTGCTCAACTGCATCATATAATGTTAAACTTCCGTTTAAATACTCGAACAACTGTCTATATCCAATTGCCTGAGATGCAGTGGAGGAAATATCGCATGAAGATAACGACATAGCTTCACTCAAAAATCCCTGGTCTATCATCATATCTACTCTTTTATTAATTCGAGTATAAAGAAAATCTCGATTTGCTGCATTCAAACCGAATTTTATGAAATCGTATTCGGGTTTTTGTTTTGATATTTGGTTGAATTCATTAACAGTTTTTCCCTCAGCACGGTATATTTCCAAAGCTCTTGAAATTCTTTTAATGTCATTTTCATTTAGTCTAAAGTATGATTGTTCGTCAACAGATCGTAAAAGTTGTTTTAATTCATATGGACTGTTTTTCAGTGCAAAATCATCTAGAAATGCTCTGTATTCATTATCCGCTTTTGATGGCGATAATTTAATATTATCTGTAAATGATGAAATGTATAACCCGGTTCCCCCGACAATTATCGGAAGTTTATTGCGACTGACTATATCTTTGACAGTGTCATTTGCTAAATCAAGATAATCTGCTAGTGAAAAATCTTCTGAAGGATCCACTATATCAATCAAATGATGTCTGATTCCTTTTTTTTCTTGATCGTTGATCTTGGCTGTTCCGATATTCATATTCTTGTATACTTGCATGGAATCCGCAGAAACAATCTCTCCGTTAAATCTTAACGCTAGCTCTACTCCAAGCGCTGATTTCCCGCTGGCTGTCGGACCAAGGACAACAACAACTTTATTCAACTACTCTACCCCACTATTCTTTTGAATTGTTTTTCAATGGCATTTTGGGTTAAAACAAAAACAATAGGTCTGCCATGTGGACAATACTTTAGTGAATTACGATTATTCAAGTATTCGTCGATTAATCCTTTTAATTCAAAATCTGAGCTTCTTTTACCGCTTTTAATCGCCGCTTTGCATGAGATCGTGTAGAGAAATTTATCAAGCAGTTCTTGACCGGCATAAGTTTTTAGTTTTATATCAGAAGCAATTTCTGTAAGAATTACTTCAGCATCTTCTTCTTCGATTATTGTAGGGATTTCTCTAATAATAAGAGTACCATCCAAATCATCGAGATCAAAACCAATTTTTTTTAGAAGTTCCTTATTATCTAAAAGTGTTATTCTGTCAGAATCTGATATGAAAAGCAGTTTAGGCATTAAAAGAGTTTGAACTTCAATAAAATTAGATGAGCGAAGTTTTTCAAAAATCATTCTTTCGTGCAGAGCGTGTTTATCAATAAACATTATTTCCTCTGATAATTCTACAATTATATAAGTATTAAAAACCTCTCCTATAAGTTTATAATGAACCGATTCATTAATTAGTAAAGTTAAATCGATTTCATTATTTTTTTGTTTTTTATGAATATCATCTATTGTACTTTGTTGCTCTTGTATATCGTTGTTTATATATTGAGATATTTTTGCGGGATCAATATCAATATTATTCTTTTCAACATATTCCTTAATTTTTGAGATAGCTTCAACAGGATCACTGCGCATCTCAAGTTTTAAATTATTATTAATATCTGGCCTGTTAAAACTCTTGTGCGATGAATAATCCTGAACAGCATTACTATAATTTAAATTGTTTTTGGAAGAATCCTTGAATGTGGTTATCTCCCAGTTATTCACATGTCTGACATCATCTACTTCTTTGAAAGTAGATATTTGTTCATGCAATTCTTCCGGCAAACGACTGAATGATGTATCATTATTATTTATTTGTGCAAATTTGATTGGATATATGCCAGAATCTAATGATAACGCTTCCCTGATTGCAGCCGAGATTACTTGTGCAACAACCTTTTCATTTGAAAACTTTATCTCAAGCTTTGATGGATGAACGTTAACATCAATTTCAGATGAATTAATAATTATCATCATTGCGCAAACAGGATATCTTCCTACAAGCATGCTGTTCCGGTATGCGGATTCGAAGCTTTGTTGTAATATTTTTGATTTTACAAGTCGTCCATTAACAAAAAACACTTGAAAATTTCTGTTTGGTCTTGTAGCGAGAGGTCTTCCGATTAATCCGGATACTGAAATTCCTGCATCGTCATAATCTACCGATATCATATCTGAAGCAAGATCTTGTCCAAAAACGGAATAAACAGCATTTTCTAGTTGCCGATTTCCTAATGTATAAAATCGTTGAGCTCCATTAATAATGTATGAAAAAGCAATATTCGTATGCGAGATAGCAAGTTTTTCAACAAGCGCGGTTATTGCCGTTCGTTCCGCTTGTTCAGATTTAATAAATTTCAATCGAGCCGGAGTATTATAAAACAAATCTCTGATGATTATTGATGTTCCATCAGAGGCAGCGGCTTCACCTTCACTTAAGATGGTTCCACCCTCGATTTCGACATAATAACCAGCAACAGATTCATGTTCCTTTGTTTTCATTGATATTTTAGAAACAGATGAAATTGCCGCAAGAGCTTCCCCTCGGAATCCAAGGGTGTGGATTGAGTATAGATCATCTTTTGAGGATATTTTACTTGTAGCATGTTTTTGAAAAGCTAATCTTGCATCTTCTGGCAACATCCCACAACCGTCATCGGTAACTCGAATGTATTCAGTACCGTTGCCTACAATTTCAACTGTTATTTTGTTGGCACCGGCATCAATAGAATTTTCAACTAATTCTTTAACAACTGAAGCAGGTCTTTCAACTACTTCACCTGCTGCAATCAGATCAGAAATTTCGTTTCCAAGTATGTTTATTTTATTCATTCTGTTTCCTTTGCTTTATTCGATAGATTATAAAGGATATTCATTGCTTCAACGGGCGTAATTACGGTTGCATCGATTTTAATTAATGAATCAATTATTTCATCTCTAATAGGATTCGAGAATGATAATTGCTGATTATCATTATTCGGATTAACGGATTTAATGTTTAGTTTACCGCTTTCAAGTTCAGTAAGTATTTCTTCGGCTCTCTTAATAATGTCATCTGGAACGCCGGCAAGACGTGCAACATCAATTCCGAAGCTGTCGTCTGTTCCACCCTTTATAATTTTTCTGAGGAAAATGATATCTTTTCCTCTCTTTTTTGCCGCAATACTGTAATTTTTTATACCTTCATAGCGACCTTCAAGAGCTGTTAGCTCATGATAATGAGTTGCAAAAAGTGATCTAGCTTTTATTTTTCCTGCAACATTTTCAAGAACAGCCTGAGCAATACTCATGCCATCAAACGTGCTTGTTCCCCTGCCAATTTCATCAAAAATAAGTAAACTCCGTTTAGTAGCATTTTTTACAATATATGCTACCTCGTTCATTTCCATCATAAATGTAGACTGTCCAGAAACCAAATCGTCTGTTGCACCAACACGTGTGAATATTTTATCAACAACACCTATTTGTGCAGAATATGCAGGAACGAAACATCCTATTTGAGCCATCAACACAATCAAAGCAACCTGACGCATATAAGTAGATTTACCTGCCATATTCGGTCCTGTGATAACTGCCATTCGGTCCGTTGATGTGTTAAGAAACGTATCATTAGGTATAAACAACTCTGATTTCATCAATGATTCTACAACTGGATGACGACCGTTCTTAATGGAAATTGTATCAGATAAATCGATATCAGGCTGAACATAACCATTCTTGACGGAAACAATTGCAAAAGAAATAAGCATGTCGATATATCCGATTGCAGATGCGGTATCTTTTATAGGAATTATAAAGTTTCCAACAAAATCAACTATTTGTAGGTATAATTCATTTTCGAGTGCAATAAGCTTATCGCTTGCTGAAAGAAGATCTTCTTCAATTTTTTTAAGTTCAGGAGTTATAAAACGTTCTGCATTAACAAGAGTTTGTTTTCTGATATAATCCTCTGGAACCTGAGAAAGAAATGAATTTGTAACTTCTATATAATAACCAAATACTTTATTGAACCCGATTCGTAAGTTTTTAATTCCTGTTTTTTCCTTTTCTTTCTGCTCAACTTCTGCAAGCACACTTTTTGCATTTGTCTGCAGAGATCGAAGTCTGTCTGCTTCTTCGTTGTATCCCTTTTTTATAAATCCACCTTCACGAATTATCGCAGGGGGGTCATCAATAATAGAATTTGAAATCAGTTCTACTATCTGAGGCAAAGGGTTTAATCTGTTATAAATATCCTGTAATACGATTGATTTCAGTGATGCAATTGTTTGTTTTAATGCAGCAACAATGGATAAGGATGAAGACAGAGCAATAAGATCTCTTGGAGTAATCGTTCCATAGACAATTTTAGAAGTAAGTCTTTCAATATCTCTAATGTTTTTCAGCAATGAGTATATTTTATCTCTTGTTTTGGCATCATTAAAAAGAATGTTTACAGCATTCTGTCTGTTCACTATTGCAGCAGCATTCGCGAGAGGCCTTTCAAGGCTTTTACGAAGATACCTTGCTCCCATAGCTGTAGATGTTTGATCTAAGACACCCAGTAGAGAACCTCGCTTTTCTTTAGTACGCATATTCTCTGTGATTTCAAGATTTCTCCATGTTGAAGAATCTATTTCAAGACATTCTTTTTTTGAAGTGAAAGAAATCTTATTCAAATGACGAAGGTCACAAAGTTGTGTTTCATACAGATAACCAAGTAAAAAACCAAAATTAGAAGTTGCAAGAGAATTATCGAAAGGAAACAAGGATGCATTGTTACCAAGGTGAGATCGAACTCTATTGGAAAATGATTCTAAGTCGCTTATAAGTTTGTCGTCCTCTTTTACTGAAACATGACAATCCGGCGTATTTTTTATAAATGAAGCGATGAATTCATTTTTTTGAAGCGATTTTGGTAAGTATATTTCGTTAGGAGCGAAACGTGTTAAATCGCTGTAAATGCCTGAATCGCAAACAGGATAGTTGTCTGAAAAAATTACATCCCCTGTTGATAAGTCTGCAAAACATAATGAAATCTTTCTGTCTATTTCAAACGCGGAGACGATATATCTGTTTTTTGTGGAATCAAGCATATCGGGATCTGTAACGGTCCCTGGTGTAATTGTTCTTGTCACTTCACGACCGGAAACTTCATTTGTGTCAGGATCTTTTCTTTGTTCACAGATAGATACTTTGTATCCTTTTGAAATAAGTCTTGCAATATATCCATCTACGCTGTGGTATGGCACCCCGCACATAGGAGCACGTTGTTCCAGACCACAATCGCGTCCTGTAAGAGTAATATCGAGTTCCTTGGATGCAACGATAGCATCATCAAAAAACATTTCATAAAAATCGCCTAGTCTGTAAAGAAGTATTGAATCTTTATATTTATCCTTCACTGACAGATATTGTTTCATCATCGGCGACAGTGTACCAGACATGTTTCAAGTTCCTTTCAAGAAATACACATAAATAATTAGTGACAACCGCCTCCGCATGAAGCACAGTTAGACTTGTCACAAGATCCTGTTTCACCAGTGATTTGAAAACTTATAATGGAATAAACATTGTTAACCATGTTTTCAAACGATTCTTTTGCATGATTGAATTCAGTCATCAATGGGTTTGCCATAGCTGTTTTATAAGCCTCACGCATTTCATTTTGCAGTCTTTCGAATTTAGCTTCATCTTTATCTTCTTTTTCCATTTCGTTCATCACTGCCATTTTACGCAGATTGAATTCTCCAATCTGCATTTGAAGCTCTGAGTCAGATTCATATCTGGCTCGAACATCTTCATATGTTTTATATTCGTCACTGTCTTTAAGCATTTGTCCAATTTTTTTTGCAAGTTCAACTATTTCGTTCATTTTTTTCTACTCCTTAATCAGTAATTAATTGTTATATATTGTCCTGTTTTACAGCTTGTCCGAAAATAGCCCAGTTAAGAGCGCTTTCTATTTTAACATTTATAAATTCTCCGGGTTTTGCTTCGCACGTCGGAAAGTTAACAATAATATTGCCATCTGTTCTGCCTGTTAGCAAATTTTTATCGTTATTTGAAAATCCCTCGACAAGAATTCTAAGGGTCTTGCCTATGTATTTGCTGTTAAACTTTGTAGCTTTTATATTATATAGCGAACAAAGCTGTTCAAATCTTTCATGTTTAATAGCATCGTCTACTTGCTCCATTGATGCAGCAGGAGTTCCTCGTCTTATCGAGTAAATAAATGTATACAGCCCTTGAAAATCCACTTCATTTATAAGAGAAAGTGTTTGCTCGAAGTCTTCTTTTGTTTCTGTCGGAAAACCTACTATAACATCACTTGTTAAAACGAGATCAGGAATGGAATTCTTTGCATATTCAACAAGTTGCAGATATTTTTCTCTTGTATATTTTCTGTTCATCAGTTCAAGGATTCTATTGCTTCCGGACTGAAACGGCAGATGTAAATGATTGCATATTTTGCTGCAGCTTGCGATTGTATCAATCAATTCCGGTGTAGCATCCTTAGGATGAGAGGTCATAAAACGAATGCGAAAATCACCATCAATGTCGTTCAATCTTCTAAGAAGCTTTGCAAAATTCCAATCATTATCGGTATCATTGGAAAAGGAGTTTACATTTTGTCCGAGTAAAGTTATTTCTTTATACCCATCTGCAACAAGGTTGGAAACCTCATCTATAATCATTTCCGGATCTCTGGAACGTTCTCTTCCCCTGACATATGGCACAATACAGTATGAACAGAAATTATTGCATCCGTACATTATTGAAACCCATGCTTTATACCTAC
>JAEEGF010996569.1_pt1 | contig 43102 bp, 19 predicted proteins | sample 9134171 | NCBI WGS metagenome assembly JAEEGF01 (sample SAMN16246542, study PRJNA631951) | gut metagenome | biome: gut microbiome; feature: rumen; material: AP-attached | host: Bos | place: Iran: Karaj | collected 2018-10 | reverse complement strand
CTGAAGATCGGACCCGGCAGTTCCACGCCCATCTCCTGGATGAGCTGGAAGGCCGCCGACATGATGCGCCCGATGTCGGAGGCGTCCGCGCGGTCGAAGACCTCCTGCAGCGCCCTGACGAGGTCATTGCGCTTGGCGGCGAGGGTCTTCTTGCCTTCGGCCGAGAGAAGATTCTCGTAGTTTTCCAGGAACTTGGACGCTTTCTTCGCCGGAATCCAGGCAAGCGCCCACTTGAGGCTGTTGAGCTCGCTCGCCGAGAACCTGGAGGCGTTGCCGTAGTCGATCACCGTGAGGCGCGTTCCGTCGCACATCAGGTTGCCGGCGTGCACGTCGCCGTGGAAGAACCCGCCGTCGAAGATGGCCTCGAACGTCCACTTCTCGATGAAGCCGGTGAGCTGCTTCTGCCGCGCGAGGATGTCGTTGTAGGTGTCCAGGAGCGCCTCGCGCGTCGTGAGGATCTTGGTGGGGTCGCCGCTGAGGTAGTTTACGCTTCCGTCGGCGTTGCGGACCTTCTTCAGCTTGCCGAGGACCGTGTCGACCCTGGCCTTCGAGTCGGCGATGAAGCGGTCGTAGGTGACGCCGGGGGCCTTGCGGACGACAAGGGTGTTGGCGGTCGCCGCGATGAACGGGTAGAGCTCCATGCTGCGCACGCCCTCGATCTTGTCGTTGACGACGCCGGAGGTGTAGATCGAGCCCTGCTTGACGTTGTTGGCCTCAACCGTGAAGTCAAGCTCCTTGAAGATGCCCTCCAGCCGGACGTCGAACACGCCCGCCATTCCCTTCGTCCGCTTCGCGATGTCGAGGAAGAGGTCGCGCTCGCGGCGGGCGCGGGCCTGGACGTCCGGACGCAGGATCTTGACGACGCACTCCTCGCCGGCGGGGTTGTCGACCGTCACGATCTTGCAGAGGAACGCCTGGCCGACCGTCGCCGCGCCGAGGGACTTCGTCAGCTCGATAGACGTGATGCGTCCGTTGGAGCGCTCGACCATGTCGAGGAGCGTGGCGCGGACCATCTCCGGCGGTATGGACGGGAGGTTGCACTTGAGGTCCGCCACCGCCTGCCGGAGGTCTTGCGGTAGCGCGGTCTGCGGCAGGCCCTGCATGAGCTTCTGCAGCACCGGGCCCGCGCCCTTGATGAGTGCGCCCAGAATCTCGCCGGAGTTGGACTCGGAGCCGGCGTAGCGCAGCAGCGAGGACGCCATGCGGTGGCGGTCGATCGGCTCCATCTTGGAGAAGTAGGTCGAAAGCGCCTCCATGAGAAGCTGACCGTAGCCGGTGTCGACGTCGAGCGTGCCGGATCCCGCGATTTCATCCAGCGTCTTCTGCCAGAGCTGCTTGTTCTTGGCGGTCGCCGTGGACTGGCGGAACGCGGTGGCGAGCTTCTCGGTGAGGACGCCCTGCATCTTCGCGAGCACCTTGTCCGAGGCCGAGGCGAGGTCGGAGGAGAATCCATTGAGGAAGTCGGCGAGCCCGGGAACGCCCGCGCCGTCGTTCGTCTCCAGCGCCTGGAAGAAGGCGTCCAGCCCGCCGGCCGCGTCCACCATGGACTTCAGCTGGATCATGCGCGCCTTGAGGGTCGTGGTGATCTCGTGGGTGCGCGGCACCACGCCGTCGACTTCGCCGCCGGTGGCCAGGCTGAAGGTGTCGAGGAGGTCCGAATCGGAGCCGAGCGAACGCAGCACGATGCCGAGTTCGTACTTGTGGGAGAGTATCGTCCGGCGCATGATGTCAGCGTCGGTCCTGCCGGCGTCGCGGTCGATGTCGTAGCGAGTCGTGTCGTCGGGCATTACGAGTTCGGCGATGAACTCGTGGACGCGGCGACGGCGCGACTGGACGAGCGTCTCGCCTTCGCGGGTCTTGTTTTCCACGGGCAGCTTGACCATCTCGTCGAGCTGGTTCCGGTCGGTCGCCTGCATCTTCCGGTAGAGTTCGAGCGTGGCCGCGCCGTTGAAGCGCGTCACGCCGTCGCCGTTGAGGCCGGCGAGCCTCTCCTTGAAGAACGCCTTCGGGTCGCCCTGGGTCTGCAGCATGCCGCGCGCGAGTTCCGTCAGGTCCGTGGTGGGCACGTGGCAGAGTTCAGTCGCGAGCGTGCCGGTGATGCCGGCGATCACGTTCAGCGCGAGCTGGCGGGCGCGGCTGGAGCCGGCGTCGAAGCCCTCCGCGTTGAAGAGCGCGAGCGCCGCCTCGCGTCCGTAGACCGTCGCGTTGGCCGCGATCTCGTCTTCGATCTGCGAGAGGAAGCCGCGCACGTCGAGGGGGCACACGATCGGGATTTCGACGTTCTTCCGGACCTTGTCGAGATGGTAGTCGTCCTTATTCGACCCGTCGCGCAGCTGCCAGACGTCGATGTTCACCCGCTCCTTCGCGGTGAGGACGCCGTTCGCGACGCTGAGCGTGAACTGTACGCCGTTGTAGGTAACCTGCGACTCGGCCGGACCGTTCGGCGCGGACATCTGCTTGAGCACGTTGTAGATGGCCAGCGTCTCCGCAACATGGGCGGTCGTCGGGATCGCGGTGCGCTTGAAGAACATCGCGCCTTCCCGCTGCTCGGCGTTGAGCTGCGACATCGGATCCAGATCCTGCAGGCCTGCGGGCGGAGGGGTGTCGTCATTGGGATCCGGGTGCTTGATGAGATCGACCACACCCTTGCGCATGAGGGAGAACGTATTCGAGAAGTCGTCTGCGGTGGTCTCGTAGACGTGCTTGTGGTGGACTCGCAGGCACACCTCGTCGACGCTCCCCGCATCGCACCTGCCGATCACGTACAGGTGGGAGAGGATTGAAAAGAGCGATGAGACCTTCGAGTCCATACGGACGTTCGCCAACACCTGATTCGGTTGGTTTCCTACGTTCTCCTGATTCGGTTTGTTTCCTACTTTGCAGAACTGGGCGATCCTCTCGGGAGTGAGCCCGTTCCTGAGGAGCATGATGTAGTTCTCGCCGGGATTGGGGTTCGCGAACCCCGCGCTCGCTTCGATCGGATCCTCGTTGGCGCGTTCGCCACCGTACTTCGAGAGGTCCTGCAGCAGAAGCGCCGTCGGCAGATTGATGCTGCCGTCGAGCGGCAGATCGCCGTTGAGGAGCGACGCCTGAAGTCCCCTCATCGCGGCGCCGTCGATCATCATGAGCGTTTTCAAATCGTCACCGAGGGGCTCCCGCTGGCTCAGCCACCGCTCCATCAGCTGGTTGGCGGCGGCGGGGTCCTCGGCCTTGAGCGTCAGGTAGGCGTCGCGGGAATTCGAAATCATCATTCCGAGGACTATCGTCTTCAGCGCTTCGAGCTTCCCCTGCTTGCGGACGTATTCAAGGTCGAGTCCGAAGATGTTGTTGCCGCGCTTCAGGACTTCGCCCGGAAGGAGTTCGCCGGCCGGCCGTGCCTCCGCCCGGGCGACCACCGCGAAGCGGTTGATCTCGGCCGGGAAGGCATCCCTGATCGCGGCCTTGAGCGCCGTCATCCCGGCGGGTCCGGTGTACTTCTCGACATCGAGCGCGACGCCGTTCTGGAGCGTCGCCAGCTCGGCGACGCAGGCGGCGGTGCGCCTGGCGACCGCGGCCTTCAGCGCCGCGGCGACGATGAGCTCGCCGGTCTTCTCGCCGTTGATCTCCTTGAACCCCAGGATGTTGTTGTCATCGTCGATATCCAGGTACGGCCTCGCCTCCTCGAGTTCGTAGAAGACGTCGAGCGCCATCGTCTTGAGCTCGGGGTTGTCGGCGTTGATCGTCCTGCCGATCGCGGTCTGGGCGCGTATGGTGCGCGACAGCTCGTCGAAGGACGCGAACCCGGCGCCGCCCTGTCCCGCAAAGGGATTCGCCGCGTTGGTGGCGGATGCGTTGTAGTCCGTCGGCACCGCCGGCAGGGCGATGCGGTAGTCGGCGTCGCCATCCAGCTTGCCGCCGAGGCCGCCGAACGCCTTGGCGAAGAAGTTCTGCTTCGGGGCGCGGCTCGGACCCGGATTCGCCAGCTTCTCCATGAACTTGCCGACGGCGCCGTCAAGTCTGGACATGAACGCCGCGAGCCCCTCGCGGGTGATCGGACGGCTGTCGCCCTGCACGTTCTGGAGGCCATCCTTGAGGGCGCCTATCCTGGCGATCGCGTCGTCCACGTCGGCGCGCTGGGCTTCGCTCAGCGGAACGCGGACGCCGTTGACCGACACGCCGTTGTTCCGGATGTCCTGGAGCGTGGCGATGTGCGCGTCGGCCTTCCGGGAGAACGTGTCCTGGATGTTCTGGCGCTCGTAGTTCGCGAAGGTGCCGAAGATGGGCGCAAGCTCTTCGGCGAGAACCCCGCCGATGCCCTGGCTCAGGTCCGTCCCGCTGTCGATGCCGCTTACGACCGTCTGGATTATGCGACGGAGCCTGCCCTCGGCGAGGCTCATGAACTCCAGCGCCTGAGCGTCGTTCCCCCATCCGCGCGCCTGCGAGAGCAGATTGTTGACGACATCCGCGAAATCGGAAACCGCCTTGGCCACGGGACCGTACCCGGGCTTTCCGATCGCCGCCCGGTCGACGGCCTCGGTTGAGAGGAGTCCGCTCGCGGAAAGCATCGCGGTGCGGGCGCCCTCGGAGAACGTCCTGAACGCCAGCACCGGGAAGCGCAGCGACTTCAGTCCTGTCGCGAACGCCACGGCGTCCTCCGCCGTCGGCTTGTCATTGAGCGAGGTCAGGACGTCGATGGCGCGCCGGGCAAAGGCCTTCACCGCCGTCGTAAGCTCCTTGGCCGCCCTTTCGGACACCTCCCCCGAGATGATGAAGTTGGACCGCAGGTCCGCGAGGTAGGTGTTGGTCCGCACCATGAAATCCCTCACGACGTACGCGAGAGCGTTCATTCCCGCCGCGTCCAGCCTGCCGGCAGCTGCGTTGCACTTCGCCGCGATGTCATTGAAGGACTTCTTGAAGTCGACCGCCAGGAAGAGGTTCGACTGGACGCGCGCGAGCGTGCGCTGGCGCAGGTTTTCGATCTGCGTGGCGAAGTCCCTTTCGTACTGGTCGGGCGTCTTCTCGAGACGCGCCTCGGGATCGTTCGCGAGACGGCGCAGTTCGCCGATGAGTCCGTTGTAAAGCCCGGTGACGGACACCTGGAGGGAGTTCATGTTCTCTTCGCCGATGCGCGCTGACACGTTCGGCGCTTCGACATACTGCTTGATCTCGGCGAGCTTGGCGGCGCCCATCTTGGTGATGGAACCGGTCACAGGATCCATCTTGGCCGCGAAAAGACGGCGACGTTCGGCCTGCTCGACCTTGTCGGCGAAGGCGTCGCTCGTCTTCACGCCAGAGAACGAGACGAGCGAGCGCTCGCCCTCCGTCGAGATCCTGAGCGTCAGCGAGCATTCCACGCTGCTCTCCGGCTTGGTCGATAGCGTGACGTCGATCGATCCGTCGTCGTTGAGCGTCAGGGTGCAGTCGCATCCCTGCTTGAGGCCCTCACGGAGCTTGCCGTCGAGATGCAGATCCTCCGCGATACCGCCCACGAGCCGGCCGAGGTCGAGCATCATCGCGGCCTTGACGGCGGTGGACTGCACGCCGGCCCCTCCGCAGACCGTGTCGACATGGGAGGCGACGCAGCGTTGAAGCGAAATGACCGATCCGTCTGGATTGACCACCTTGACGAGGGGCCTCGCTTCGCCGCGGGAACGCATGTTCGCGGTGAAACTCTCGTCCATGCTCCTGCTGTTGTCCGACGGCTTCGGCTGGCCCTTGAGGAACACGGTCGTGTCGAACTTGTCCGCGCCGATCGAGAACCCCGGCACGGACGTGAGGTTCGTCCCGTTCTGGACGAGCCTCTGTCCGTCCGCGATGGAAGCCTGGAACTCGGCGCGGACGGCGTTCATCTTCTCCTGCGAAAGGCCCACGTCGGCGGGCTGCGGGACGCCGGGCTGCCTGGAGCTGAAGACGAGCGGAGAGGAGGCGTTCGCCCGTGCCTCATTGACGATTCCGGGCAGTGCCTCGGCGATTTTCGCCTTGAATGCATCGTAGGTCATCCCCGGCTCGATCATGCCCATGGCGCGCTTGTGGAACTGCGCGCAGAATCCGGGACCGAGGAACTTCCCCGTCGAGTCCGTATATTCCTCGATAGCCAGCTCGATCGCAAAATCCGCCCCCGGCATCTCAGCATCGAGCTGCGAAGCCTCGCGGATGAACTTGTCGACCGTAGCGACGATCGACGCCTTCGCCTTGGCACGCGCCCTCTCCGTCGTCGCCGCCTCGAGCTTCGCGCCGCACTTGGCGAGGTCGATCTCGAGCTTCTCCACCATCCTCTGGACGGTGTCCGTCTTCCCGTGGAGGGACGCGTTGGCGCAGAGTTTGGCGATGAGCTTTTCGGCGTTGTCGATCTTCGCGCTCCCGGCCGGGAGCGCCTCGAGCGCAGCCTGCGCATGCGCCTTCTGGGCCTTTGTGACGAGCTGCTTCACCGTCCGCGCCGTAATCGGACGGTAGATTTCCATGTCCTTCCCGAAGTTGCCGGTTGCGTCCGTCGCACCGAACAGCGTCGTAAAAATCTCGTCCAGGGCCTTCTGCTGGGCCTGGCCGATCAATCCGCCGCCTTCGGACAGAATCTTCTTGAGGGAGTTCGCGAGCGCGCTCCTGATGATGGCGTTCTGCCTCCCCAGCTCCGTCGGCGTCTCGTTCTGGAAGTAGTTGTGGTCGCCGAGACCCATCTGGTCCGCATTGCGATTGACCGCGAACTTGCCGGTCTGCGTGTCGAATACAACCCCCTTGTCGAGGTCGCCCTTGCCGAATTTGCTCGTCATGTTGACGAGGCTCTGCGAAATACCGTCTAGCATGTTCAACTCTCCTTCCTTAGGATTGCAGATGACATTATACCATTTTTTACACTTTGTTTGTATGGTTTGAAAAGGTTCTGCTTTGTTTACACGCCACATTGCAAAAGGTTACATAAATTATACCACCATTCCCCCGACTTGGGGAGTGGTAGATTTCCGCAAAATACGCAAAATGGCTTATGCAGAATGGCAAATTCAGACTATAGTTTGTCGATCGTAGAACAGTGTTGGCGATGTGTAATGTTTATTACAACTGGGTTACTTCACCTTCACGCGCATGAAGAACGCGGGTGGCGCGCCGTCGGGCATTATATCATCGACCGCCAATCACTTGGTGCATAGACAAAGCGTCGCACCTCCATGACTTTCCCGATTACGCAGTAGAGGACAAGATAGTTCCCGACTGCTATGCGATAGTATGGATGTTCGCGATCTTTTTCAGTTTGCACAGGCTCAAATGATTCTGGTGCGAACAACCGATCTGTTATCGCCCGCTCTACATCATCAACAAGTCTCGCAGCCGCATCAGGATTCCTCAGTTCAAAAGAAATGTATCGAACGGCCTCTGATAGTTCTTTGTCGAAGAGCGGAAGATATTCAAGAGTGTAATCTTCGCCCAGCATTTGCAACCTCCCGTGCATGTTCAAACACTTGCGCATGCGACAGCCGCTCCGAGTGCGAACGGCAGTATTCGTCTGTCTCGTCCATTATCGCCTCTAAACCATGGTTCACAACAGGACGACGGCGCAGACTGAACGGTATGCCTTGATACATCACAACTTCGTTTATGAATACATTTATCGCCCCCGAAAGCGTCATGCCGATGTCATTGAAGATTTCCTCGGCCTGCCGCTTTTTCTCGGAATCTACACGTGCTGTTATCGTTGCCGTCATACTTTACAACCTTCTTTGTGTTCGGAACGCACACAATTATACCATAATCGCCGCGTCTTGTGTTGCCGCATTGTCCTCGGCCGCCTCACCGGCCTTTTGCGCCATTTGACATGAACTTGTCTCGGAATGACAAAGTCGACCCACAATTTGCAAATTGTGGGTCAGCCCAGTTGCGCTACTTCACCCTCACGCGCAGGGCGAATTCAAAGAACTTGTTGAACTGCGCATTTATTTCCAGCGCCATGGCCTTTGCTCCTTTTCGTTGTCGTTTCGACCTATTGACTCTCGCGCCGCTAGCGAAAGTTGCACAAGAGGCGGCGATGGACATTCACAACACTCGCTCAAATCAATCGGAAGATCACCAATCCGAAGACGGGCGGCGGCGGCGCATGCCGGGGCGCCTCATGCCGGAACCGTTCTCCTGACCCTGCGGACGCCTCATGCCGGGGCCCACGTCGGCGCGCACTCCAGGGCGTTCGTAGCCGCGCACCTTCGGCTTCGGGACGTCTGGCCTCATGTCGCTCTTGAGCGTGAACTTTTCGAGCGGCTCATATCCCTTCTCCGCCATGAGCGCGTCCCACTTCGCGGGAAGGACGATCTTCACCGTCGCCGAGCCTCCGCCGGGGACGCACTGCTCCTTGTTTCGCGCGGGATCGCCCGTCACGAGGAAGATGTTCTTCCCGTCCTGCATCGCGGGGACGGTCTTCATCGACTTGAGCCCAGTCCATTCGAGCCACGGAGGAGTCGCCGTCTCCCTTGCGCCCTCCGCCTCCGCAATCGCCGCCTCCTGGCGGGCGAGCGGACACGTTGCGGGGTCGAACGCGCTCCCTGGATTGCCGTAGTAGTTCGCGTAGGCGCGCGAGCCGAGTGGATTGCGCGCCGTCTCAACGAGCGCCGCCTCGAGCTCGTCCTTGGACTTGTACGCCTTCGCGAGATCGCGCGCGACGTCGGGCGTGAGGAGGAACGTGCGGTAGACGCGCGGCATGCCGCTACCGACGGCCATCTGCTGCTTCTCCACCGCGTCCCACGCAATCATGTTCTTTATCACCTCGGGATCGGACGACGCCGGCACGAGGTTGTTGCCCCAGTTTATCGCCGACGCGCACGAAAGCGTCGAGTCGTTGAGTCCGTATCCCTGCTGCATGTGGTACGGCTTCCATCCGACCTCTATCGCCGCCGCGTCGTTCTCCACGAGCGTGAACGGCATCAGGTATCCGAACGTTCCCATGCGGTTTTCCTTCACGCGGTATCCGCCGAGGTTGACCATCGCAAGGTTTATGAAGCGTCCGAGCACCGCGTTCTTCGGCTCTGATATCTCGCCCTGCGCCGAGTCGAACCCGAGCTGGCGCGCGACGGGTCCGTTGAGCCAACAGTACGGCGTCCACGCGTGCGTCGAGACGAGCGTCCTGCGGAAATCGCCCGCCTTCATCGCCTCCGCGAACGCAAGTAGGACCGGCATGAACTCCGGCGGACATCCCGCCATCACTCCGCTGACCGCGACATGCCGCACCGTAACCGCGCGCTGCGCCGGTGGAATGACGCCGATCTCGCGGTCAGGCGCAAGGTCTGTGAAGCGAAGGAACTCCGCTACCGCGTCCTTGGTCGGAGGCGCAACGGGAAGTCCGTCCGTCCAGCCCGAGTCAAGGAACGCGCGCTGGATCTCGGCGTATGTTCCCGTCAGCACGACGCCGTTCGGTGCCGCGGCCGTTTCTTCGGCGGCAAGCTCAGCATCGGTTATCGGATCGGTGAGCGCCTTCTTGACTGCTGTCCAGAGGACCTTGCGCGTATTCGCGACGAGCTCCTCGCGCGTATGGGACGCGAACGAGCCGGGGTACTCGGCGACGCGAAGCGCGCGAACGCCGCACGCGCGTGCAGTCGACTTCGCCTGCTTGACGAAGCCAGGTCCCGCGACCATTACGGACGGAATCCCGAGGACTTCCGCCGCGATGCAGGAGCCCGTCTCCTTCGGCGTGCAAAGTCCGCACCCTCCGTTTCCGGAGATCACCGCGTCCACCTTGAGCTCCTTCAGCTTCCGCTGGAACTCGTCCTTCTCGCGGCGAACGACGCCTGGACGCGGATACGCCCCCGCCGAGCCGATTTCGTTCAGCAGGTAGACCTTCGCCGTCGGGAATTCCTTCAGAATGAGGTTCTTGAGTTCGCTGTGCGTGACGGAAGCCATGAAGCTCCCGCCGACAAGAGCTATCGTCTTCCCCTCAAGCGACTTGAGGCGCGGCCCCTGCTTCACCGTCTCCACGGCAGTCTCCGGAACCGGCGAAAGCACGGCAAACTCGGCCTCCGCGGGCGAGGCGGGAAGCGGGCATATTCCGTCCTTGCAAGTTTCCACTGCGGCGAAAGCAGCCGCACATGCGGCAACGCCAACAGCTGACATCAACAGTTTCTTCATTATTGCATCTCCTTACATAACAAGACGCAAAAACTGCAGGAATTATTTGTCTATATCGGAAACTTAGCGACACGGCGCCTACGGCCAGATGATTGAGAGCGACTCCGGGGCGTTGTCGAGTTCTGCGCCGAGGCGCCTGACGAGCGGCGACCAGTCCGTGCCCGAATCCTCAAGCTCGCCGTCTTCGGCGTAGACCGCGTACGATGTGCCGCGGTCGTCGCACGAGACCTCTATGCGCGACGCCGACCCGATGCGCCCCGCCGTGGTCATCAGCAGTATCGCCATCCTTATCGCCGCGCCGATCTCCGCGTCGTCATCCTTCTGCGACTCCTCGTCCGAAAGGACGCGGGCGTACGGGATTTGGAAACTTATCTCAAGCGCCGGCTCGCTCCACTCGAACTCGAATACGCGGCTCTGGACGTCGTGTCCGCCGACGAGGCGCGTCAGCCCCTCGCCGGCCCCGAGTTCGGCGAATGCCGCCCTGAGCTCCTCTACCGCATCGGCGCGCTTTGACTCTATGTCCAGCTCGTTTTCCATTGTTTCCTCCTGATAATAACGCCTTAAACGGCGGGTTTTGGCTTTTTGAACATCAGATGCACATAGTCGCGCTTGAAGTACGACGGACAGTTCTGGATGAGGAAGTCGTTCACGCACTTCAAGTCGCGATCGACCGTGACCGTCGTATTGTTGTGCTTCTTGATCGTGAGCTCGGACTCGATTGGCGTCATCCAGTTCTGTTTCCTGTAGTTCTTCCACTGTTCCGCGCCGTACACCATATCGTTCTTCTTGAGCTGCTTGGCGTACTCTATGGCCTCGTTCAGGCGTCTTTCCGTCGCCCTCAGCGCATTCTTCGAGATTCTGGGCGCGATGGAGTCGAGGTACGCCTGCTTCTTCTCGGGATGCTCGTCCATGTCGATCAGCTTGTTGTAGAAGTCCTCGTCGATCTCCTCGGGCAGCGCGATGCTCTGCATGCCGAGGGTCCTGATGATTGCCATCTTGACTTCCGGAGACTTGACTTTCGCGAAGTCGACCGTCAGTGCGCCGTCTGCGCCGAGCTTCTCTATCCCGGCGTCCTTCGACACGCGGGCGACGTATTCATTCAGCCATCCTTTGCCGTGGACCTCCTGGCACACGCTCTTCAGGTTGTTGGTGAACCGCGCGGCCGTGTATTTGTCAATTGCGAATTTCTGGAGGCCGACCTTCCACGAGGCGAACGACGCGTCGTTGTCGATCGCCTTGACCGTCACGTTGTATTCGGCGTTGCCCAGGTCGTCTTTCTTCTCTCCGTCCTTTTCGACCTTGACGAAATAGTTGTCCCAATGGCGGTCGCCCTGTCCGGTGATGAGGTCAAGCCACATAAGCCTGTTGAGCTTCTGTGCAACCGAACCCAGGATGTTGACCTGCTCCTGGCCCGGCGGAACCGTCTTGTACATGTTGGACGGCGCAATGCCGTTTCCGCCTTTGCTCTTGCGCTTTCTATAGAATTCGCCTCCCGCGTAGCCCTCGGCCTTCTCCATGAAAAAGCCGAACTGCCCCTTGTGGCTGCCGACGGAATACTTGACCACCAGGTCCTCGCAGCCGAACGCCTTGGCGGTGTCCTGCGTGGCGAGGTTCAGGTTCACCGTCTTCTGCGCGTCCCTGTAGGCGCCGTTCATGCCGAGCAGCATGCCGCTCATGCCTGTGCGGCTGTCTAACTCGGACTTGAAGACGAGCTTCCCGCCGGACTTCGTCGTCAGCAGATAGGTCGTCCCCGCCATACCGGAGCCGAGCGCCTTGGAGCCTACGATGTTCGACTCCTCGGTCGCGGGATCCACGTCGCCCGGCTTGAACCCGAGGATCTTCGCCTCGACGACGTTGGAAAGTCCCACCTCGCCGAGCATGATCCGGCGCACGTCGATCGTCGCGAGCCCGGGATCCTCCCCGCCGTTCTTGATCCGCTCGCCCGCCTCTAAAAGCGCCCTGAACTGCGCCTTGACGAAGCGAATCCCCTTCACCGCCTTGGCGACTCCCTGCGCGGTTGCCTCGTCTACGCCTACCGACACCAGGGCCGACGCAAGGTTGGCGTACAGACCGCAGAGCTTCACGATGCATTCGTTGAAATTAGTGTCGAAATCCTCCATCGGCAGCTTGCCGAGCGAGTAGTCGCGTATCAGCTCGACAAACTCCTTTCGAGCGAGCTTGAACTGGAACACGATGTTGTTGCTCGTGGCGGCGCCGGACGACATTACCTTGTCGCCGCCGGGCACGCTTTCGGGCGAAAGCATGGCCTTCACCTCCTCGAGGAACACCTGACGCGACCGCATGACGGAGACGTTCCGCGCGTCGGCAATCTGATTCGAGACGTCGGCCAGGAGCTTCTCCATCTCGTCGAGGAGCGACGAGTCGACCTCCGTCGTCTTTGTGATCGCCACCCCGTTGTCGCCGAGGATTTCCTTGCCCTCATGGCTTGTCATCACGGTCTCGTTGAGGCCGTTCTTGCGCACGTTTTCAAGGGCGCTCTTCATGTCCGCCATGTCGCGCTGCAGGGCGAGGATATCCTCGCCGCTCAGCACCTTGGAGCCGTCCGCCGCGAAGGCGTCCAGCTTCTCGGCGAGCGGACGCATCCTCTCGCCGAAGGTCTTGTTGACCATCTCGAGCGATTCCGCCGTGCCGTGGCCCATGATGGCCTCGCGAGGCATCAGCTCCTTGAACGTCGCATTCAAAAGCGCCGTGGTCTTAGGGTCGGCAGCTGGGTTTTCCACCGCGTCCTGATGGACAAGCTGGTACATCTTGAACACGATGGAGTCGATTTCGGAGACGCGCCGGTCGCACTGGAACTGCACCTCGGTGAACGCGTTCTGAAGCTCTGCGTCCACCTGGTCGTTCCGGGCCAGGCGCTGGCCTAGCCTCTCGATCTCCGCCGAGAGCGCCTGCTGCGACTCGATCGCCGCCTTCACCGCCTTGGCCGTGGGGTTCATGCTCCAGAAGCCCTTCCGCCACACGAGATCGCCCGTCTTCTCGTCCTTCATCAGCGCCTCGGCGAGCTCGCGGCCGGAGAACTTGTCGAGCGCCTTGAGCTTGGCCGTCGCGTTCGTGGCGAGGCTTTCGAGCTTGTCCTTTTCCTCCTGGGTCAGCACGCCGAGGTCGGTCAGAGATTCACCGACCTTCTTTACGTTCTTGACGGCGTCTGCCGAAACAGACTTGCCCGCAGCATTCACTAAGAGCACGTCCAGCTGCTGGACCACGCTCTTTGCGTTTCCGAGCTGCGGAGCCTCCTCGGGAACGGCATCCGCGCCCGGCTGGGGCTGGTTCGCATTGCCAGTGTTCTGGACATTTGTCGGGATCGTGGGCTGAAAGTCCACGCTCACCTTGTTGAGTCCGCTCAAAGAGTTTATGCCGCTCATGACATTCGTTCCTTTCTGCCGTGTCTACACGCCGCGCGACAAAAGGTTACAGTTTTTCTCGCCCAGTCTCCCGCTGTCCGCGAAACTGTAGTGCGATTTCTCGGTTACGATGACATGGTCGAGGAGCGGTATGCCCATCATCTTCCCGGCACCGTAGAGCCCCCAGGTGAGCTCGATGTCGCGCTTCGAGGGCTGCGGGCTGCCGGACGGATGGTTGTGCGCCACGACGATGGAGTGCGCATTCCACCGTACGGCGAGGGAAAACACGTCGCGAGGATGGACGTTTACTCCGTTGAGCGTGCCGACGGCGATGACCTGCGGTTCGGAAAGCGGACGCCGCTTCGTGTCGAGGGGCAGCGCCCAGAACCTCTCCTTCTCCGCGTTTTCGCCGAGTGCGGCCCGAAAGACGACTGCGGCGTCAGCGGAGGACATGACGGCCTTTGCCGGCGCGGAGCGTCCGGCATATCCTCGCCGCGCAAGCTCAAACGCGGCCGCGAGCTGAAGCGTCTTGACCCGGCCGAGGCCCGTTATCCTGCGATTCGGGTTCTCGGCATTGTAGGCGGCGATTCCGCCGCGGAGCGTGTTGAGGTCGGTCTTGACGAGCGCCTCCGCGCTCCCGAAGGCGTCTATGAGCCTGCGGGAAAGCTCCATGACGTCGCAACCCGCCGTGCCGGTCTTGATTATTATGGCAAGGAGCTCCGCCGCGCTCGCGACAGAGGCGCTCCCCGCGCGCTCGATCCGTTCGCGCGGCTTCGATTCGAGGGCACGGTTCTTGAAGTCATTCCCCATCGTGTTCACCCTCTCCATTCTCCGCCGCCATTAGATATCCACCGTCGGTCTCCTCCTCGTCGGAACCGGCATACCCTCCCATCGGCGGCAGCGCGGACTGAATGTCCCTGATGCACGCACGGAACACGCGTTCGTTGACAAAGTTCCGGAACTCGGCGTTGGCGAAGTACTGCTGCATGAACTCGACCTTCTCCTCGCCCATGGACGCGACCACCGTCTGGATGATGTCATTGAACTGTATCTGGGCGACCTGGCTGTCGCCGTTTCTGATTGCATTCACGAAATTGTCGTCCTGCTCCATCCGCCTCGGCAGATCTTGTATCTGCCGCCGCACTTCGTCTTCGTTGCGCCATTCAATACCGCCGTATGCCGCATTGAAGTCTTCCACGATGTGCGAAAGCGAGTCAAGTTCGACTTCGGGAATCCCGCCGCCGGAGCCGACTGGAATGGGCGCGACGGCCGCGTTGACGTTCTCCAGGGTTATATCCCGTTCCTCCTCTTTCTGTATGCGGTACTTGTCGAAGTCGATCGTCTCCAGAAGACCAGCCGTAAAATCCTCTCTCTTCAGCGTCGGCAGCTTCTTCACCAGGAGCGAATAGAAGAGATACTGACGCTCCCAGTCGACGCTTTCGTACGGCATGATTGCCGCGAAGAACGGATAGATGCGGCAGTAGTTCTTCATCGCGCTCTTGGCGCGGACCTGCTCCTCCTCGTTGAGCTCCTCCTTGAAACGGACTACGCACGCGTCAAGCATCGCATCAATCTTCGGCCGGTCTTCGTCATTGCCGGAAAGCCGGAGCTCGACAACCTGGCGCTTGTCCCCGTCCGTATAGAACGGCGCCCTCTCGATCGTCTCGATGAGGTCGTTCAGCTTGTTGACGTCGCTCTCCCCTTCGAGCACCGTGGTCTTGTAGTAGCGCTGGAACGCTGCGCGGATGTCCTCGGGATCGTTTGCGAAATCGAGCACGAACGTGTCGAACTTCTTCGGATGCGCGCGGTTCAGCCGGGAGAGCGTCTGGACGGCCTTGAGGTCGGTCAGCACCTTGTCCACGTACATCGTGTGCAGGAGCGGCTGGTCGTAGCCCGTATGGAACTTGTCCGCCACCACGAGGATGCGGTACGGCTCCTCCTCGATCTTGTCCTCGATCTGTGCGGAAGGGAAGCCGTTCAGCGACGATTCGGTCACGACGTGTCCGTCGATCTCCTTGTCGGTGAAGGCGACAATCGCCTTGAACCTGCCGCCCTGCTCCTCCAGGAGCCGGGAGATGCATTTATAGAAGTCGATCGCCCGCTCGATGGAAGACGTCACGACCATCGCACGCGCCCTGCCGCCTATCTTCTTGAAGACCTTTGTGCAGAAATGATCGACGATGATTCGACTCTTCGCCTCGATAGTCTCTGGCTGGCGCTCCACGTACGCACGGATGCGCTTCGGCGCCTTTTCCCTGTCGAACTGCGGATCGTCCTCCACCTTCTTCACGACTTCGTAGAACGACCGGTAGGGCGTGTAGTTGCGGATGACGTCGAGGATGAACCCCTCCTCGATGGCCTGCTTCATCGTATACTCGTGGAACGGCGCGTATGTGACGCCATCCGCCATAGTGTACTCCTCGCCGAACATCTCCAGCGTCTTGTTCTTGGGCGTCGCCGTGAACGCGTAGTAGTTGGCGTTCTTCGCGAGCTTGCGGCCCTTCATTATCCTGAGGACCCTCGCCTCGACATCATCGGCATCCTCCCCATTCCGCTCTCCGCACTCCGCCCTCCGCATTCCCCCTTCCGCATTCCGCACTCCGCATTCCGCATTCCCCGAAACGCTCGCCGCCATACTGGACGCCATCTCGCCGTTCTGGCTCGAATGCGCCTCGTCGATGACGATCGCAAACGTCTTGTCCCTGAGCGACGAACCGATCTCGTCGAGGATGAACGAGAACTTGTGAATCGTCGAGACGATGATTTTCTTGCCGCCCTGCAGGAGCTCGCGCAGCGTCTCCGCGTGGTCCGCCCATCCGACGAGGTTCCTGAGCTTCGCGAAGGCGTTGATGTTGTCGCGTATCTGCTTGTCGAGGTTGATGCGGTCGGTAACGACGATGATGGAGTCGAACTTCGCAGTGGTGTCGGGTTTCTGGAGGAGAACGAGCTGGTACGCAAGCCACGTGATCGTGTTCGACTTGCCTGAGCCCGCCGAATGCTGTATGAGGAACTTCCGCCCGACAGGGGCGATGGCAGTGGCGCCAAGGAGCTTCCTCACGCAGTCGAGCTGGTGGTAGCGGGGCCAGATCACTCGCTCCCTTGTCTTGTGCGTCTTCCTGTCCTCGGTTACTATCACCTGCGCGAAGTTTTCGATGATGTTCGAGAGCGACCGCTTCTCGAAGACCTCCTCCCAGAGGTAGCTCGTCATCGTCTTGCCGGGGACGACGGGGTTCCCAGCTCCGCCGTTGACGCCGCGGTTGAAAGGCAGAAACCACGAATCCGCCCCCTTCAGCTCGGTGCACATGAAGACGTCAGTGTCGTCTACTGCGAAATGCACGGCGCAGCGCTTCGGCCTCAGCAACTTCTCCTTAGGATCGCGGTCGGTCTTGTACTGCTTGATGGCATTTTCTACGGTCTGCCGCGTGTAGTGGTTCTTGAGCTCAAAGGTCGCGAGAGGCAAGCCGTTTATGAACACAGCAAAGTCGATGGCGTCGTTCGCGTCGATCTTCGAATAGTGAAGCTGGCGTATGACTCCGAAGCAGTTCTTCTCGTAGGCTTCCTTGGCGCTTGGGTTCTGCTCGGAGGGAATCGGGAAGTAGAGGTCGAAGGTCGTTCCGTTGAAGGCGAAGCCCTTGCGCAACACATCCGATACGCCGCGCTTGGCGAGGGCGTCGTCGAGGCGCGCGTAGAACTTCGCCTTCTCGGACGCGCTCGCGAAGCACATCGAACGGGCTACCTTGTCGGGCTGGGTCGCCACGAGAAACGCCTCAAGCCACGGCTTCACGACAGCGACGTCCTTCGAGTACATGTCGCTCGTTCCCTCGACATAGCCGTTCACATCGCGAAGGTACGCGACGATGATCGACTCAAGGCCTTTCTCGCTGGTATCTACCGGCATGACTCCTCCTATTTGACGCTTTCGAGCATGACACTCTTTTTCTTGCCCGACGCATACTCCTTGCGAATAGCAGCACCTTCGGCCACAGCCTTCTCTATCCAATGCTTGACTTGCGCCGCGACCAGGTCGAATTTCTTGGCCAGCCTCTTTTTCACATCGGCTTCCTTGCGAGGCACCGAGAGCAAAGACTTCATCTCGCCAAGAAAGATTCCATACATTGTCTCTTCCTCGGCATTGACCGAAACAGGCACAGGTTCAGGAACTTTTCCAGAGGCTACACCCTTGCCGTATTCTGCCTCGGGCTCGGCAGCGGTAAAACCACTGAACAAATCGTCCTGCTTCAAGCCGCCGCCCCTGTCGGCGTGTGCACTTTCAGCCAGGTTCTCCGCAACCGTCTTCTGGTCATTCCAGGCCAGCGCACCGCGCTTTGCAAGATCGGCACATCCTGCCGACGGGGTCTTCCCAAGGTATACATACACCGGGTTGCGGTTTTTGTTCCTGAGCTCTTCGTCCGCGCCAGACCAAGTCCCGCTCTTGCTGCCAATGCCCGATTCCGCAACGAAACAGGAGTCGGCCATTCCGTAGATGTACTTGTTCCGGTCCATGGCAACCTGCCCGTAGCTGAAAGGCCTGATCTCCGGATCGAAAGCCGAGAACAGCAATGCCCTCCCGTCGGCAAGAGCATCGCGGTTAGATGGTTCAAGACAGGCCTTCATGAGCCCGCACGGCAATGCGCCTATCACTTTCCCGCCCATTGAAGCAGCCTCCTGCATCGCCGTCTGGTCTGCTCCACGCGCACCACCGGAAACGATGTTCATGCCGAGATCGACACAGCCGCGCACCACTCGCCTGATCATCTCCGTTGCTTCCGCGGAAATGTCGCGCGAACCGACGAAGGCCATGCCGCCTCCCGGCAGAAGCTCCGCGTTGCCGGCATAATAAAGTAGCGCCGGCGCCTTTCCGCCCAGGTGCCTGCGCAGCCGCGACGGGTAGGAATCGTCAGCACGACTGATTACGCGTATACCGTAGGACGCCCATTTGTCGAGCGCCGACGAAAGCGACACGCCTCGACGAAGAAGAGCTGTTATTTTCTCTGGATCCAAACTCTTCACGCGCCCATTCTCGCTCGGAACTGCGCAGACCTCGCGAATTAGCGCATCCTCAGGACCGCTTGCACCGATCAGGTCGGCCGGGCGCTTCCCGAGCTTGTCCAAAGCCAAGGCCAGGACATTGTACTGCCCGGGCGTTATCGGCGACAGTTCGCGATCACTGCGACCAAAAGCCCCGCAAAGCAGAAGCACGGCCTGCGTATCTGGACTTATGCTGAAATCTATTTCCATGTCACTCTCCATTGTTAGAAGAATCAGCCAACGCCAATGGGAACACAAATGGAACGCCCGCCCGACGCAGGACTGCGGCAGCCACGGTGAACGTCCATTTTGAATCTACCATGTCGTCCACAAGAATGCATCCGCCTTCCGGCGGTTTTCCGTCGACTGCGAACGCATCTATGACATTGTTCTGCTGGAACGCAGAATTCTCCATGTCCTTCTGAGGCGGAGTGTCGATCACCTTGACAAGCCCGCGCCAGCATGGCAGACCCAGGCGAAGCGCCAGACGATCGGCGAAATCCCCGACCAGCGCGTTGTTTCGCCGAGAAGGCACCGGAACGATCCACGAAGGATGCTTCTCCAGCTGTCGTTCCTCAATCATGTTCGCACAGGCCTCGACGAGCCTGTCGTCAAAACGCGGCGGATTTGTCGCGTACTTGCCTTTCTGGACAAGCCGTCCCCACTCGCCTGCCCCGTATGCGGACAGCGCAAGTCCCTCTTCCATCCTAAGCTCAGGCGGAATGGTCGCCTTGCCGTTCAGACCGAAGCGTACTGCAGCGCTCGCTGGATCAGCCCATTGTCTCCGTGGGACAATCGGTACGCTCGACTTGCGGAGCAAATCTGCGGCAGCCTGTAGCGACGCTGGCTCGACCGTCTCGGGCAAGGCCAAATCCGGGCGGCAGTTCCGACAGCGTCCGCAATGGGGCGAATCGGCCGGGCTCTCCAACGCCGCGCACAAAAATCCCATGAGACATCCGCGAGAATTCACGTAGGCGTCCATCGTCCGCATTTCTTCATGTCGAATCGCGGTCAGCCTCAAGATGTTATCGGCAGGTATACGATATGCACGCACATATTGCGTCGCCCTGTATTTCGCGCCGTCTTTTACGACAGGCTGAGGCACATCGGACATGACAAACTTGAGGACCTGCTCGATCTTGCCCTTCTTAAGGTTGAACTTGCGCTCCAGTTCAAGGCGCGACAAACCTTCACTGGTCTCTGCGATCGCATCAAGGACACTTTTGACATCCTGCTCTGAAGGAAATGCGTTTTTGATGAAGAACTCCCCAATCTTGTCATCCTCCTCGCCGTTCAGGAGAACGCCATAGGCGGAATCGATGCCGCGTCCCGCACGCCCGACCTGCTGATAGTAGTCGACCACCGACTTCGGGCGCTGGTAGTGGATGACAAACGCAAGATCGGGCTTGTCGAAGCCCATGCTGAGTGCCGAAGTCGCCACAAGAGCCCTGATGCGATTCCCGAGAAGAAGATCCTCGAGAAATTCGCGATATGCAGCGACTTGCGCAGACTCGGTGGTTGCGGCTTTCCAGCTTTCCTTCGCCGCAAGTTCAGCCCGCAGTTCCGGTGCCATGTCCTGAGGCGGCAGCACCTTGCTGCAATAGGCGTATGCCGCGATGCCGTTCATCCTCAGCCAGTGCGAAACGATTTCTGCGTCGCGAATAGTCAGAGCGTAGATGATTCCGCTTCCGGTTATGCGCGTTTTCAAAATGCCGGACAGCCAAGCAAGACGCGCCTCCTGGCTCGGCAGACGAATGTTCTGAAGGAAGAGGCTTTTTCGGACGAGATTGCCGCGCGTGACTTCGACGGACTCTCCCATCTGCGCCTTGATGTCGTCAATGACGCGACTCGTCGCCGTAGCTGTCGTTGCCAACACGGGGACGGTCCGCGGCAAGCGCTCCAGCAGTCGCGAGATTTTCTTGTAGTCAGGCCTGAAATCATGTCCCCAGTCTGAAACGCAATGCGCTTCGTCGACGACAAGAAGTCCGATCCTGTCTGCAATTGGCTCCAAGATCGTCCTGCGGAAATCATCGTTTGCGAGGCGCTCCGGCGAGACGATCAGCAAGTCCGCAGCGTCCGAGAGAATCTTCTCGCGAATGCCGTCCCACTCCTTTGGGTTCGTCGAGTTGATCGTGTAGCATCGTACGCCAACACGTTCCGCCGCCGCGACCTGGTTGCGCATGAGCGCTATAAGCGGCGAAATGAGCAGCGACATTCCCCGCCCCTGCGATCGAAGGAACTTCGCCGCAAGAAAGTAAATCATACTCTTGCCCCAGCCGGTGCGCTGCACGACAAGCTGGCGTCGTCCGTTAAGGACTCCGTCAATGGCCTCCCATTGCCCGTCGCGAAAATCGGCATTTGGATTCGCAATAGCTTGGCGAAGGCAACTCAAGGCATATTCACGCGTAATCACGCCACCCTCCTTTGCCCAGTCACGACATCAGCGATGAGCCGCTCGCGGTACTCCTTCAGCGCCGCGACCTCCGCCTCAAGCTTCACCACCGCCGCGTCGATCTTCGCCGCCCTCGCCTCGATATACGCCACAATCGCCTTCTGCTCGGGGAGTGGAGGGAGAGGGAACAACATATTTCGCATTTCTTGATACCGCGTCGTCCAAAGATCGGCTACAATACCACGCCCATTTCGATAAAACTCTTCAACCCAAGGCGTTGACCGGAAAAGGTAATGCACATATTTTCTATCAATGTCATGTGGCTCTAGAACAATACTAATTGTCGTCACAGAGCCATCTCTCGGAGCAACGCCACAAGAACCCTTTCTGTCGGAACGGGAATTTACAACATAATCGCCCTCTCGCACAAGCTTGCGCGTATCGCCTTCAGCCATGGAGATCGCAACATCGGAAAGCTGCGGAACAACACCTATCTTCGCGACAGAAAGAGGCGGAAAATCTTTTTCGGAGACCTTTTCAGATCTCAATCGAAAATGCTGTCTCACCTTCCGCACCTCCCACCCTTCTGGCACTTCGGGGAGCCATGGTATGCCGCTTGGTTTCGTGGGGCGGTTGGTTTTGACAAGATTAACTTCTCTGCGTGCTCTGCGGCCCTGCGCCTCTGCGTTAAAATCACCCGCTCCGCACTCCGCACTCCGCACTCCGCATTCCACCTTCCCCGTCACCGCATCGGCGATCATCGACTGCTTCAGCTCCTTCAGAAGCGCCGCCTCCTTCTCCTTCGCCGCCACCAGCCGATCCACCTTCCCGCACTTCTCGTCGAGAAAGGCAACTATTGCCCGCTGGGTAGGGAGAGGAGGGAGGGGAAACAACATGTTTCGCATTTCTTGATAACGTGTTGTCCACAGATCAGCCACTATACCTCTGCCGTTACGGTAAAACTCTTCTACCCAAGGGATAGAACGAAAAAGATAATGAACAAATTGGCGATAAATATTATGAGGCTCAAGTACGATACTGATCGTTGTTACTGACCCATCACGCGGAGCTATTCCACCAGACCCTTTCCTATCCGAACGCGAATTAACAACAAAATCACCTTCTCGTACCAGTTTACGGGTATCCCCCTCAGCCATTGAAAGCGCTACATCCGACATCTGAGGTACCACACCTATTTTTGCTACCGACAATGCAGGGAAGTCCTTCTCTGAAACCTTTTCAGAACGCAACCTGAAATGCTGCCTAACTTTTGCGACCTCCCACTCCTCCGGCACTTCGGGGAGCCATGGTATTCCGGTCTTTCTATATCGCTCGTATCTCATTTCTCTACATGTTTCTACACGTTCTACACGGCTCAACCTCCCAGTATCTCCCTGAGAAGGCCGGACGTCTCCTTTTCAAGCGACGAAATCTCCGCCGAGATCTCGTCCTGCGTCCTGAGCTCGACCGGCTTGTAGAAGTACTTCGTGAAGCTCAGCTCATAGCCGACAACCGGCTCGCCGAACGTCGCCTCGGCGTCGTAGGGCTTGACTTCCTTCTCGTAGAACGCCGCGATGCCGCCCGGATAGGTAAGCGGAATCTGCTCCACCTCGTTGCGCGCCTTGGCGATTACGGGCTTGCCCTTCTTGAGGACGACATTCCCCTCCGCGTCGCGCTTCGGACGCATCACCGGTACCTCCCAGTAGCCGAACTCCTCGTTCCTGAAGATCTTCGACTCGGGCGTCTCCTTGAAATCCTTGAGAAGCTTCAGAATGCGGTCGCAGTCCGCGGGGCTCGTCTCGCAGTTCTTCTCGCCGAGGTTCTTCTTGAGCGGCGTGGAAATGGCCGTCGCGTCGATGAGCTGCACCTTACCGCGGCGGCGCTTCTCCTTGCGGTTCGTGACGATCCAGACGTAGGTGCCGATGCCGGTGTTGTAGAAGTCCTTCTCGGGCATCGCGACGATTGCCTCGAGCATGTCGTTCTCGATGATGTAGCGCCTGAGGTTCGACTCGCCGCCGCCTGCCGAGCCCGTGAAGAGCGAGGAGCCGTTGTGCACCTCGACGATGCGCGTGCCGAGCTCGGTGTCCTTCATGCGGCTCACGCTGTTGGCGAGGAACAGCATCTGGCAGTCGCCGATGTCGGGGATGAAGCTCGTCTCGCCGTGGAAGAAGCGCGGATCGGAGACCTCCTTCTTGTCGCCTATGCCCCAGTTCTTGAGATCCTCCTTCCAAGGCGTGCCGAAGGGAGGATTCATCACGCAGAAGTCGAACTTCTCGCCAGCGTGTCCGTCCTGAGATATCGTCGATCCGCAGGCGATGTACTGGTGGTCGGCCGAACCGAGGCGGTAGGTAAAGCGCTTGATGTTGCCTGAGATCATCAGGTCGGCCTTGCAGGTGGCGTAGGTGTCGTCCTGCAGTTCCTGCCCGAAGATCATCGTCTTGATCTTGCGCCCCGATTCGGACGCAATGCGGGCAAACTCCTCCTGCGTCACCGTGAGGATTCCGCCCGTACCGCTCGCGCCGTCGTAGATCGTGTAGGTGCCGTCCTTGAGGGAATCCTTGACCGGCTCAACGGCGAGGCGCGCGAGGAGGCGCACGTAGTCGCGCGGGGTGAAGTGCTCGCCTGCCTCGGTGACGTTGTTCTCTTCGTTGAAGCGGCGGAGGAGCTCCTCGAACATCGTGCCCATCGTGTGGTTGTCGAGGCCGGGGAGAATCACCTTGCCGTTGCCGTCCTTTACTGGCTTGATCGAGAGGTTGATCGAGGAGTCGGTGAACTTCTCGAGAATGGAACCGAGACGCCCCTTGTTCGTCAGCGCGTCCACCCAGTGGCGCAGCTGGAACTTGTCGATCACGTCCTGAACGTCGGGCGAGAAGCCGTTGAAGTACTCGAGCACGTTCATCTTGAGGCGCTGGGGGTCGATCTCGTTCTTCAGCGTGGACATCTTGAACGCCGAGGCGTTGTAGAACGGATAGCCCGTCACAGGCGGGAGGAACTGCTCGTAGGGCAGCTTGTTCTTGTCGCAGAACGCCTTTTTCTCGAGGACCTTCGACTTTGTCTCCTCCAAGAGCACGTCGATGCGCCGCAGCACGGTAAAAGGGAGTATGATCTTCTTGTAGTCGCCCTTCTCAAAGGCGAACACGAGAACATCGTTCGCGATGTTCCAGATGAAACTGAAAAGCTTTCCGTACTGCTGGTTGTCCATGCATCATATTATACCAAAATTTCGTGATAAATTAGCAATCCGCCAGCCCCAGCATTAAACTTCAACCTTCAACCTTTTACCCCTACACCTGCATCAAGTGTCCGCCATGGAGATGCCCGACGTCATCGTGCTGTCCAGGCGCGCGAGGTTCGCCGCCATCTCCGGATATTCCTTTGCGCGAAAAGGTTACACATGGAAAAACCCGTTTGAGAGCATGTCTTGGTGGGAGTTGTCCACTTCCTGGGCCTCGGTGCGCGCGGACTCGGCCTCGCGCAGGCCCGCAAGCGCCTTGCGCCAGTTCTCCGACTGGTTGACGAGCGATTCGAGTCCCGCGGCGAGCGATTCGCAATCCGTGAGCGCCAGCGGGAACAGACGCACCAGGGCGTACGCATCGGACTCCGGATTCTGGCAGAGCGTCGCGCCGTCCGTCGCGCGCAGGAGGAAGTTGGCCTTGAGCATCATGGATCCGAACGCGCCGTTCGCGTCGGGCGGAGGAAGCCCGATCTCGGCGCAGGCGATCAGGCTTCGCGTCGACGGATCTTCCAGCAGCTCCACGCGGATGCCGTCGACTTCAAGCTCCGCGACGCCATCCGCGCCGTCGAGCCCTTCAATGCCGTATTTCGCGGCGAACGCCGTAAGCAGCTCCTTGAATTCCATGCCAGTTCCTCCTGCAAGAATCAAACAGTTATTTCATTACCTATATATATTATACCAAATTCTGGCAAATGCGCAAAGGCGCAGTTGCGATTGCGAACCGCAACAATTTGGCTCTTTCGATGAGCCAACAATTGTTCAATGAATTAAAATCGCACCCAGGATATCACAACGAATCCCACGAGAGGTCGATTCGAGTAGAGACGCCTTCGGGAAGATCAAATGTGCGGGGGACGCGCTTCGTTGTCACCCACAGTCCGTCGCGCTCGAAAACCGCAAGCTCGTCCTGATCGCCCGGCTTTGTGAGCGACACAAATAGCGGCGTCGACTGCTGCGCGAGGAACTCGACGTCGTATCCGCTCTCGGCGAGATACTGCAGGTTCTCGCGCGTGTTCTCCGGACTCGCCACAAAGCGCTTCACGCCAAGCTCCGCAATCGACGCGAGTGCCTGCGAGTTGAAGGCGTAGAGAGTCCAGTCGGCCGTTATGTCCGTGATCCCCGCCGCCTTCAGAATCTTCAGCGTCGCGAGGTCGCTTGCCTCCCACTTCTCGAAGCCCTCGCGCTTCAGATGCTTCACCATGACCCGCAGCTTGTTCAAGTCGGCTTCGTGCGTGTAGACCGGCATCGCAAGGCGGACATTGTTTGACTGTTTGAATTGTTCGATTGTTTGATTGCCGTTCAGCGAACCGGCAGAGTTCTCACTCACCGCGACGATCACCTCGTCCCATTCGCCTCCCGGCACCTTCTGGTCTAGCCTAACCTTAACCGTCCTGCGGCGCGGCGCATCTGCCGCGCTCGGTGACTCGTCTTCAGACAGAGCCTTTTCGGCGCGGTCTGCGACGGACCTCGAACGCGCGTCGTCGAGCTTTTCGACGAGATCGCGGCGAAGGTCGTTGAGGATGCCCATCGGAGCAAAGAGTCGGTCTGTGTCGACAAGGTTGAGCGAGCCGAGAGAGTAGTCCGTCTCGCCAAGCTTTGAGAACGCCTTCTCGACGGCGGCGTATGTCTTTTCCGGACTCTTCGCCGCGGCAAATGTGCCGCGCTCGGATGCCTCGACTTCGATTCCGCCGCACTTCGCGAAGGCTGATATAGCCTCTGGCTCGATCGTAACGCGGACATCGAGCGTCTTCGTGCCGGGATAGTCGCTCGGACGGTACGCGCTCGCGGGGAACATGCGCTTGACGGCGTTGGACATCGAGCAGTAGACGCGCTCGCCGGTCTTGACGGGGAAGTCTTCTGGGACCTCGATCTCGACGTCCGTCCCGGCGGAAACCTCGAAGACCGGTGTGCGGGAGATCGCCTGGCGCATTTCGCGGATTCCGAGCCCGAGGTGGCGTCCGTCGGCCATCGAGTCGAACTGGAGTCCGTCGTGCACTTCTAGCGCGCGCGCCGTGTGGAACCTGAGCCAGCAGCGCCCTTCGCGGTCGCGCGTCACGCGCTTGACGGTTCCGACCGGCGTGCCGAGGTGTCCGAGCGAGTCGGAGTCGATTGGCGACGGCGAGTCGCTTCCGTTGAAGTACAGTTCCGTCGTCCTTCGCGAGAACACGGTTTCCAGGTCTGAGTTCGTGACGGTACGCTTCGATCCGTCAAGTATCTCACGATAGTGCCGAGTTACGCTTGCGACATATAGCGCTGACTTCATGCGGCCCTCGATCTTGAGCGACGCGACGCCTGCTTCGACAAGTTTCCTCGCATCCTCACCGAGCCGCAGGTCCTTCATCGAGAAGGGATAAAAGAGCGACTCGTGGTTTGCATTTCGCGGAGCGTTGCTGGTCGCGGAGTGGGCCATGCGGCAGCAGTAGGGGCACTTTCCGCGGTTGCCGCTTCTGCCCTTTTCCATCGCACCGTAGAGACAGAGTCCGGAAAGCGAGTAGCACAGCGCCCCGTGGATGAAGCACTCTAGCTCGATGCCTCCGCAGCGCTTCGCTATGGACGCTATCTCCGCGAGCGAGAGCTCGCGTGCGAGGACGACGCGCGTAAAGCCGAGCTCGCCGAGCGCGAGGACGCCTTCGAGGTTGTGCGCGACGAGCTGGGTGGATGCGTGGAGCTGGAGCTCCGGGAAGTGACGGCGGCAGAGGCGTGCAACGCCGAGGTCCTGGACGATGATTCCGTCGGGGCCGATGTCGGCGAGCTTAGAGAGCTCTCGCGCGGCCTCCTCGAGCGCGTCCTCGTCAAGGACCGTGTTGAATGTGACGTACACCTTCTTGCCCCTCTTGCGCGCAAGGCGCACGAGGCTTGAAAGCGTGGTAAAGTCGAAGTTCTTCGCGAAAGCGCGAGCGGAAAAGTCGGTAAGTCCGCAATAGACGGCATCCGCGCCCGCGTCAAACGCCGCAAGCGCCGTCTCGAAGTCCCCTGCGGGGGAAAGAAGCTCTGCCTGATTCATATTCCGACATTATACCATATTGGCGCGGCTGGTATGGCGGACAAGACAAACTTCCCGCATTCCCGCAGGCGCTAAAGCAAATCGAGAGGGGTCTTGCGCCGCGAACCGGGGAGGTCGGCGACAAAGCGCGGAAGGGAAAGCCCCCCTATGCGCTCGGCGCAGTAGGATTCGATCTCCTTCGCCTTTGCAAGAGGAACTCCGAAGCGCTGGACGAGTCCGTCTACCGGATCGCATTGGAACACATAGTACGGACGTATCCGCGCGGCTGAAAGAGCACGGAGCAGCGCGAGCATCTTGCGCGGAGTGTCGTTGACTCCCCTCAGGAGCACAGTCTGCGAAGAGACGGGAATGCCGCGATCCACGAGCCGCGCAGCAGCCTCTCGCGCCTTCTGCGCCTCCGCCGCCGTGTTGACATGAACATTCGCCCACACCTTGCCCCTGCCCTTCTTCGCGAGAAGCCGCGCCAATGCATCCGTGACACGCGAAGGTTTCGCCACGGGCGCTCGGGTGCAGATGCGGACCACGTCAATCTGGTCGAGCGAGGCGAACGCCTCGACGAGGCGTGCAACCTTGGCGTCGGAGAGCGTAAGTACATCCCCACCGGAAAGCAGAACGTCGCGCACCTTCGGATGGCGCTTGACGTAGTCGACGCATGCTGCGAGCCGCTCCGGCGAATCAACTACCGGCGAACGGCCGAGAATGAACTTTCTCGTGCAATGCGGACAGCGCTCAAAGCAACTGTCCGTGGTCATGACAAGAACTCTGTCGGGGAACCGTTGCCTCAGTCCCTGCGGCAACCTGCCGTCGCTGGAAAGTTCCCCGAACGGATCCTTGCTCGCTCCGCCACACGCCGTGCATCTCGTTTTTTTCGTCATGCGCACATTATATCAAATTTGGCTGCGCTCAATTCGCAAGCGTGGACATGCGCTTTGCAATCGTGGCCTCGTAGCCCTGGTCTGTCGGGCGGTAGTACTTCTTCGGAACGGACATGTACTCCTGCTTCACGAAATGGTTTGCGAAATTGTGCGGATACTTGTACTCCGTCACCTCCGCGCTCCCTATCGCCTTGACGTGCTTGTTCTTGAGATGCTCGGGGACGGGCTGGACGGCACCGGACTCGACATCGGCCATCGCCTCGGATATCGCCATGCAGCTCGCGTTCGACTTGGGAGCCGTCGCAAGATAGGTCGTCGCCTGCGCGAGGTTGAGCGCGCACTCGGGCATTCCGACGAATTCGCACGCCTGCATCGCCGCGACCGCGACGGATATGCCGCGGGGGTCTGCGTTGCCGATGTCCTCGCTCGCCGATATCACGAGGCGGCGCGCGATGAACCTCGGATCCTCCCCCGCCGTGAGCATCTTGCCAAGCCAGTATATAGCCGCGTCGGGGTCTGATCCCCTTATCGACTTGATGAACGCCGAAATCGTGTCGTAGTGTCCGTCTTCCTTCTTGTCATACCTCACCTGACGCCGCTGGACGCATTCCTGGATGACCTCAAGCGTAAGATGCACAACGCCATCCTCCCCCTTCGGCGTAGACCGCATCGCTATCTCGAGCGCCGTGAGCGCATGGCGCGCATCGCCGTCGCATATCGCCGCGAGGAAATCGCGCGCCTCGAAGTCGAGCTCGCTCGGCGTAGCGCCGTATCCCCTTTCCTTGTCCGACAGCGCCCTTTCCAAAAGCTTCGCTACGTCGTCCGGAGAAAGCGCGTGCAGTTCGAAGACAAGCGAGCGAGAGGTGAGCGGCGTGTTGATGAAGAAGTTCGGGTTGTGCGTCGTCGCGCCGATGAGGACGACAGTCCCGTCCTCGACGTACGGCAGGAGAACGTCCTGCTGCGACTTGTTGAAGCGGTGTATCTCGTCGATGAAGAGGATAGTTCCCCTTCCGCCCAGCTCGTCGCGCGCCCTTTCGCATATCTTGCGGATGTCGGCAACACCGGAAAGGACGCCCGAAAGCCGCACGAAGTTGCGCTTCGTCGTCTTCGCGACGACCTCGGCAAGCGTTGTCTTCCCGCAGCCGGGAGGTCCGTACAGGATTATGTTCGTGAGCCTGTCCGCCTCGATGACGCGGCGCAGCAGCTTCCCCTCGCCGAGAATGTGGTCCTGACCGACGACTTCGTCGATCGTCCTCGGACGCATCCTCGCCGCAAGAGGTTCTGTTGTTGATTCTGACATAATGTTTGAAATCTTTATTACTAGTGCTGATACATTATACCATTTCGCGCGGCAGATGTGCCGCGGTACTTGCTATGCATGCAAAACGTTCGCGGCGAATCCGCCGCGAACGCTGGTGGCTATGCATCCATAGCAGAGTATCAGTCTACTGCGATGACCGCAACGGAGTGGGCCGGCAGTTCCACGCAGCCGTCGGAAACCGCAAGCTCGGCCTCGGAAGGCACTACGCGGTCGGGCTTCTCGGGCGAGTTGAACGCATCCTTGGAGTCGCCGACAAGCACTTTGGCCTTGATCTTCGCAGGGGCGCTCTTCCCGAGGGATGCGAAGTCGATGCGCACCTTCTGCGCAGCGTCGGGGCTCTTGTTGCAGATCGCAATGCGATATGAAGAGCGAGCAGCATCCGTCGTGACGACGGCGTCGATCATGCCGGTCGAGGCGCGCCATCCGTTGAGCCTCTCGCATTCGACCGCGCAAGGCGCGACCTCGGGGAGAAGCTCGTTCACGTACATGTCGTAGACGTGGTACGTGGTGCGCTTCACGATTCCCTTGTCGTGGACGAAGATGAAGCCGGTGGTGTTCACGACGGGCGCGAAGCACGCCATGCCGACGATGTCGCCGTTGCGCATGAACGAATTGAGCTGGCAGGCCGTGTAGACCGCGTCGGCCATCGTATAGGTCGAGTGCGTGTCGTTCCTCCTGCGCGCGCCAACGTCCATTCCGCGGCGGAAGTCGCCGTGCCACGGATGGTGCCATCCGCGCAGGTTCCACTCGTCGTATGCAATCTTTACGCGCCCTCCGCCGAGGCGGGCCTTGTCGAGTATTCCGCGCACTGCGCGAATGTTGTTCTCGGCGTTGTCGGTGAGCATCATCGCGCCGACGTAGTCGGTCGGATTGTACTTGACGGCGAGAATCTGTCCGTAATGGTGGATGCAGACGTAGTCGAGAAGATAGCCGGCCTCCCTGAGAAGCGGAAGCGTCCACTTCTCGTTAGGCGTTGCTGCGGCGAGAAGCTTCGTCCTGATGTCGGCCGCGCGCATCATCTTCGAGCTCTCGCGCACTAGCGGGCCCCACTCGCCGACGGTCTTCGCTCCCGTCTCGTGTCCGCCCCAGTTCTCGTTGCCGACGCTCCAGTACTTGATGTTGTACGGTTCCTTGTGTCCGTTGCGCTCGCGCATCTTCGCGAACTTGCCCATCGTCTGGTTGCAGTATTCAACCCAGTCGCTCATCTCCTCAGGCGTGCCAGTTCCCGCGTTTGTGCAGATGTACGGCTCGCATCCAACCTTGCGGCACCACTTGACGTACTCGTCGGTGCCGAACGTGTTGGGCTCCTCGACGAACCAAGCCTTGTCGTACGTCGGCTCGCGGTTAGGGCCCACTCCATCCTGCCAGTGGTAGGCCGACACGAAGCAGCCGCCCGGCCAGCGGACGACTGGCAGCTTGATGCGCTTGAGCGCGGCGATGACGTCCTTGCGGAATCCATCCTCGTCGGCGAGCGGCGACTTCGGGTCGAAGACGCCTCCGTACACCTGGTTGTCGAAATGCTCGAGGAACGAGCCAAAGATCATAGGGTCGTACTTTATGTTTTTCGCGTCGGCCTTGAGGGCGACGGAATTGCCCTCCGCCACAGCCGATATCGCGACTCCGGCCGCAAGTGCGGCGGCCAACATGCTGATGCCTGATTTTTTCATTTTCTTTTCCTTTTTTTGGTTACTTGACAATTGCGAGAGAAAAGACGGCGCCGGTCCACGTTGTGCCCTTCTTCCCACGGAAGCATACCATCACGCGCTCCTTGCCTGCGGTGAGCTCCCTCGGTATCTCAAAGCGCTCGGTGAAGAACTGCCCCGGATGCTTCCTTTCGAGCGAGATCGTCGCTATGACCTTCCAGTCGACGCACAGCTCGAAAGTCCTGCCGTTGTCGTCTCCCCAGAACGTCGCCTCGACGTACTGCTTCGCATTCGGGTCAACCGCGAGTTCGTACATGAACCTTCCGCTCTCGCCAGGGGCGTGGCGGAACTTTCTTCCGCGGTTTTCGCCGACAGTGTCGTGAGCGCCGTTCCATCTGTGCGCCTCCTCGTCGGGCCACCATCCGATGACGACCTGGTCTACGACGCTTGCCTTGCGCGCCGCAAGGGCCTTTTCAGCATCGCGCCGCGCGTTCTCTCGCTTCTGGAATTCGGCGGCCGCGCACACCGGGAAGAGGACCGTGTAGTGTTCTTCGTAGACTTTCCACAACGGCATGAAATTCATTCCCGCGGGCGGTCTTGGCGTTCCGCCGGATGCAAGCACAGCGCGCGCGGGCTCGTCCGTACCGCCCGGTGCCGTGTGTGGATTGTCTCCCCAGCGGCTCTTAGCGAAATCCTCCTTCCCGAACTCAGGCTCCGTAATACCGGCGAGAATCTGAGGGCCCTTCGCGAAGGCGGCGAACTTTCCGTCTGCATACGTTTCGCAACGCGACTTCATCGGAAAATCCAGCACGACAGTATCGCCGTCGGACCACGTCCGGTCGACGACGATGTATCCATCGGCGCCGGCCGACGACGATTTCGGGGCTCCGCAAACATTGAGCGCGGGAGCGGAGCACCAAGCCGGCTTTCTTATCAGCATTTTGAATTTCACAGGCTCCTTGCACGCAATGGAAATCGTCGTCTTGTCGCTTTCCGGAAACTTCGTCCTCTGCGTCAGGACGACTCCTTTCGAACGCCATTCGACGGAAGAATCGATGAACAGGTTGACCCAGATGCTTGATCCGCTGCGGAAGTATGCGGACTCCGCAAATCTTTCGGGAGCCTCGACACCTTCGCCCACGCAGCACGTCCAGACATGGTGTCCATGCGAAAACGCCTTCTCCGCGACGGGCTTTAGGCTCTGATAGAACAGGAACTCGCCACCCTTGCGCCCAACGCCGGACAGCACGCAGTTGACGAGAGCACGCTCCACGTAGTCCATCTTGTCCGATGTCGGATCTTCACAGAACAGGCTTGCGGATGTTCTTAGCATGGCGCATACAGCGCACATCTCGCCGCACTCGTTGCCTAGGTTGCGCTCTGCGTCCTTCTGCGGGAAGAAGCGCTCGCGGTTGCCGAACGCGCCAGTGGGGAAGACACGGCTCCCAGCAACTGCGTCCCAGAACGTCCGTGCCGCCTTTACCGTGCCTGCGTTTCCGTCGACAAGTCCGACGCGCGCAAGGCCAGCGGCCTTCTCGCTCATCGCGCGAGCCGAGGCGCCGTCGAGCCTGTCCTCGCCGCGAGACAGCGGCTCGAACGCCCTTTTGTCGAAGAACTTCGACTTCGCGGCGTCGAGGTATCGTTTTTCCTTCGTGTCGGCGTAGAGATCCGCGAGAGTCCCGTTCAGCTCGCCCCATTCCGAGACAAGAAGCTTCTGCATCTGCGCGTCGTCCAGCTTCGCGACGACGCCAAGCAGCCAGTCGGCGAGCCGGCGTTCCACCTCGAGCGCCTTGGCGCTTCCGGCCGCGCGGTGCGCGTCGCGGAGTCCGCGCATCACCTTGTCGAGGGTGTAGAGCGGACGCCACCAGCGGCATACGTCGAACTCGCCCGCCGAGAAATCGCCCGCCTTGACTTTGTCCCACACCTTGTCCTTCGGGACCGGCAGGCAGTATCCGTCCTTGTTCGCAAGCTGGCACTCCCAGAGCTCCTCAACAATGTAATCCACCCTGCGCTTTGCCTCGTGGTCCTTCGTGCGGGCGTAAAGGAGCGACAACGCGCTCAGGCAGTGCCCGGCGGCATGCCCGGCGCCCTGGTTAGCCTCCCATCCGCCATAGCGGTCAGCCTTGCGCGGAAGCCCCGCCTGCCTTCTGAACTCCGCCACGAGGCGCGCGGGATCGAGCTCCTTGAGAAGATATTCGCTGTTGATCCGGGCTGCCGCCGCGAACGGACCGTCCTCCCCGAGCGACACCTCGCCCGGAGCGAACGGCGCGCACTTCTGTGCCGCGGCGCACATGGCGGCGGCGACTGAGCAAACGAATAATGACAGTGTCTTTACCATGGAAATCTGCTCCCTTGTCGGAAATCTGGCGTTACCTAGTGTATACAGATATCGTGTCGCCGTCGCTCCAGTCGCGCACAAGCTCGACGTAACCGTCCGCACATGCTTTTACCTGAACCGGGGATCCGTTCACGGAAACGCGCGGCCTCGCCCCTTTCAAAGATCTAAAGCGGAAGCACTGCCGCATGCTGCGACCCTTCGTTCGTAAAGTGTAAGTCACAGCGGCGCCAGAAGTCCCGCCGGGGTCCGCCACGAGCCCAAGGCGCTTCTCGCGGAAAACTGCGACCGACGGCAGGTACTGGTTTATCCAAACGGTCTGCGGACTTGTCGAGTAGGCGTAGCGCGCCGGATGCACGGCATGGACGTCGGCTGGACCTATCCGCTGCGACGCGCCTGAACGTTTCGTCAGCACGGCGGCTTTTGCGTCGATGAAGTCCATCAGCTGCGCGGACGGCTCCTCTTCGAACGCACGCGCCGCGAGAGACATAAGGTCGAACGTCGCCTCGTCGCTGTCTGCCCCGTATTTCGGCGTCTTGCGTGCGTAGTCCAGATATGCGAACGTCGCCTTGCGCAGTTCCTCCCAACCCGTGGCGAGATGACGCATGTAGACGCCTTCCATCTTCGCGGACATGACCTCTGCCGACTCGGCCGCGAAGTTGTACTCGCCTTTCCTCAAGGCGTCGAAATACGGCGTCCTGCAGAAGATGTTCCATCCGTCGTTGAAATAGTTCACGACGCCAAACGACCTGTAGATGTCCACGAAGGCGCGATTGAGTCCAGCCCAGTCGCCCTCAAGCCACTTCGCGCGCCGGGCGTCGCGGGCCTTGGCATCATCCGACTTCTTCCACCACTCGTCGCGGAACCAGTCCACCCAGTCCCTCGCCAGCCAGAACGCTCGCTCGTTCCCTGCGAGGCGGTTCGCGTCGATCAGCCCCTCGAGCACACGATAGGCGGTGCGCACTGGAAAGTCCGGACACTCGTCCTTGAACGCCTCCGCCTCGGGAACGGTCATGAAATAGCGCTTCCGTCTCGACTTGCTTGCGCAGGCGCACCCAAACAGTTCCTCGACGACGTAATCCACCCGGTCCCGAGCCGCATCGTCCTTTCCATCGACGCAGAGTGCGCTCATAGCGCTGAGGTAGAACCCAAGCTCGCGACCTTCTGTCTCGCGTGACTTCCCCTCACTGCCGGCGGACGGATTGCACTTCGCAGGCAGCGATGCCGCTCGGCGGAAGGGAAACACAAGCTCTTCAGGGCGCACGGCGAAAAGTTTCTTCCGCGCCGCCGCCGCGGCATCGCGCGACGGACCAGCCTTGACGCGCACGTCCGCAGCTGGCAGGAACTCGGCTTTCGGAATCGGCACCGCGGCAAATGCGCCGCGCACGGCCAGCGCCATGCAGACAGATACAACAATGTGTTTCACCACGTGACCTCCTTGATGCGCCCGTCGGCACCGTATTCCATCGGAAGCATCCACACGCTCCTACGCTCGCGATGTGGACGCGGCGCAGGGGTGCGCTCCGCGTACAGTTCGTAGTTGTACCCGAATATCCAGCTCTTCCCGAGGAAATCGGCGAGGCCGACCTGGATGGATGGAGAGCGCACGTCCGCCTGGACGAACCAGTCAACGAATGTCCACGGACCCTCTGGCGCATCGGCTGTCGCGTACGCGACGCCGACGGGTATTTTGCGCGAGGAATACGCCATGTAGTACTTTCCGCCGCGCTTCCAGACCCACGGACCGGAGTGATAGTACCTCGGGCGTCCGGGGACGAGTAGCCCGTCAGTGCCGAACGAGGGATCGAAGGAAACCATGTCGTCGTTAAGGCGAGCGATGTACAGCTCCGCCAGGCCCCAGTACAGATAGGCCTTCCCGTCGTCGTCGATGAACACAGTCGGATCAATGTCGCCGTTCGTGCGCGCGACGAGCGGACGCCCTATCGGATCCTTGAACGGACCGGTAGGCGAGTCTGATTCCATTACGCCGATCGACCGCACGCCGTTTTTACTCCTGCCTGATGTGTAGAGGTAGAACTTTCCGCCGCGTTCGACGCACTGTGCCGCCCATGCGATGTTTTCTGCCGCCCACGAATAGTTCGTCGGGCTCGCGACGACGCCGTGCGAGACCCAGTTCGTACCGTCCGCCGTGGAGTAGCACAGCCAGTCGGGCATCTTGAAACTGTCCGCGTCGTCGGCATCGTGCCCGGCGTAGAGATACATCCGCCCTCCCGACACGAGCGGCGCGGGGTCAGCCGTGTATGCGTCGCCGAAGATCGGACTCGGAATGTCCGCGTTCGCGGCGAGCGCGAAAGCCGCGGCGGCGGCGGCGAGCGCCACCTTGAGAAGCCCCTTCTCGAACGCTCGCGCGACAGCCTCCGCCCGGTCGGCAACGTTCATCTTTTCGTATATGTGCCTGAGATGCTTCTTCACCGTGTCGGCCGCGATGCCCAGCATCCTGCCGATGTCCTGGTTGGAAAGACCCTTTGCCATGAGCGAGAGAATCTCGCGCTCCCTCGCCGACAGCTCGTCAGACGAGTCGTGTGAATCGAGAACAGCCTTCACCTCCTTCGAAAGGAAGCCCTCACCGCGCACGACGGACCTTATGGCGTCGACAATCTCCCTCGGCGAAAGCGTCTTAAGCGCGTATCCGTCGACGCCGATTCTGTGCACGGCGAGAATATCCTCCTCGACGTCGCTGGTGGTCAGCACGAGAACCTTGACCTCCGGCGCGTTTGCACGGATGTCCTCCAGCGCGGCAAGACCGTCGACCACTGGCATCCTGAGGTCAAGGACAACAACGTCGGCGCCGACTTCCTTGAGGAACGCAGATGCGTCTTCGCCGTTGGGACGCTCGCCGACAAACTTGAGGTCGCCGGAGTGCGCCAGAACGGTCTTGAGACCGAAGCGAAGCAGGTCGTGGTCGTCGATGATCGCAACATTTGTCATTTTGGCCTCCTCATTTCTTCCACCGGAATCCGAAGCGCAGTATTCCTGTGGACCTTTCTGTTTATGTCCGACAGGGCGTCGATTACGGTACTCATCGTTTCAGACACTTCCTTAGGCGTGCCCTCGCCGCACTCCTGCGCCGTTTCAAGCAGATACCTGGAGCCGGATAGCTGCTGCTCGATGCTCTCGTGAAGCTTTCCGGTTCTGCGACGCTCGGAGGCGAGCCTGTTCATAAGGAACCTCGCCTTCCTCCGGCTGCGGAATATGAAATACGCAAGGACGGACAGCACCAAAAGTCCGACGACGAAAGCAACCGACGTCGCGACGATGCGCCTGCGGCGAGCAATGCGATCAAGTTCGGACTGGCGCCTCATCATTGCACGGCGGACCATCTCCCCGGCGGGAAGTGCGTCGACAAGCGCGTCGGGGTCGGTCGGCGGATACTTGAGTATCTGCACGTCGGCCTCGGAGGACACGCAGAACTCAAGACCGGTCATGACCCCGGATATCTCAATCTCTGCATCCACATAGCTGCTCCATTCGTCAGGCTCGCCTGGCACGGAGACTGCGCAGAGTCCGTCCACAGTCGACAGGAGAAGCCGAGACAGCGGACCTTCTCCCGTCCCGCGCACCGGCTGGACACGAATGACCACGCCTTCGATCGCGGCTACATGCCCTTCCGTCGCCCGCGGCGCATCCGCCGCGAGTAGCGAAGCAAGCAAAGCTGCCACTGCCAGAATCATTTACGTCACCTATCCTTTCCGGAATAATATTCGAATGTTACGCGTATATTATACCGCTTCTGACAGGCAAAATCTATTCCCCTTCAGGGGTATAGCGCCAGAGGGCTCTATCTGAGCCTTATGAGGAATTTCGGCCTGTGGTCAGGTGCGGGAGGAAGCTCGTATCCAGCAAGCCTGTCGACACGTCCTTTACCCGCGAAATCGACTCCCCGGATGTCTCGCGAACTGCCGAGAATCCTGAACGACGTCGCGCCTGACATATCCGAAAGCAGCTCCCATTCGCCGCCGGAAAGTACCGAGACGGACAATTCCATGTTCACGCAGTCGACATCCATGCGCATCGCATACGCAACGCCAAGGCACGGCGCGAGGCGCGGAGCCGAAAGCCTGTGCCATCCGTCGCGCGCGAGAAGATGGAACCATAGGCTTCCGCCGTCCTGGGCAAGAACCACGCAGGCGCGCGGCATTGCGAGCGTGGAGGCCGACGGCAGTTCGGACGCGTCGACAGGCGTCTCCTGAACGACGACGGTCTCTATCCGCACGCCCTTCCCGCCAGTTGAGACGGCAGAAGCGTCGAGCAAAAAGTCGGTCTTGTCTGCAAGCGACTCGGAATCGACCGCCAGCGGACAGTCGCCGCCGACGGACCACGTTCCGTTCACGGGGCCACGTCCGTTGAACCACACCTCTCCGTCGTCTTCGAGATCGACCGTGCCGTCTGCATTGCCCACCGACGCTGGGACGACATACACGACGTCCTCGCCTTCGACGAATTTCGCATTGCCAACGATCAGCTGGTCGGCAAGCTTTGCCTCGTTCGCCTTTACATACGCTGCGCGGTCGGCTACTATATACGCCTTGTCATGCATGTCGACGACAGTTCCGCCGGGAAGCGTCCAGTCGACCGCACCCGACAGCTTCCATCCGCTGAGATCGACAGCCTCGTCGTTTTCATTGGATATCTCCAGTACGCCATCGCCGGTCTTGACGAACGACAGCTTCGGAGCGAGCGCGGCAATCGAGCTCTGAGCATCGGGTATGCCGGCGTTAAGCCCCTCGCCGTATCCGATCTGCCACGCCGTGTTCTTGACTGAATGCGTCTCGAACAGATGGCGACGGCGCGGAACGACGTAGTTGTCCCAAAGGTCCGCGACTCCCTCGGAATGCGACAGCGCCTTGTTCCAGCAGTATATGGGCGTTTCGAGCCAGAAAGTTCCGCTGCTGCCGGCCGGAAGGTTGTTCTTGTCGGCGCGCCACTTCGCATAGTCGAGCTTCGCGCACTCCCACGTGGCGTTCGTGACGGACGCGACATAGCGCCAGAACGGCGTCGAGCTCTTTGGCGTCCCAGGAGGCATGAGCTGCGTGTCCATGATCGTCCTGAGACGACGCAGGTACATTCGGCGGAACTTCGTCGACTGCCAGATAGCCTCACATGCCCAGTTTTCGCTGTCGGCATGCGAACGCTGCCCATTCGCGAAATAGCAGAGCACGCGGCGTCCGCCGAAGAACGGATGCGCCTTAAAGCTGTCCTCCTCCGCGAGGCGCATCGGCTTCGCGCCGTTCCACATAGTCGCATAGATGTGGCCCCACGTCTGGTTCATGTCGTATCCGAGCGGCATCCACGTTCCCGTTCCGTTGACGTCCCCGTATGTCGAGAGGTTCGCCCACGTGTCGTCCGTCTCCATCGTGATCCTGGCAACGGCGAGATAGTTGATCCATGCGGGAAGGTCGAACGTCTTCACTACTTCCTTCGTCACACTCGGCTGGTCGTCGACGGAAGCCTGCATGCCGTTGTTGAAGGACTTCACCCAGTTGCGAAGCGGCACATACGCATTCCAGCTCGTCTCGTCGCCGTCGTCCGGCGTCTTCTTCTCGCAGGCGACCCAGTTGTATATCTCGGAATTGTCGGTCCACGACTTGCCCCAGTGAAGACATCCGGAGTTCTTGTATCCGTAGCCCTTCGGGTCTAGGCCGTAGTAGTCCTCGATGAGCTCGTCGGAGAATCGTATCGTGTGGAACGCAAGCTCGTAGAATTCGCCGTTGAGGTTGAGCCTCGCCGGATAGTGGAACGGCACCTTGCATCCAGCCTGCCGGAAAAGCCAGAACGAAAGCGACTGGCGCACATACGCGGGATCGCAGTACTCCGCCGTGAAGGAGGTCTTGCGCACTTCGATCTTCTCGCCGTCAAGAGGGTTGACGCAGGTCAGCGGATGGCACTTCGCGAACCTGAGTCCATGCGCCTTCTTGCGGAACCCGCCAGAGGTGTTTCCACGAAGGTCTATGCGAACGTTGTCGTAGTATGCGCCGGTCTGCGAGTCGAAGATGCCGCAGCGTGCGTTGTATGGCACAAGCGAAAGATCCTGCTTGTCCGCGTCGACGTCCATCTGCGCGAGGCTGTTCCCCTCGACGAACCAGTGAAACGTCTGGAGCTTGGCGTCTTCTAGGTCTGCGCTTTCGACTACCGTGCCGAGATACTGGAAGCCGTCGTCCGGATTGAGGAACGACGGACTCCTCCACGTCGCTCCGCCTTCTTCCTCGATAGTCGTCCATAGCCTAAGCAAACCGCCTGCGGCGGGCAGGTTCGCGGCCGGTATCGTCGCCGTCCAGTATTGCCCCGCGCCCTTCTTGTCGAAGGAACCCTTCGCCATGGAGACCGAGTATGTCTGCGCGGAACTGCCGACGCCCGAGATGTAGTGGAGCGTGACGGATTCGATTGCTTTATCGTCCAGCGGATTGACAGGAATCGAGACGACATAATCCTCGCCGACCTTCGGACGCGCCAGCGGATCGAACACGGAGAGCTTGTGCTTCACTCCGAAAAGAGGTCCGATGTTCGGTCCGTAGGCAACGGCGCCTGTCGCGTCGTTCGCCGCGCCTTTCGTCGCGTGCGGCATGACAAGGCGCGAACAATACGACCAGTCGTCCTTCAGGTCGACCGGCACGTATTCCGTCTGCAGCACCGCATCACCCTTGAGCAGACGGACCATCGGGAACTTCTTCGGGTTTACCTTGAACGGGACCACGGACAGTCCGTCGTAGACCGCGGCCGTGACGCCATCCCCGCCCATGTCCTCGGCGTTATCGTACTCTTCGCTTGTGTAGACTACGAAGTACTCGCCTGGCGCAAGCGTTGTCGCCGGCAGATTCGAGAATTTCCCGGCGCTGGCCTTTTTGCCGAGGTTGAACCGCTGAAGCTCGTAGTCGCCGAGGTCGACGGACTCGTCCCCGCCGTTGTAGAGTTCCACCCATCCGGATTCCTTTCCGTTTGGGTCCGGGGTTTCGGGCCTCGGACATATCTCGGTGATTCGCAGCTCTGCCGCAAGCGGGAGCGCAGCGAGAATCGCTGGAAGTGTGGCGAAAAGACGTCTCAACATTTGACTGGCTTGTTGTTATCTGGATGTTTTGCCTCACGGCATGTCAGACCGAGCTGTCGATGTACCGTTGCCGACACATCGACATGGTCATACGACAATGACTATCTGATTCTGACATAGAATCCCTTGATGGGATTGCGGCGCTTCAGCACAAGGGCTTTGCCGGATGCCCTTGCATACCACCCGTACCCCTGCTCCGTGCAGGGGGCGACCACCTTTGTGTCTGGTGCGCCGCTGAACTCGCCGGTCGCTTTAAGCATCTCGTACGAATTGGGGTCGGTCTGGCCCAAAAGCGTGTCCGCAATGCCGTCCTCAAGCGCAATCGTCGCACCTGAAATAGTCGCCGAGGTGGCCGTGATCAAAGGCGTGTTCTCAAGCGTCGTAAGCCTAACGCTCGCGCCTTCGTCGAGAACAACGTTCCCGACGGTGACGCTCGTAGTCGCGTACAGCGTCGCTCCCTCGCGGACGGTCACGTTGACATTCGCATCGCCCGATGCGAGCGCGCATACGCCTTCCGAGACCTCTACGTTCGCGTTGCTTACAAGACCGCATGTCATCGTACCCGTACCGACCTTCTTGACCGTAACGGTAGTCGATCCCTGCGTCCAGTTGTCCGCCCACTCCGTTCCGGAGTTGTTTGTGTAGAAACAAGTTCCGTTGCCGATCGACGGGTTGCCGTTGAGTCCGCCGACTTCGATGACGAGCGTCGATCCGGCAATCACCTCGATATGGCGCTCGTTGTTGAAGGTGACCTGGCCGAACTTGACAACGCCGTCAGCATGGTCGAAGCGGATGTACTGGTTGAACGTCCACGTTGCGGACTCGCTTCCGGTAAAGTCGGCGAGGAACCGCGTCCTATCCTCTCCATTGCCCGTGTACGTACCCGTAAAGCCAGTCCAGTCGCCGCCTAACAGCCTGCATCCGCCATGCCGGTCTGCCTTGCTGCGGGCGGTTATCCAGCCAGGACCCGACGCGCCGCCCTGGAGATGGACGTTGTAGTCGAGGTTGAGCGTGAAGTTGGACTCCTTCATTTCGACAGGACAGTTGACATATATGTCGCCGTGGTCGTCTCTCAGCCAGCAGTCCGACGCGGTGCCGGCGAAAGTGAGTTTCATCGTCGCAGGGAAAGTCAAGTCTGCGCTGTTCTTGGTCCAGATTCCCGCCTTCCAGATGTTGAGCGTACCCGTCTCGTTGTCGTCGAAGCCTCCGATCCTGAGCCCGCCCCAGTACTGCTTGTCGTAGTTCTTGGCGGCAACGGTGACGTTGTGTCCGTTCAAGACGAGCTTGCCGACCTCTCCGAATATGTCCTGCTTCTTGTCGTAGAAGCACACTGCGTCGTACGTGAACTCCACTGTCTGGTCAATCGTCGGCACTCCTCGCGACCAGTTCGCTGCATCTGTCCACATGGTCTGCGCGCCGCCAACCCAGTAGTTGGGCACGTCAGGATCGTACATAGCGCCCACAGTAGCAACGACCTTGCCGCTTGCGGAATCGTATGCCACGCTCCAGTTGTACTGCGTGCCGGTGACCTTGACGACGTCGGCAGCGTTTACACCGTCAGCGAGTGTCACGCCATTGAGCTCGAAGGACGTTCCATCAGTCGGCGGCACGACGTTGAGCCTTCCGCCCTCGATGGTGTACTCGGACGCGCCTGGCACTGCGCCGTACGTGTAGACTCCACCCGCAATCACGGTCGCGGGCCATGCGGAAAGGCTGTTCGTGTTGATCGCGGTTCCGCCCATCAGCACAAGGCGCGCATTTTCGCCGAAGGTGACGTTGTGCGACTGGAAGTCGAATGTCGCTCCATCAAGGAGAACCAGGTCGCCGTTGATCTTGAGCGTGTCGCCGGCAGATGCACCGACATAGCTGTTCACGCTCCACGGCGAGATGACGAGATTTCCGTTTAAGGTTACGTTGCGCCAAATCGCTACGAAGCCGTTTGACGTAACGACGTCTCCGTTTACAGTCGTACTTGCCGTCGCATTGTCGTTGTTTTCACCGATCCACGAATCATTGTTGGCGTAGACGCCATCGCAAGTAATAACGACATCTACGGTCTTTTCAGAAACGATATCAACTGTCCCGTTGCCCACGATTCCCGCGCGAGCAAGCATCAACGTGCCGTTTCCGGCAATTCGCTTCACTCCGATGTTGGGGAACTGCGCATTGCCGTACATCACCTTAGCAGTGCAGCCACGCACGACGAAATCGCCGAACTTCCTGTTGTTGACTTGATAAGGGCTTTTGTTGTTTCCCCAGATGTGCATGATCCCGTCTGCGGTGAATATACCGACGTCATAGCTGTTGTCGGCGGGCTGGCCGTTCGACCACGCGCCGTCCTGGTCAACGTAGTTGTCGGTCGCGATGTACGATGTTACCTTGCGCGTAGTCGCGATGTTGTCCACGTTTGTGATTGTCGCATATACAACCGTGCGTCCGTCCACGACTTCGCTGGAAAGCGCATAGCCGACAACAGGGCCTGTGAGGAAAACCGATGTCGAAAGATCGTCCGTCGCCTCCTCGAACGAAAGCTCGGAAGCCGAGAAGAGTTCCACCTTCTTGTCCAGCAGCAAGTCGGCCACAGTCGGCACGACGACCTGGTGCTCGTCGCCCTCTGCGTCGTATTCCTCCTGCTTGGCTGCGATCTGCTCAAGCGCAGCGCTGTACATCGGCGTCATTTCCACGGTCACCGCGCCCTGCCTGCCGATTTCCAGCGGGCCAGTGAACGACATCCCGTTTCTGAAGTCCAGCACGCCCTTCTCGACTG
>JAEEGF011190746.1_pt1 | contig 43147 bp, 36 predicted proteins | sample 9134171 | NCBI WGS metagenome assembly JAEEGF01 (sample SAMN16246542, study PRJNA631951) | gut metagenome | biome: gut microbiome; feature: rumen; material: AP-attached | host: Bos | place: Iran: Karaj | collected 2018-10 | reverse complement strand
GTCACCGGTCCCTCCATCCCGAAAATGTTCAACCTCCACGAGATGGTGCGCGGCAGCGAGCAAGGCGTCTATCCCGCCGTTACCGAAACCGGTATCGAGGTGATTTCCAGCAACTTGTTAATCGCTGACGAAAAGTCCCCCGTCTTATGGCGTGGTCCGTTAGTCGCCGGCATGGTGAAACAGTTTTGGACCGAAGTAATCTGGGAACATATTGACTTCCTGCTGATTGACATGCCTCCCGGCACCGGCGACGTGCCGTTGACCGTCTTCCAGACCATCACCCTCGACGGTATCCTGATGATCACCTCCCCGCAAGAGTTGGTCTCCCTCATCGTGAGCAAGGCTGTGAATATGGCTGGCATGATGAACATCCCTATCCTCGGTCTCATCGAGAACTACAGTTACATCACCTGTCCGAAATGCGGCGAGAAGATTTCCGTGTTCGGCAAGAGCAACGCCGAGGAAGTCGCCAAAGAGTTCAACATCAAGCTGTTGGATAGACTTCCCATTGATCCCGAGATGGCCACCCTCTGCGACAAAGGCCAGATCGAGAAGGTCAAGGAGACCCGTTTGGAGAATGTGCTCGATGTACTGGAGAGCTTGGAAGTTCCCGCTTAACTGCTAACTGCTAACTACTAACTACTAACTACAAAATGAAGCAGTACTTAGATCTGATGCGCACGATCCTCGACGAGGGTCACTACAAAGCCGACCGCACGGGTACGGGGACGTACAGCATTTTCGGCTACCAGATGCGCTTTGACCTGCAGAAAGGATTTCCCCTGCTGACTACCAAGAAGTTGCATCTGCGCTCCATCATTTACGAACTGCTGTGGTTCCTGCGTGGCGACACGAACATCCAGTACCTGCACGACCACAATGTGACGATTTGGGACGAGTGGGCGGACGAAAATGGCGACCTCGGTCCGGTCTATGGCAAGCAGTGGCGTTCGTGGGAAGCCCCCGACGGCCGTGTCATCGACCAGATCACCAATCTGATTGAGCAGCTCAAGCGCAATCCCGACTCGCGGCGGCTCATCGTGAGCGCATGGAATCCGGCGGATGTCGATCAGATGGCGTTGCCGCCGTGCCACACTATGTTCCAGTTCTACGCCAATGACGGACAACTCTCGTGCCAGCTCTACCAGCGCAGCGCGGACGTCTTCCTCGGCGTGCCCTTCAACATCGCCTCCTACGCCTTGCTGACAATGATGGTGGCGCAGGTTTGCGGGCTGAAGGCCAAGGATTTCGTACACACCTTCGGCGACGCGCACATCTACTCCAACCACGTGGAACAGGCCAAGTTACAACTTTCCCGTGACCCGCGCCCGTTGCCGCAGATGCGCATCAATCCCGAGGTTAAGAGCATCTTCGACTTCCAATACGAGGATTTTACGTTAGAGAACTACGACCCGCATCCGCATATCAAGGCCGAGGTGGCGGTTTGACGATGAATAATTAGATGATTAGAGAATTAGATGATTAGATGATTAGATAAATTTTCACCAAATACCAAGCATTATGAAATCAATCCAAGAACATAATTTCAGCGGCGAAAGAGCCCTGATCCGTGTTGACTACAACGTGCCGTTGGACGAGCAATTCAACGTGACCGATGTCACCCGCATCGTGCGCACGAAAGAGACCATCGGCAAGATTTTAAACGACGGTGGTTCAGCCATTTTGCTCTCCCACCTCGGTCGTCCGAAAGGCGAGGCAAAAGACGAGTTCTCCTTGCGCCACATCGTGAAGACGGTGTCAGAAATCCTCGGCAAGGAGGTCGTTTTCGGCGGCGACGTGTTGACTGCCGAGGCCGAGACCCTTTGCAAGAACCTCAAACCTGGCAGCATCGTGCTGATGGAGAACCTGCGCTTCCACAAGGAAGAGGAGAAGGGCGATGTCGATTTCGCCAAGGCGCTGGCACGCTTGGGCGATGTCTATGTGAACGACGCGTTCGGCACCGCGCACCGCGAGCACGCCTCCACGGCCACCGTGGCCCGCTGCTTCCCGGGCAAGGCCTTCGCCGGTTACCTGCTCTACAACGAGGTGATGAACCTCGAGAAGACCCTCAATGGTCAGGAGCGCCCCTTCACGGCCATCATCGGCGGCTCCAAGGTCTCCACGAAGATCAACATCCTCAAGAACCTCATTCCCAAGGTCGATAATCTCGTGGTGGGCGGTGGTCTGAGCTACACCTTCTTGAAAGCTATGGGATTCACCATCGGCAACTCGCTGTATGAGCCCGACATGCTGCCCGTCGCGCAAGAAATCCTCGACCAAGTGAAGGCTTCCGGCGTGAATTTCGTCTGCCGTGTCGATAGCGTCTGCGCCGACAAGTTCAGCAACGATGCCAACATCTTAGTGACTGAGGATAACAACATCCCCGACAACTGGGAGGCTTTGGATATTGGTCCGAAGAGCCGCGTGAACATCGCGAAAGTCATCAAGGATTCCAAGACGATTCTGTGGAATGGTCCTGTGGGTGTATTCGAGTTGGAGAAATTCAGTGAGGGCACCCGTGCCGTGGCGTTGAGTGTGGCTGCCACCACCTTGGCGGGCGCGTACTCCATCGTGGGCGGCGGCGACTCCATCGCGGCGGTCAACAAGTACGACCTCGGCAACTACATCTCCTACATCAGCACCGGCGGCGGCGCGATGCTGGAATACCTTGAGGGCAAGGAGCTTCCGGGCGTCAAGGCGTTGAACGAGAATTAATCCATCACCGTTGTAGAGACGTGCCATGGCGCGTCTCTACAGACAAAAATATTACCGAATCCGTTGTAGAGACGCAATGCATTGCGTCTCTACAAAACGTATATCGTAAAAATAAAATTTAACAACAAAAACAACATGCTGAACAGCAACTATTACTGTGTCATTATGGCCGGTGGCGTGGGCGCGCGTATATGGCCCATGAGCAACTCCTCTACACCAAAACAGTTTATGGACCTCTTGGGCGAAGGCAGAACGCTGATCCAGAAAACTTTTGACCGTTTTGCAAAAATTTGCCCCAAGGAAAACATCTACATTGTCACCAATAAGACCTATCATGATCTTACCAGGGAGCAATTTCCGGACATTTCCGAAGAACAAATCATCCTTGAACCTTTCCGCAGGAACACGGCACCGTGCATCGCATACGCCAATTACAAAATCAAATCTAAAAACCCGAATGCTGTGGTTGTGGTGGCCCCGTCCGACCACTATATCCAAAAAGAGGACCTCTTTGTTGACGTGATCAAAAAGGGCATGGCCATTGCCGCTGACACCCCCTGCCTGCTCACCATCGGCATCCAGCCAACTAATCCCAACACAGGTTATGGCTATATCCAATATGATGAAGATGAACCTCTTGCGGGTAATCCTTCAGTGTATGCAGTAAAAACCTTCACCGAGAAACCCGAGCTCGAAATGGCTATGAGTTTTCTTGACAGTGGCGAATTCCTTTGGAATGCTGGCATCTTCATGTGGTCGCTTCCTTCCATTGAAAGAGCATTTGCTACCTATCTACCCGACATCAATGATTTGTTCAAGAAGGGCGAAGGTTTGTACAACACCCCGAAAGAAGAAGGGTTTATTGATCGCATCTATCAAGTTTGCAGGAAGATATCCATCGACTATGGCATTATGGAAAAAGCGGACAATGTGAACGTGTATGTCGCCAATTTCGGATGGTCGGACGTGGGTACTTGGAGTTCGCTTTACGATTTAAGAAAGAAAGACGAGAAACAGAATGTCGTGGTTGGCAACCATGTGAAATTGTACGATACGGACAAATGCATCGTGCATATTCCCAAACGCAACAAAGTGGTGGTCATTCAAGGACTGGATGACTACATCGTGGCCGACAGCGATAACGTATTACTGATTTGTAAAAAATCGGAGGAACAGCAAATCCGCCAATATGTCACAGACATACAGGTGGATTTTGGCAAAGAGTTCGTATAAACGCTATTTAGCGAACTTCTTCTCTAAGGAAACTTCGTGATAGATTTGCGTGATGATTTCCTTCGTATAGAGAGGGAAATCCGCTTTCATCATCCAGTCGTAGTAGGCGGGTTCCACTTTGAACACCTCGCTTACGGGCTTGGATTTGTGTTTCCCGAAATTGAAGACTGGACGTTGCTGCGCGTCCATCACAATATGTCCGGCGAGATCGACCGTCGGACGCTCTGAGGTGAATGCGCTCAAGGCTTTCACATCGTTGACGACCGGCACGTAGGTGCGTTTGGTCTGGCGGTCTGTGTATTCCACGCCGTCATATTTCTCTAATTGTGCTTTCAACACCTCGTATGTGGCCCGGGTGTCGGCGGAGGCCTGGTGGGCATTCGTCAAATCGCCGTTGCAGTAAAACTTGTAAGCGGCCACAAGGTTGCGGGGCTCCATTTTGTGGAAAATGTTCTGCACATCAATAAGGTAGCGGTTTCTCAAGTCAAAACGTTTTCCGCAGCGGAGGAATTCCTCTACCAGCAAGGGCACATCGAACTTGTTGGAGTTGAAACCGGCCAGATCCGCATCCCCGATGAAAGCCATCAGGTCGTCAGCGAGTTGGGCAAACGTGGGCTTGTCCTGCACATCCTCGTCTGTGATTCCATGAATGGAGGAGCACTCCTCAGGAATCGGGATTCCGGGGTTGATGAGTTCCGTACGGCTGATTTCTTCGCCGTCGGGCATGACTTTCAACATTGAGATTTCCACGATTTTATCTTTTCCGACATTCAAGCCGGTGGTCTCCAAATCAAAAAAGACCAGAGGTCTATTTAAATTGAATTTCATATTAGTGTTTGATTATTTTTTCGGTTTTAACTGATTGATTTTTAGAGAAAAGTCGAATGAAATAGACCCCATTTGCGTATGGAGCGAGTGAAAGTTCGTTGGACTGCAATGGTCCAGCTTCCAAACATTGACCATACATGTTTAGAATCTGATAGTTAAAATTCTCCTCTTCAGTGTCGTGTTGAATGTACAGTTTGTCGTGCGTGGGGTTGGGATAAATCTTGATGTCAGACATATTGTAAGGTCGGACAGAAGAGTGGTCAAAGAATTTGCCGACCACAGGACGGATCATGAGAGCACCTACTTTAAATCCTTCTTCCCAAAATGCTGAGGTGTTGTAGAAAATTTTATCGTGGGCATCGTTATTGCAGTCGAAGCCGATATTCAGTCCGATGTTGTGATTTTGATAAAAACCCACATAAAAAGTTCCTTCAAGGGCAAGCGGTTCGTCCAAATAGTAGGGGACAAAATCCAAATAATCCTCTTCAAATTCAGGGAGTTGTGATGACATTTCATAGAGGACGTTTCCTGGTTTTCCGTCAAGGTCGTCCCATACCATCAGCGTAAAGGGCTCCACATTCTCATCGTTGAGCGTATGGTTGAACCAGATGCGCACAGCCCGGAGTGTGTCAGGTTCGGCAAGGGTAAATTTAACGGCTAGATAGAGTTCCGGATTCGCCACGGTAGAGTACAGACAGTACCCCTTTTCCGCCGTGCCGTCATCGTATGCGTAGTAGTTATAGAATTTCTGCACAAAAACAGATGTGTCATTGCTTTTGCAGATGTCGTTGCTGACTTCCGTACCGAAAACATGTGTGATGGTGAACACCGCACTGTCAGCATAATCATATTCATACACAAAGTCCACGGCGGGAGAGGCGTGATTCTCATACACATGCAAGCCGTTTGAGTAGTAAGGGCTGGCATTTTCATCGTTTTTGTCAAACACAGCAATGGTGTCTTGTTGATCATTCAAAACATAGTATGTGTAATAGGAGTATTGGACGGAGTTTGACAGATTACTCAAGTCGTTGTGAAATTGTGTGATCATATCGGAAGAGCGGAACTGATTCCAGGGCATAGATTGGTATTCCTTCAACGAGGAAGTAGATGGGCTGACAAAGGCTACATCGTTTGGATACAGGTCGTTTTGCTTGCGGTTAAGCCCCAACCGTACGTAATCGATGTTCCATTGGTCACAATTACTATTCCATCCAGCGATGGTGCCATCCAGACTGGCATAGTTGCGGAAACGGAATTGAAAGTTGTCACGGAAATACTGCTCATCCGTAATAGGTATCATCACTTGTTTGAAATATTCCAGCGAATTTTGAGTGATCCAGTCTCGCATGTCGCAACCGAAAGTGGACCAGATTTCGTTCCAAACGTATTCGTCTTCGAAGATAGAGTCCGCAGGCATCAATATGGTTTGTCCGGAATAGGCATCATTTTCAAAAATATAATAAGTTCCTGGGAAAAAAGGATTTTCAACGGAGTCGCCTGCTGAATAATAATGCCCTTCTTCAATGATATATTCCCCATATTGAAAACCAGTGAATATGGTGTTCCCTGTCGCATAGCCGAACTCCAGCACCAATTTGTCGGAATGATCAGGCTGGTCACCCACGACCTCCCAGCCTCCCGCATTAGCATTTTTGCTCCCGCCTCCAGGCTGGTAGTAGAAGCTTAAATAAAGGGAGTCTCCGACTTGCATGGGGCGTTGCAGGGTAAAATTGCTATCCAACCGTATAAGATTGGATGTCAAAGTGTCAGCCGAAAAAGGACTGTGAGAGGCATGGGCATACAATTGTCCATATTCGTTGAGCGCGTCCAATGTGACAACGCCGATGGTAGGAGGGTAAATGGCGAACCCTTGGTTTACATATCCTTGTCTGTCAAGCCATTTTTCATGATTCGGATATCCGGTGTAGCTGGAGAAATCATCCATAAAAGGAGGTTTCAATGCAGTGACAGACCGAGCAGGAATGCCTTTTTTTGCTGCTTTCACAATAGCAGTGTTTTGTTTGATTCCCGTGAGCATTTCTTGCGAGGTGCCAAGAAAAGGGATAGAACAGAAAAATAGGATAACTAATTTGATTCTGATACTCATAAATAGATTTGTTCAATATGGTTATAAAGGATTTTCTGAAGTTGTTGTCTGTGTGGTGTCGGGCAGATCGCCAACATTTTTACCCACCACGAGGGTGATTTTCTCGCCTTGTTTAATAGGGGTGCCCTGTGCTATGGAGTGGCCTTTGTGAAGAACCTCCAAAACGACGTTCTCGTACGGACTAGGCTTTTCGATTACGCGCTCCAGTACCAGCCCTTGCGATTCTATCATGATTTGTGCTTGACGAAGTGATAAATCCCTCAATTCCAGCATTTTGATGGTTGGTGGCTCTGCGGCTGCCACGGTGAGATATACTTTACGTCCGTGTTTGACTTTTTCGCCAGGCATTGGGTTCTGCTTCAGCACGGTGCCTGGTTTGGCATCGTGATCGTACAGCTCGTCACTGACCTCGAAGACGAATCCTTCCGACCTGCCGCGTTGGGTAAGCTCCTCCGCCGACTGTCCGTAGTAGGAGGGCATCTCTATTTCATGTCCGTGCCGCGTAAACAACCTTAAGAACAAAATAGCTAATACAAAGATGATTACAGTCACCAAAATGGCTAATAGAATATGAAATCCCAGTTTGTCGGGATTCAATCTCCTTGCTGACGATGTACTTTGTTTGCTCATTCTTTAGGGCGTGATTTTAAAGATGCAAAAATACAATTTAATTTTGAAAAACAATAAAAACGAAAAAAGTACAAAAATAGTATTTGGTGGGAAGAAAACTGTTTGAATAAAATGGTTCTTTTTGTATTTTTGCCCCGTGTATTACATTAGGGATAATGGTTGCTTTTTTCAGATAGTATGGAACAGGGCGATTTGAAGACGAAGACGATTTCCGGCATGATGTGGGGTGCCATCGGAAAGGTGGGAACGTTGACCATCAACTTCCTGACCAACCTTGTGCTCGCCCGACTCCTCGTGCCTGAGGACTTCGGAGCCATCGCTATGCTGGCTATCTTTCTCGCTGTCTCTAACATTTTCATTCAAGGAGGATTAGGAACTGCCCTTGTCCAGAAGAAAAACCCCGACTATTTGGATTATTCGACAGTTTTCTACTGGAATCTGGCGGTGGCTGCGATTTTCTACCTTATTTTATATGTTTCCGCACCTCTCATCGCTGCCTACTACGCGTTACCCTTGGTGAAACCGCTATTACGGGTACAAAGTCTGGTGCTTCTCATCCAATCATTCTCCATTGTGCAATATACACAGCTTCAGAAGCAGATGAATTTCAAGGCCTTAGCTATCCGAAACATGGCGGCGGCCTTAGCGGGAACCCTCATTGCCATTCCTTTGGCGTTGAGAGGTTTCGGTGCTTGGAGCTTAGTGGCTTCTGCCATCCTCGCATCCATCGTGAATGTGCTGTTACTTTGGAAAATGAGTTCTTGGCGGCCTGTATGGGAATTCAGCTTCACTTCTCTCAAAACCCTTTTCAGCTTCGGTGGTCTGATGTTGCTCTCCTCCTTGGCGGAAACGCTTTACACCAACCTGCAAGGGCTGATTATCGGGAAACGCTTTTCCGCTGGCGACTTGGGATATTTCTCCCAAGCCAAGAAATTGGAAGAAATTCCCGTTACGGGTTTGTCCTCCATTGTCAATGATGTCACTTTCCCCGCCTTCGCTTCCCTCCAAGACGATCCTGAACGATTGTTGTCGGGCATGCGCAAAAGCACCAAAGCTCTTACATTCCTCAATTTTCCGATGATGATTCTGCTCATGATTGTCGCCCAACCGCTCATTTGCCTGCTCTACGGTAGTAAATGGGGACCTTCCGCCCCATATTTCCAGATTCTATGCATCTCTGGACTGATTTACACCGTGAATACCCTTAATACCAATGTGATCAAATCGTTAGGAAAAGGAAAAATTTACTTCATTATACAAATCATCAAGCGATTGATAGGCATCGCATTGATTTTGTTTGGGATGAGATTCGGTATCTACGGACTGCTGTGGTCGGTGGCGAGTGTTTCTTATATCAGCTTTGTTATCAATGCATTAGTTAACAAGAAACTCATACATTACGGATTGTTCAGACAGTTGGGTGATGTAGGTGGGTGTTTTTTGCTTGCTTTGGTTACCGGTGCCCTGACTTACGGATTCGGTTTGCTACTGCACGGTCACCCCTATTTCATCATGTTGATTCAAATCATCCTCTACCTTGGTCTTTATGCTGTTATTGCTAAAATATTGAAAATGGAAGAGTTAGATACGTATTTTGGCATCATTACAAACATCGTTCACCGAAATAAATAACTATGGAAGTACGTTCTATCCCAAATATATGGTTTCGATATTTGATGACTTCTATATCACCAAAATGGACGATCAATTTGCTGTTTCGATTGTGTCACCATCGGAAACCGGATTTGGACAATCCGCAAACGCTGGACGAAAAGCTGCAATGGATGAAGTTGCACTACTACAAAGATAATGCGTTGGTGAAACAATGCGCCGACAAATGGCGTGTGCGCGGTTATGTGAAGGATTTTGGTTTGGAATCCATTCTGACAGAGGTGATTGCTTGTTATGATGACCCGGAGGAGATAAATTGGGAATCGTTGCCCAAAAAGTTTGTCCTGAAATGGAATTTCGGGAATGGCGGCAATGTGGTTTGCCTGGATAAGTCTAAGCTCGACAAAGTGGCAGCGGTGCGTGACCTGAAACGCTTCGGGAAACTCAAATTTCACCTGTTGGCAGCTGAACCACAGTATGACGTGGCGAAGAAAGTGCTGATTTGCGAAAAATTCATTGAACCGGAACATGGGAACTCCCCTGTAGATTACAAATTCTATTGTTTCAATGGGGAAGCAAAATATGTGCTGTGCTGCATCGGAAGACAGGAAGGTCAAAAACCATCTTTCTACTTTTTCGATCGAGATTGGAAGTTGCAACGACTTAATCGTCAGGGGATTGAGGCTGCAGAGGATTTCTCCATTCCAAAACCCGATGGTATGGATGCATTGTTCGATTATGCAGAAAAGCTGTCCAAACCGTTTCCTTTTGTCCGTGCCGACTTTTATCTTGAGCAAGGGAAAGCTTATTTCGGAGAGCTGACATTCACGCCGAGCGGTGGTTTCGACTATGGGCGACTTCCTGAAACGGACCTGCTTTTTGGCAGTATGGTGAAACTTTCTGTTGATTGATAACGTATGATGTATGACGTGTGATAAATGATGGATTAATATGAAACAAAAGGTAGCTAAAATATTGACAATTGTTGTGTTATGTATATCCACGCTGATGTTTTTGCCGTGGGTGTATATGACCATCGCCTATTATATTGCCCGTTATGTGGTGATGGCGCTTATGGCTACGGTATTTGTGCTGACATTCTCGTTAAAACGCTGTTTGTCAGCTCGTTTTGTTCGGTTGTTGATTCTTACGATTCTGTGCATGTCGCTCTGTTTGTTGTTTTTGCCGATGGACCTAACGGACATTTTCCAGTTGGTGGTGGTGTTGATGGTCGTAATGGTCGGAATGGGGCTGGAGTGGGGAGAGCGTCAATGGGCCGATGTGTGCTACTATTACACGATTTTGATGATTGTAGTGACCATTTGCAACAGCCTCTATTACGCAGGAGGTTTGTATGTGCCTGAATACTACATGTTTGACGAAGGGAAAAACCAAGTCGGCGCTATGGTGGCCATAGGTGCGACGGCCTGTTTCTATTTCGGCATGAAGATGCGGGAGGAACGCACATCTCTATGGGTAGTCAGTTTTTTGGCTTTGCTGTGCTTGGTGCTGATTCGCGCCCGATCCGACTGTTTCGCTCTGATAGCCTGTGGGTTACTGATTGTGGTCAAGGAGGCGGACTTCCACTGGAAATGGAATGTGAAGACGCTGCTGACCATCTTGGGGATTGTGATGATTGGGGTAATCATTTACACCGGTTTCATCAGCAATGAGCTGCACACTTTCATGTTCGGTGGTAAAAACGGCAATGATATCAATGAAATCACCACCAACCGTTGGTCGCGGAATCAGGAGGGACTGGACATCTTCATCCATCATCATTCTGTGCAGGAATTGAAGAATCCTATGAAGATTCCGTTCATCCACAACTATCCGCTTTTGAGGCTGGCGAGATACGGACTTTTCGCATGGCCGTTGCTGGCGTTTTATCTTTATTTTTGTATCAGTACGTTGATTGAAATCTTCAAAACACGGAAATCGCAAATACGCCAAGTGGGTTGGATAGTTTGTTGTATTTCGCTGATTATCAGTGTTGCGGAGCCCAATTTTCCGTATGGCCCGGGATTGGTACAGTTGCTCGCGTTTCTGTTGTTGGGATTCTCGCTTGGCCCTTGCGAGTCACTTAAACCTTGCAAGAAGGATGAGGACACAAACAAAGTGTTACATGTCTGCAACGACTTTTTTTACAGCAAAGTACATTCCAACTTATATCAAGAGTTGGATAAATTGGAGTTGGAGCAGGTGGTCTTCTCGCCTGTCAAAAAAACGACTCCGGAGAACAACCTGTTCGAAGGTAGGCATACGACATTCATCTATGCACACATTCTGAAGCCTCTTCACCGTCTCTTTTTCTTCCATAAGGTGGAAAGAACAGTGCGGGAGATTGAGAAAACCGTTGACTTGAATCAGATTACGTGTATTCATGCCACCACGTTGTTTAGTGACGGTATGGTGGCAATGGAGCTGCACCGGAAATACGGTATTCCTTACATTGTGGCGGTGCGCAACAGCGATGTGAACGTCTTTTTGCGCTACATGCCGCATCTATGGTGGGTGCACCGTGCCGTGCTCGAATCAGCAGGGAAGGTGGTGTTCATTACTCCGAATTTGTGCCAGCGGCTACTGAAACACCCGACCCTTTGGAGGATGAAATCTACCACAGCAGACAAATCCATTGTCATTCCGAATGGCGTTAACGATTTTTGGATCAATCATTTACACACAGAAAAAAACAACGAAAACCCGCATCGGTTGCTCTATGCCGGTATTTTCAACCGCAACAAAAACATTCCCCGACTGATACACGCTTTGCAAAGCCTGCGCTCCGAAATTCCTGACTTGCATTTGGATGTGGCAGGTGATGGTGGCGACAATGAACAGCAAGTTCTCGCTCTGATGAAACAGCACGCCGACTGGATCACCTATCACGGAAAAATCACTGATTTGGAGGAAATGCGCTTGTTGTATAGAGCCAACAGTATATTTGTAATGCCTTCAAAATCAGAAACATTTGGATTGGTCTATATCGAAGCGCTCTCTCAAGGGCTCTCTGTTCTGTGGAGTCGTGGTGAAGCCATCGAAGGAATGTTTTCTGAACCGATTGGTGAGAGTGTCAATCCTTTGAGTGAAAACGATATGGTGGCTGCAATGAAAAAGCTGCTCCAACATCCCGAAGCCTACGAACCCCTTCCTGACAGTGCCTTTGACACTTTCCGTTGGCACGATATCGCCCAGCAGTATGTCTCCCTGTATGACCATCTACGCAAATTACAAGTCACTAATCACTAATCACACATCTTACGTCATGTTATCTGTTATCTGTCCCATATATAATGAAGAAAGCCGAATCGAAGCATGCATTCTGTCGATTTTGGCACAGGATTATCCAAAAGAGGATATGGAGGTTTTGTTTGTGGATGGACAAAGCAGCGATCGTACTCGCGAAATCATCGCCAAATACATGCAGGATTATGCGTTTATCCGGCTGTTGGACAATCCCAAACGGATTGCGCCTTCAGCTTTGAACATTGGCATACGCGCCTCTTCGGGAGACATTATTATGCGCTTGGATGCTCACGCGAAATATCCCGACAATTATTTTTCGTTGTTAGTCAACAAGTTAAAACAAACAGGGGCGGATAATGTCGGTGGGGTGTGCCGCACGTTGCCGGCAAAGGACACCGCCATTTGCCGGGCTATTGCGCACGCCATGAGTTCTCCTTTTGGAATGGGGAACTCTCATTTCAGGATCGGTGCGAACCATGAGATGTGGGTCGATACGGTCCCCTTCGGCTGTTTCCGTCGCGAGCTTTTCGACAAAGTCGGTCTTTTCGACGAAGAGTTGGTGCGTAACCAGGATGACGAATTCAACGGGCGGATTGTCAAGAACGGAGGTAAGATTCTGTTGCTTCCGCAGGTGGTCATCGATTATTTCGCCCGCGACACCATCAGTAAAACGGCGAAGATGTTTTATCAGTATGGATTATTTAAACCACTGGTAAACAAGAAATTGCATAAACCAACAACCCTCCGGCAGTTTTTCCCGCCGTTGTTTTTAGCGGGTCTCATTGCAGGAGGGCTGTTAAGCCTTTTCTCTCAGACGTTGATGTGGATATATGTTTCCGTTATCGTCCTGTACATTCTATGTTGTTTCGTTTTTGGTCGAAACGGGGAACGTGTATGGCCGGATATTTTGTGGATGCCCATTATCTTTGCAACCATACACCTCAGTTACGGCTGCGGCTACTGGCAGGGCCTTTGGAATCTTCTGGTACACGGAAATATCTCCGTGCAGTCGAATCATTAATTTGTTTGCTGTTCCAAAGTCTCAAGTCTCAAGTCCTGAGTCCTAGAACGTATAGCCGACTTTGGCTTCGATGCCGCCACTGAAGCCTTTCTCGTTCGGGAAGGTTCTGAAGAAGAAACCGCCGGTGAAGGAAAGCGCTTTCACGCGGAAGCCTCCTGCGATGGTGGCATACATGCCGACTCCCTGTTTGTTTTCCTCATCGTATTCGTAATAAAGAAAGTTTTCGTTTGGGCCATAAATAGGGCGAGAAAATTCTTCCGTCCAAAAATGGAATCCGACGCCAGCTGCAATGTTGATGAGTGGTTTCAGTTTGCGGCCTCTCTCAAAGTAGTGGCGGTAGTTGAGGAAAAGGGGGATTTCCTGAAATGCTCCGGTGTTCAGACCGTAACCGACACCGATACCAACAGCGTCGTTCTGATTGATGGCGATGCCGTTGACGAAAACTCCCGTCCAGCCGACATTTTTCCCCACAAAAAAGCCATATTCATTAATGAAATTGTAAGCGATTTTTTTCTCCTGTTGTTCTTGAGCAGACAAAGAACCCAAGCCGCAAAGGAATGCAATGCATAACACTGCCAAAAATTTCAAAGCATTTCTTTTCATATCTGTCATTTTTAAATTTTGAGGGGGCAAAAATACATTTTTTTCAATAGCGTAAAAATACTACTTTTGCAGGCTGTTTTTTGTATGAATCATCATCCTGTCGCATATTTGTTACTGTTTGTGTTGTTGCTGTTTGGTCTCTCCGTTGGGGCACAAAGCAACCGCGACAGTATCCGTGCGCAGCGACTGAGTGAGGTCAACATTAACGCCGATGCACCGCAGAAGGTGTTTTCCGGACCGGCGGCCGTCCAACAGATCTCTGCGCAGCAAATTAAGCAGCTGCCAACTTTGCAATTGTCTGATGCTCTGAAATATATGTCGGGGGTGGTGGTGCGTGACTACGGCGGTACCGGCGGCATGAAGACCGTTTCCGTGCGCGGCCTCGGCACTCAGCACACAGGCGTAGCATACGACGACATCGCCCTCACCGACTGCCAGACCGGACAAATTGACCTCGGAAAACTCTCCCTTGAAAATGTCGCTTCCATCGCTCTCATAGTTGGGTTGGACGATAAAATTTTCGTTCCCGCCAGATTATTTTCGTACAGCAGTCTTCTGAAAATCAACACGGTAAACATTATCCCCGAAAAACCGTTCAGTTTTCGGGTGGGCGGCACGGTAGGCATGTATGGGCTATACTCGTTGCAAGCTGGTGTCACCCATAAAGTGCAGTCCAAAAAGCGCGATGACCGTCTCTTTTTCTGGAATCTGTCGGCAGATGCCATGCGTTCCAAGGGTAATTATCCATATACGCTCCGCTATGGTGGAGTCAACGACAGTGTTTCCCACGAAATCCGTAAAAATGCGGAGACAAGAACGCTGAATACGGAATTTAACGCGGTCTGGCAGATTGACAGGACGCAACGGTTCAATGTCAAGCTCTATTACTACAACTCTTCTCGTGAACTTCCTTCCGCTACCATCTTTTATAATAATGAATCACACCAGAAGTTGTGGAATCAGAACGCCTTCGGTCAGGTGCATTACCACAAATATTTCAATGATCGTTGGGCTTATCAGGCCAATCTGAAATTCAACTATGACTATACCCGTTATTATGATCCCGATTATCTAAATCAAGAGGGCTTTTTGGATAACCGTTACCATCAGCACGAGAGCTATTTCTCGAATACGGTAATGTATTCTCCCATTATCGAGAAAGATTCGCTCAAGCGTGTCCGCAAGCTACAATTGGCTTTGGCACAGGATGTTTTCTTCCAGCAGATGCGAGCAAACTCTTTGGATTATCAGCATCCTGGGCGGCTGACTTCCCTCACATCCCTGTCCGCTATTTTGGCAGGAAATCGATGGAAGCTGAATGCCAATCTGCTGTTCACCTACGTCAACAATATCATTCAAGAAAATCCGGAAATGCAGGATTTCACCCACCTTTCGCCCTCTGTCGGTGGGTCGGTGGAGTTGACCAAAACGCTGCACCTGCGTTTCTTCTACAAGAATATCTTCCGAATGCCGACTTTCAACGACTTGTACTATCGCGAAGTGGGAAATGTAAACCTCAATCCTGAAAAGACGCATCAGTGGAATTTGGGATTGGTGCTGAAGGAGGCGCATCTGGCAGCCGGAAGAATCACCGTTTCAACTACTTTTGATGGCTATTTCAATATCGTGAAAGACAAAATCGTGGCGTTCCCGTCGCACAACCTTTTTTCGTGGACAATGCTGAACTACGGCAAAGTCTATGTCGCGGGGGCTGAGTTAAACACGTTCTGGCAATATCGCATCACGGGCAAGTACATTCTCCGGCTGAACGGCAACGTCACCTACCAAAAGGCAGTTGACCGTACCGATGAGACTGGAAAGACGTTCAATCACCAGATTCCTTACACGCCATTATGGTCTGGATCAACCAGTCTGAGCTTGCAAACGCCTTGGATAACGGTCACTTACGCTTTCATTGCCTGTGGGAAACGGTATGCCTTGTCGCAGAACATTCCCGCGAACGAAGTCCTCGGTTATTTCGACCACAGCATCACCTTGAGTCACGATTTTGATTTCCGCAATTCCACGCTTGGACTTAAGTTGGAGTTGCTGAATATCGCCGATAAGCATTATGAAATCATCCGCAACTATCCAATGCAGGGCTTCGGCTTGCGTTTCAAGGTGGTCTATGATTTCGGTCGGTAGAGGGTAAAAGTGTTTTTTCTAAACAAAAAAAAGGTGGGGCTAAACTGCTCCACCTTTCTGTTAATATTTGGATTTGAATTAGTCTGCTAATCCGTGGAAGACGTCAAAAACATCGTCTTTCAGCTCATAATAAACCGCACTGGGTTCTTCTACAGCCGTTTGGGTTTTGTTTTGGGCGGAAGCCAACAGTTCGTTACGGTTGATGGCCGGCTCACCCACCATTCTGGCGAAAATCTCGTCATTGTCATAGTCGCCGCCGTTGAAGTTAGGGGTGTCTTGGGAAGAAAGGTCAGGGAAGTGGAAGTCTGTTACAGGAGGGATGTCCGCTTCGAAATCAGTGGTTGTGTTTTCCTCTTTCGCTTCTGCCACGGGGGTTGAAACTTCCGTTTGTTCAGCGGCTACTTCAAGTTTGAGGTCGGTTGCAACGGCTTGACCGTTCTCTTCCGTAGTACTTACGATAGTCTCATTGCCAGTATTGATGACAATTTCGGACTCTTCCACATGGGCGTTATCGAAGTTAGTGACCACGAGGGAGAGTTTGAGGCTGTCACCCAGCGTCTCGTCGAGACCGTGACCCCAAATGAGGTGGACGTTTTCGGACTGCATTTCGTCGAAACGGTCTTGGAGTACTTCCAGTTCGCCCATGGTAATCTGTTTTGACGGGCCGTAGGTGACGAAGAAGAGGAAGTTCTTGGCATTGCTGATGTCAGCGTTTTCAAGCAGAGGACAGTTGAGCACCTCGTCAAGTACCTGCTGAACGCGGTCTTCACCTTGTGCGGTCGCTATGCCCAACAGAGCCTTGCCACTGTGTTCCATGATGGTCTTCACATCGTTGAAATCGACGTTCTGACCGTAAGTGACGGTGATGATCTCGGCCACGCATTTCACGGCGTTTTTGAGGATGTCATCCACTTGTGCGTACGCCTCGTTGATAGGCAGCGAGTTGTAGTATTTCATGAGGTTTTGGTTGTTGACAATGATGAGAGAGTCAACATATTTGCTCATTTCCTCAATGCCTGCGGTGGCGGCGTTCATGATGCGTTTGCCTTCGAATTTGAAGGGTTCGGTGACGACACCGACGGTGAGGATGCCCATGTCCTTGGCGACTTTGGCGACCACCGGGGATGCGCCAGTGCCGGTGCCTTTGCCCATACCGGCGGCGATGAAGAGCATCTTGGTATTCTCACCGATGAACTCTCTGATCTCCTTTTCGCTTTCAGTGGCATATTTCTGAGCCACCTCAGGGTTCGCGCCTGCACCGAGGCCGTTGCCCAACAAAAGTTTCTCTTGAATCTTGCAAGCGTTCAGATGGCATTTGTCGGTATTGCAGACCAGATAGTCAACGCCTTGGATGCCCTCGGAATACATGTGTTGCACGGCGTTGCTTCCGCCTCCGCCCACGCCGATCACTTTGATGTCGGCAGTGTTCTCTTTAGCTCCGAAATCGGGTGTAAAATTGATTGCTTCTGTCATATTGATTTTTATTGTTACTTACAGGGTTAATGGTTGGTGGTTTTTGTTTTAGGAAATCTGCTCAAACAGCTTGGTCAATGTGCTCTTGAAGCCTTCCAAAAGTTTGTGGCCTTTTTTCTCCTTGTCGTCAAATAATCCTCCGGAATCCGGTTGTTGGACATCGTCCTCGCGGTTGTCAAATACCTCTTTCTGGTCGTCCACATGATAATCTTTGGTCTCCTCCTCGATGCCGTATTTGAGCAGACCGAGGGAGGTGGAATATTGAGGTTGTTTCAGCTCGTTGGAGAGGGAGTCGGAGAAACCGATGCACGGGATTCCGATTCTTGTGTTCAGGCCGAGGTCGTATTGGCAGAGCTCGACGATGTGGCGCAGTTTGGCGCCGCCGCCCGTGAGCACGAGACCGGCACCGTTCTGGAGCATCTTCATGCAGCCGGAGTTTTCCAGCTCTTTCTTCACATAGCCCAGGATGTCGTTGTGAACGCGGCTGTAGATGATCTTGGCCAGTTGCTCGTCGGTGATGCGCAAAGGCGTCTGCTGGTGCGGGCGCAGGATGGTGCTAACGCGGTTGGGGTTGCTTTTCGACGGGATGCAGCTGCCGTGGTTGATTTTGAGTTCTTCGGCGGTGTCTTCCGGAATTTTGCAGACGTTAGCGATGTCCTTGGTGATGACAGAGCCGGCGAAGGGGATGACCTTGCAGAATTTGGGGTGGCCGTTCTGGAAAATGACCATGTCGGTGGTGCCGCCGCCGATGTCAATCAGGGCAACGCCGCGTTGTTTCTCCTCTTCGGTGAGGCAGGACAACCCAGAGGCCACGGGCTCCAAAATCAGCTCTTCAGTGTCGATGTTGACATTGGAGATACAAGTGTGTATTTTCTTGATTTCCTGGTAGTTTCCAGTGATGATCTGGTAATAGCCGGTGATTTTTGATCCCAGTTCGCCGACAGGATCCGAGGATTCGTGGCTGGCTCCGTCGGCGGAGTCCTCAATCACGTATTTCTGGGGGATGATGGCGATGATTTTCTGGTCGGGTGGGAGAGCGATGTTTTCCACATCCTTCTTCATCGAGTCCAGTTCCTCCTGAGTAATCAGCGCGTTGTGGTTGGAGCGGAGTATGTAGTGCTTGCAGTTGGTGGTGCGGATGTGGCGCGCGGCGATGCCGGCATAAACGCTGGTGATGTTGTCCATCCGGGCATGGCTCGAGGCAAGTTGAACGGAAGTCTTTATGCTCTCCTGGGCTTTGAGCAGGTTCATGATGAGACCGAACTCCACCCCTTTCGAAGCGGACTTCCCGTGTCCGATAATCTCGATTTTGCCTCTGTTGTTCAAGTAGCCAATGATGGTAGCCACCTTGGTTGTGCCGATGTCAAGGCCGACGATAATGTCGCTCGCCATGTTGCTGATATTGTTCGTAGAGTAATTTTTCTCCATACGCGCTTATTTTCTTGTTGCTATAATTCTGTTTTTGTAGCGGGCATCCAGTTGGGCGTAAGTATCGTAGCCCTTGTGGGAGAGTCCGTTCTCATAAACTGTCTTGAGATTTTCGAGTTTCTCATCGGCGTTGTTCATGTTGCCGAAGAGGATAGTCTGTCCGCCCACGGTTGTCGTCAGTTCCATTTCATGGCGGTTGTTGAGGTAAATTTGGCGGAACTGAGCCTGGTAGAAATCGTTCTCGTTGATTTTCCGTGTCAAGGCCAAAGCATCTTGAAGTTTTCCTGGTGCTTTCTTCCCCGCTTTGAAATTGTCGGAAACGTTGCCATTGACAATCATCAGGTAGTCTTTCATTTTCATGCTGAAAGGCACCATTTCGCCGTTGCTGTCCACGAAGTAGTGGTTGCCATTTGGGGTGAAGACATGCAGGACAATCTCCCGCAGGGTGTAGTCAATCACCAGCTTTTTGCCGGCGAAATGCACGAAATTCACCGTTTCAATGAAAGGATTGTTTTTCAGAAGCGTGGCGACCTCGCTCAAGTCGATTTCTTTGATAGCTTTTCCAATGATTTCAATATTCGCATCCGACAACAACTTTTCAATATCCGCTTGAGAGAGAATGACGCTCTCGTTTTGTGTGTGTGCGACGGCCTGAATGTGCTCGCAACGTTGCCTCGGCATATTGACAAACGCCAATATGAGCATCACAATCAACGTGATACACAGCAAGATACGAACTATCGGCTTGGCATATTTCATCAGGAAAGCACAATTACTTTTAATCTGACAAAATTAAAAATAATACGGCTTTAATATGTAAATATCCGATAAAAAAATAAACACAGAATTGTTGAAAATAATACCCCGATTTAACGGTTTTCAGTCGTTGCGCTTGTCCAGTCCCCAGAGCAATTTTTCGCGTATGGTGGAATAGAAATTGGCGTTGTCGAAAAGGACGGTTTGAATGGCGAATTTCTCTTTCGAGATGCGCAATGTGACATTGTCATTCAGTATAAGCCGTTGGGTGTCAACACAGAGCGAATATCTGCCTCCGCGCCCGCTCACGGCAATTTCCAAGGTTTGCGCGGCGGGGATGACCAACGGGCGCACACTCAGCGAATGGGAAGCAATGGGGGTGAGCACTACCACATCGGTCTGCGGGTGCAGGATCGGTCCGCCGCAGCTCATAGAATAAGCGGTGGAGCCTGTCGGGGTGGCGACAATCAGTCCGTCGGCCCAGTATGTGTTGATGTGCTTTCCGTCGGTGGTGACGGTGATGGCGTTGATGGAATCGCTGTCGGTGGCGCGGATGGTCACGTCGTTGACCACGAAATGCGTGTCCAAAGACAACGGCTCACTGCCCTCGATGTGGAGCAGTGAGCGCGATTCCAAAGTGTATTGTTTTTCGAGAAGCATGCGGATACATACCTCATAGTTGTCTTTTTTGATGGCTGACAAAAAGCCGATGCGCCCGGTGTTGATGCCGACCAACGGGATGTTCAGGTCTCCGATCAAATTGGCGGCGTCAATGAACGAGCCGTCTCCACCAATGGATAATACAAAATCCACATTACCAATTTGTTGCAAATCATTGTACGATTCAAAATATTGATAATCAGAATCTTTGTATAGAATGTTTTTATGCAGGACAACCTTGCATTGATTGTCCTGCATAAAACGAATCACTGATTCCACAAGCGATTGCTGTCCGGTGTTAGGACGGCTGTAAAGCGCGAACGTGGGCATTACACGTATTCCTGGATTTCGATTTCCTTGTTCAGAATCATGTTGGCGTTCAGGGCCATAGCCGCCATTTCGTCTTCACCGGGATAGACGGCCACGGGAGCAATCCATTCCACGTATTTCTTGATGCGGTTCACCACGGGTTTTCCGTAGGCGATGCCGCCGGTAAGGATGATGGCGTCAACCTTGCCTTTCAGCACGCAGGCATTTTCGCCGATCTGCTTGGCCACCTGATAAGCGAAAGCCTCTTCAAGAAGCTCGGCTTTCGGGTCGCCGGCGATGGCCGCTTTCTCCACAGCGTAAGCGTCGTTGCTGCCGAAATATCCGACATAACCGCCTTTGCCGACGAGCATTTTCTGCATGTCTTGCTGGGTGTATTTGCCGCTGAAACAGGCTTTTAAGAACTGATTCATCGGCAGGGAACCGGAACGTTCGGGAGAGAATGGTCCTTCGCCGTCCAACGCTTGGTTCACATCGATGACTTTGCCCTTCTCGTGCGCACCGACACTCACGCCGCCGCCCATGTGGGTGATGATGAGGTTGAGCTCTTCGTATTTTTTGCCGTTGTCTTTGGCATACATGCGACCGATGGCCTTATGGTTGAGGGCGTGGAAAATGGATTGCCGCTCAAACATTGGGTGACCGGAAATGCGGGCGATGTCGTTCATTTCATCGACCATGACGGGGTCGGCGATGTAGGCGCATTCCAAACCGATGTATTTGGCGATGCTGTCGGCGATGAGACCGCCAAGGTTACAGGCATGTTGGCCGCTGTAACCCATTTTCAGATGTTCCAGCATCAAATCGTTGACTCTGTAAACCCCTGATTTCAAAGGTTTCACAAGACCACCGCGGCCCATCACGATGTTGATGTCGTGCAGGTTGATGCCTTCAGCTTCAAGAGTGGAGGTGATGATGTTCTTGCGGAACTCGTACTGATCGGCAATCGTGTGGAATTGCGATAACTCTTCCGTGCTGTGTTTGATGTTTTTTAAAAATATTTGTTCGTTGCCGTCGAAAATGGCAACTTTGGTGGAGGTGGCACCAGGGTTGATGGCGAGGATTTTTTTCATTTTATATTATTTTGGTTAATCTAATTATTTTTCGGGTTCGGTTGGGTCGGATTTGTCAATGTATATTATCGTGTCATTGTTATAGGAAACACCAGCACTGTTTCTCACGTAGGCGCGCACATTGACATAGTAGGATGTGTTAATAGAAGGCAATGGGATAATGGCTGAAAACGTGTCGGCTAAGTTTTTTAAAGGATCTCCATTGTCATCCACTACTATCTGATGGCTGAATACGTCATTGAGGTTAGGGGAGGAGAGCGTATCCAGTCTGTAGCAGAACCCTTGCTCTCTATAGTAGCAACCACCATCGTCTGTAATTATTGCAGTGCAAATCAATTCATTTTTTACGGTATCATACTTAAAACTTTCTGGGGTGAAATCGACGATGGTTGCCGTGTAGAATTTGGTGCATCCGGAAAGCACGGCCACTGCGCAAATGCATATTGCTATTGATCTTTTTATCCTTTTCATTTTCTTAAAATTTCAAGGTGGCAAATATACAAAAATTTTAGATGTAAGACGTAAGACTTGAAGCGCAAGAACACATTGGGTGTTTTTTACGTTTCAAGTCCTTAAACAATTGTGAATTATGAATTATGCATTGTGAATTGAAAAAATCGTATCTTTGCGGCTTAATTTTAAAACCAAAATACTATGGCATTAGCAATTAACAATGAGAATTTTGAATCCTTGATTAAGGGCGACAAATTAGTCGTCATTGATTTTTGGGCGACTTGGTGCGGTCCGTGCCGGAGCATCGCTCCCATCGTGGAAGAGGTGGCTGCTGAATTTGAAGGCAAGGCCGTGGTCGGCAAGTGCGACACCGACGAGAACGGCGACATCGCCATGCAGTTCGGTATCATGAACATTCCCACGCTGGTCTTCATCAAGAACGGCGAATTGGTTGATCGTCACGTTGGCGTCATCAAGAAAGAAGAACTTGTAGCCAAAATCAACCAGCATTTATAACCGATCATTACTTAAAACTTCAATAGTATGAATACAGCTTTATTAATTTGCATCATCGGTACGATTGTCATCATACCGTTTTTGATTTATTATGTGCGTGAGGCGAAGCTGCATCACCCGAAAGGGTTGATTGCCGCCGCTTTGAGCAACATGGGTGAGCGTTTCGGCTACTACATCATGAATGCCGTGCTGCTGCTCTTCTTGGTCTCAAAGTTCGGTCTCCCGGATGGCACTGCCGGTGTCATTTACTCCGTCTTCTATTTCGGCATTTACGTGCTGAGTTTGGTGGGTGGTATCATCGCCGACAAGACCCAGAACTACAACAAAACCATCCAGTGGGGTCTCATCATCATGGCTATCGGTTATGTGGTGATGGCTATCCCGTTGTTCAGCAAGACCGCAGAGGGCGCTATCCTCGACAGCGGTGCCGGTTGGTGGACAATTCTTGTCATCACCTGTATGGCGTTGTTGTTCATTGCTTTCGGTAACGGTCTTTTCAAAGGAAACTTGCAGGCTATCGTCGGTAAATTGTACGACGAGTTCGAAGCGGAGGCTGCCAAGAAGGGTCCCGAGGCTCTCGCTGAAGCCAAAGACCGCCGCGACTCCGGTTTCCAGATTTTCTACGTCTTCATCAACATCGGTGGCTTCTTCGCCCCGTTTATTGCCCCGTTCCTCCGCGAATGGTGGCTGAAGGCGCATAACCTCATTTATAACGCCGACATGTCCGGTCTGTGCCACCAGTTCCTTGCTGACGGTCAGATGACGCAGAAGTTCACGGAAACCATGGCTGCTGTGTTGCAACCCGGTTACAATTTCACCGACACGGCCGCTTTCTGTTCCGACTATATCTCCGTGTTCAACCAGGGTGTACACTTCTCCTTCATCGCTTCCGTGTTGGCAATGGTGATTTCATTGGTTATTTTCTTGACTAACAAGTACAAATTGCCGCAGCCGGCCAAGAAACAGCAGGCTGAAGTGGTGGAATACACTGCCGAGGAGAAACTCGCTATGGCAAAGGAAATCAAACAACGTTTATATGCCTTGTTTGCCGTGTTGGGTATCGCCGTCTTCTTCTGGTTCTCTTTCCACCAGAATGGTCAGTCGTTGTCCGTGTTCGCCCGTGACTTCGTGCAAACGGAGAAGATTGCTCCCGAGATTTGGCAAGCTTTGAACCCGTTCTTCGTGATTGTGCTCACGCCTATCATTATGGTCATTTTCGCGGCGCTGGCTCGTAGGGGCAAACCCATCTCCACGCCTCGCAAGATTGCCATCGGTATGGCTATCGCAGGATGTGCTTACCTCTTCCTGATGATTATCTCCATCGTGAACAACTATCCGTCAGGTACAGAGTTTCGCGCTATGGACTTGGCACAAATGGCTGCCGCCGGTCTTGCAAAGGCTGCTCCATGGGTGTTGCTTGTCACCTATTTCTTCCTGACCGTGGCCGAACTGTTCATCTCCCCGCTGGGTCTGTCGTTCGTCTCCAAAGTGGCTCCGCGCCACATGGTGGGTTTGTGCCAGGGCTTGTGGCTCGGCGCTACCGCCATCGGCAACTTGCTGATCTGGCTCGGCCCCGTGATGTACAACGCTTGGCCGATCAAGTACTGCTGGCTCGTTTTCGCAGTGGTATGCTTCATCTCCATGGCCATCATGCTCGGCATGGTGAAGTGGCTGGAGCGCGTGACGAAATAGTTGAAACGTTACCTTAAATATATATAAGAGACCTGTCGGAAGATGGGTCTCTTTTTTTAATGTAGAATGAAGAATGTAGAATGAAGAATGTAGAATGAAGAATGTAGAATGAAGAATGAAGAATGTAGAATATGGAGTGGTTAGAGGAGGTTGATATTTTTCGTTGTTTGAAGGGCATGACGTCTCAAAAAAATATATTTTTGCTGTCGGTTTTGTGAGATAATCTAATTAATCGTATATGAACAAAAAAGTTTTTCAGGGATTAGGGCTGCTTTTCCTTTTGTGTATGACGGCCCTGACCTCCAGTGCTCAGTGGTCGTTGGGCATCAAAGGCGGGTGGGACTACACCTCCATCACGCGGTCCAACGCGGGTCGAATTGATGAAACCTATTCTCCGCTTAGCGGTTACGATGTCGGCATACAGGCCCGTTACGGCTTCACCGACTGGTTCGCCCTCCGCGCCGATCTCAGCGTGATGCGCCGTTCCCACCGAATGGACCGTCACCTCGATTACCTCGATTCGCTCTACACCGAGCATCATAACCTCTACCTGATGCTTCCGGTGTTGGCCGACTTCTCCTTCGGTGGCGAACATTTTCGCGGACACGCGATGCTTGGCGGCTATGTCGGCTATTGGCTGCAAGACCATATTAAGGGCAAAACTTACTGGATGACAGACTATTGCATGTATTACAATCCCTTTGACGAAAAGCGTCCGTTCACGCAGGAGGACCGCCGCTTCAACGCCGGATTAGTTGGGGGTCTGGGGTTGAGTTATCTTATCAACGAGCACTGGGGCCTCAACCTCGACGCGCTTTATTACTACGATCTCGTCAGTCACCGCCGCAGCTCCCCGCACCTCCGTGACCCAAGGTACCTTAATACGTTGTCCGTTACTTTCGGAGCATCATATATCTTTTAAATATTTTCCTTAAGCAGCCCCGAAGGGGCAAGACGCACGAAGTGCTAATAACCCCACACAAGCGAAGCGCAGTGTGGGGCTGACAAAAACGAAACGAACACAGTTACAATAACCCCAGACGCGCGAAGCGCAGTGTGGGGGTCACCAAAAAATCAAAATAAAATGAAGAAAATCATCACAATAGCAGCAATACTCGTTCTGGTATTCACCTCCTGTCGCAAGGAGGCCGACTACATGCCCTACATCGGCGAGAACGGCCAATTAGCCTACAGCACCTACACCGAACAGTTCGACTATCTCTGGAGAGTCCTCAGCACGGGTTATGTTTTCTGGGATGTCGATACCACCGACTGGGATGCGATGTACAAACGTTATCTTCCTGTATTCCAAGAACTTGACGAAAAGTACGAACGGCAAGGTTACGTGCCGACGGAGGAATTGCAAACCCTTTATACGGGATTGGTTGGCGGTTTGGTTGATCATCATCTGACATTCAGAGTCAAGAATTTGCATCCGGCTCCCTACGATCAAAGTTCCACGGTGAGTGTTACTCCGTACGCGTTGGAGATTCCCACCCGCGACTACTATTACGAGTCGGCAGGCGAAGAAAACCAGGGAATCCAAATTTTCCTCCAAAACATTGAGAATCAATATACTGTCGAAACGCACGAGTCGTGCGTGGCATACGAGCCGAATTTGGGGATGAGCGTGGTGTATCATTACATCCTTTTCCGGTTGTCTGATGGTCGTAAGGTTCCTTACCTGTGGCAGTCTTCGGCCGGCATTATGCCGATAATGCTGCAGAACGGCGAGGGGGCGCAGCTGCTCGACCATTATTTCCGGGCCATTATGGAGACTCCCCGCGAGCAGTTGGCCGGTATCATCCTCGACAACCGCTGCAACCGCGGCGGCTACCAGGACGACCTCGACTATTTGGTCGGCAGTTATCTCAACCAGAAAACGGAGATTTTCAAGACCCGCTACAAAGAGGGTCCTGGGCGTTATGAACATTCCCCGTGGACTCCCTACTACATTTTCCCGAATACCCGCTATCACCGCGACATCACGGCAGAAAACATCCCATACGTCGTGCTTTGCGACATCAATTCGGTGAGCATGGGCGAAATCGAGCCGATGATCATCAAGGCGGTGTTGCCCACAGCGCACACGATTGGCGAGCGCACGCACGGCGGCACAGGCCCCCTGCAGCCTACCAACTGCATTGACCTCAACTACGGAGGCCCGTTCGGAACCTCGAATCTGTCGGAGGGTCACTACGTCTATACCTCCACCTTCGAGGCGCAGATCAGCGGCAAAGTCTGGGAGGGCATCGGCCACACTCCCGATGAGATCGTCCTCCGTAAAGACTACAACGGTGATCTCAAACCGCAATTGGATGCGGCGTTGGAATACATCCTGGAACATTGATCGTAGGGGCGAATAATTATTCACCCCTACAGGTATGCAATTCCGACAAAGTAGAGACGCATCATGGCACGTCTCCACAATTTATTGCCTTTTGCCTGTTGCCTGTTGCCTAAAAAAATGTACCTTTGCCGTCGCATTTTTCGAAATATAGTAACAAAAACGTAAAGTAATATGAATCCTTTATTCGAACCCCAAGTTTATCAGAACAGAAGAGAAAAACTGACGGCAGCCGTCAAAAGTGGTATCGCCGTGTTTTTGGGCAACCATGAAGCCCCGATGAACTATCCCGACAACACCTATAACTTTCGTCAGGACAGCGACTTCCTCTATTTCTTCGGACTTTCCATCGCCGACATCGCAGCCGTCATCGACTTTGACGCGCACCAGTCAATCATTTTCGGCAATGACTTCACCATCGACGACATCATCTGGATGGGCGACCAACCGACGATTGCCTCTTTGGCCGAGAAGGTGGGCGTGACGGAGACCCGTCCGTTCGCGCAGCTCGCCGAGTTCATCCAGCAGGCGCAGGTACAAGGCCGCAAGGTACACTTCACCCCGCAATATCGTGGTGACAATCAGATCCTGATGGCTAACCTTACCGGCGTCGATGTCAACCACATTCGCGAGGCCGCCTCTTTGGACCTGATCATGGGCATCGTGAACCTTCGTTCCGCGAAGGAGCAGTGCGAAATCGACGAGATGGACAAGGCATGCGAGATCGGCGTGAAGATGCATACCGCCGTGATGCGCCGCTGCGTGGAAGGCGAGTCCGAGCGCGAGTTGGCCGGTTTGGCCGAGGGCATCGCCCTGTCGTACGGCAACGGCATCTCCTTCCCCGTGATTCTGTCGCAACATGGCGAAACGCTGCACAACCACCTGCACAACGACATCCTGAAGGCTGGCAACATGCTGCTGATGGACGCTGGTGCGGAAGGACTGATGAACTACTGCTCCGACTACACGCGCACGCTGCCCGTGAACGGCAAATTCACCCAGAAACAGCAGGAAATCTACGAAATCGTGTTGAAGGCCAACCTGGATGCCATCGACGCGGCGCACCCGGGTATGTACAATAAAGAGCTGCACCGTCTTTCCTGCGAGGTTATCGCACAGGGACTCAAAGACTTAGGTCTGATGAAAGGCGATGTGAAGGAGGCCGTGGAGTTGGGCGCACACGCCCTGTTCATGGTACACGGTTTGGGTCACCAAATCGGTTTGGATGTGCACGATATGGAAGGTTTGGGACAGATTTACGTCGGCTATGACGACACCGTGCGTCCGAGCAACATCTTCGGATGGGCGTCGTTGCGCATGGCCCGCGAGCTGAAACCGGGCTTTGTGGTCTCCATCGAGCCGGGCATCTACTTCATCCCTCACCTCATCGACATCTGGAAGAAAGAGAATAAGTTCGCCGACTTCATCAACTACGATGTGGTGGAGAAGTACCGCGACTTCGGCGGCATCCGCATCGAGGACGACTTGCTGATCACCGAAACCGGCCACCGCGTATTAGGTCCGCATTTGCCGAAGGGCGTCGATGAGCTGGCCGCGATTATCGGGAAATAGTATCGTGTTTTCCATAGATTTTTCCGTTGTGGAGACACTATTTTGTGTCTCCACAGGATTTTAATCAGGATGTGAGCATTTGTGATATAGGTAAACTTGCCGATTGATCATTAAATACAATAAGCTTTTATGGAGCTACAATTAGATAAAACACAAATATTGGATTGCACCCTTCGCGATGGTGGTTATTATACGGATTGGGATTTCAATGATGACATCGTGGCGGCATATTTGAACGGAATCAATAAGTTACCCATTGATTATATAGAGGTAGGATATCGAAGCAAGTCCATCGAGGAATATCAAGGTAAATTCGGTTATACACCTGTTTATATATTGCAGCAAATTCGTCGGGTGTCAAAGAAAAAAATCGCGGTGATGCTTAACGAGAAGAGCACATTGCCGGACGATTTGCCCATGTTGACAGAACCGCTCAAAGGTTTTGTCGATATGGTGCGCATTGCGGTGGCTCCTGAGAATTTACAGCGTGCCATTATATTGGCAAAGGCTGTGAAAAAACAAGGCTTTGAGGTTGCTTTCAATATTATGTATATGTCCACATGGAACGAATATGAGGATTTCTATGAACAATTGAAAGAGTTGAATGGCATTGTGGACATTGTGAATATGGTCGATTCTTTTGGCGGGGTGTTACCTGACGATGTGAAAACCGTTGTGAATAAGCTACACCAGTCCGTCAGTTGCAAGATAGGCTTTCACGGGCATAATAACCTTCAGATGGGTTTAATAAACACGTTGACCGCTATTGAATGTGGGGTTGATTCCGTTGATTGCACGATACTTGGCATGGGGCGCGGTGCAGGTAACTTAAATACAGAATTATTGCTGTCCTATCTCAATAACAAGGGTCTTGATGTGGATTTCAACACAATGAGTGATGTTATCACAGCTTTCCAACCTCTTTTTGAGAGGTATCGATGGGGGACGCAGCTCCCGTATATGATTTCCGGAGCCAATTCTCTTCCGCAAAAAGAAGTGATGTCTCTTGTTACGAACCGAGTATATTCTTTTGACAGTGTAATCCGAGGTTTGCAGAACAAGAAAAACAAAGTCGCTGACAATGCCAAATATCCTGTCTTATGTGAAGATAAATTTGACGATGTGATTATCATTGGAGGCGGTGTTTCCCCGTTGGATCACCTGGAGGCTATTATCCAGTTTGTCCGACAAAAACAATCGGTGGCGTTGGTCTTCGCTTCAGCCCGTCACGTGGCGTATTATCAAAATTTGGATGTGCCAGAGTTCTTCTGTCTAATGGGACGTGAGGCTAAGCGTTTGGCCAAGAATGCAAAACAACCCTTTACGGGCAAGTGCGTCTTGTTGCCTTATCCTAGGAAGCTGGGAACTGACGTGCCGGATTTCGCTACTGACAAAACGTTTGAGCTGTCAGGAATCAGTTTCACAGATCATTATTTGGATTCTTGTACGACATTGGCCATTGAAACGGCACTTTGTCTTTCCAACAAGAATATATATGTGGTTGGATACGATGGTTATGCCTCGACGATTCTTTCTGAAAAGGAAATAGCATTGACTAATGAGAACAGGACGCTTTTTGAGGATTACCACAAGTACACAGGGAACAGACTTGTGTCACTCACCAAATCACTTTACCAAGAATTAAATGTTGTGTCGATTTATCAATTCATGAAATGATGAAAGAAACGATTGCATTTTTCCTTCCCACCCGAAAAGGTAGCGAGAGGGTAAAGAATAAGAATACCCGCCCTTTTGCCGATGTGGAGGATGGGTTAATGGGAAATAAAATCTCTCAGCTTGTACAATCACGACGGATTGACGAGATTATTGTCAGCTCAAATGACGAAGATTGCATGAGAATTGCTCAAAAGTATCACGATTCGCGTATCCGGATTTGTGAACGGCCGGAGTATTTGTGTACCAGTCAGACGAACCTCCAAGATCTGATTATGTATGTGCCGACCATCACATCGGCAGATCATATTCTTTGGGGACACGTGACAACGCCGATAATTGGGGCGGAAGAATATGACAAAGCCATTGAGAGGTATTTTGCCTCCTTGGAAGAGGGATACGATTCATTGGTAGGCGTAAAGGAATTGCGAAACTTCCTCTTGAATCATGATGGCAAGATTATCAACAATACAACAAATATCCCCTGGCCCCGGACCCAAGATCTGGAAACCCTGTATGAGATAAATCACACGATGTTCATTGCGAGTCGGAAAGTCTATGAAGAGAAGAAAAACCGTTTGGGCGATCATCCTTATTTGTATGTTATGAATGAGCTTTTGTCTTTTGACATCGATTGGGAGGATGATTTCAAAATAGCAGAAATGATTTATGCGTATATGAAAAACAATGGTTTAAAGAAGTAGAAATTCGTAATGTCTAAATATAAAACCATCATTTTTGATCTTGACGGCACTTTGGCGGACACCTCCGAAGGCATATACAACTGCATTCGCTATGCACAGAAGATGATGAATCTGCCGCCGATAACGGATGCACAGATGCGCTCGCACATCGGGCCGCCGATGCACGAATCATACGAACGGAATTTCCACTTGTCCGGTCCGGAATTGGAAAAAGCCATCGGTTACCACAAGGAATACGCTCTGACAAAAGGTTTGTTCGAGGCTTCCTTGTATGAGGGGATGTCGCAGCTTTTGTCGCAGCTTAAGCAACGAGGTTACAAGTTGGCCGTTGCCACCCTGAAATACGAAGAGACAGCGCAACGTATGCTCACTTTTCTGAACGTCGCCCAGTACTTTGATGTGATATGCGGAGCGCTGGCGGATGTAAAGCTGAGCAAGTCGCAATTGTTAGGCAAATGTATGTCGTTTTGTGGTAGCGACGAAACCTCCTCTCTTCTCGTCGGGGACAGCTCCTACGATGCTCTCGGTGCAAAGGAAGCCGGTATCGACTTTCTCGGCGTGACTTATGGTTTCGGTTTTGCGAACCAGCAGGAGGTTGATGAATTTCCGAACGTGGGGTGCGCGAAAACGGTAAATGAGATTGGAAGGTTATTGTCATAACGTGAAATCAGAATTTCTACAATGAAGAACACTATCATTAAATCTCAGGACGGAAAACTTGAAGTCAAATACAGCGAGGTGCAAAACTCCTGCATGTGCGTGTCGCTGTTTGCACTCCTTCAATACCTCCTGTTGTTTGATGAAGATACCATCAAAAAGCACACCTGCTATTTTCTTGGCTATGCGGTCAATGAAGATATCAGCAGAAAATTGCCCGGCTATCATTTCAAGGTCAAGCAGACCGTCAACAAAACATTTACTCCAAGCAGATGGATGGACAAGCTTTCGTTACGGATTTTCCGAAACTGCAAATACCCGTTCATTCAAAACACCAAAATTTATGCTCAAGATTTAGGTTTCCTTTCCTCTTTGATAGGGCGGCAATCATACACTATGTTGGCGGATGCCCCGAATTTCCTCACCATGAATATGCAACCCGACAGTGCGGAATACCAAAGGCATCTTCAGCGGAACAATACCTTGCAGGGGAAATTGGAAAAACTGCTTTATGGTAATGTGGCGGTGCATACATTAGGCGATAATCCCCAATGTGTAGCGTTTTATCTTACGGAAAAAAACCATTCGCCCGTGTTAGACAACAAAAAGGTGATTATCAATTCGTTTCAGGAACTATGGCAGAAATCGTCTGACACAAAAAAGCAGTTCATTATGGATTTGTTTGGGGTGAACACGGATGATGCGCAAAGACTGATAGGGAAAAACATCATGTTTCTCACCCAACCTTTGGTGCAGGACAATATTCTCCAGGAAAATGAATATTTGACCTTGTTGCAGTCCATTTTCAACCACTATGATTGTTCAAAGGTGGTCATCAAAACGCATCCGAGGGATACTTTTCCATATAAACAATATTTCCCTGACATTGAGGTGTATGACAAGAAAGTCAACATCCAGTTGTTGCTGTTGTCGGGAGTCCGTCTTCAGAAAGCCGTTACAATCTGTTCCTCGTCCATCAATGCGTTTCCCAATGAGGTGGAGGCGGATTGGTTTGGCACTGGTATGCATCCGAATTTGCGTCAATTTTATGGAGAAGAAATGAAGCCTTTCAGACCATATAACCAAATGACTTTGTAATTGTTTGTGTATGACAATAAAACGATTTTTTTACAGAAGTGCCGTGCGTGGTTTGGAGCAGCTTTGTCTTCTTCATGGTTCCAATCGGTGTGCCACGTTTTATCTTTCGCTTGAAAGTCTGCCGGAAGGCAATAAACATACGGATATTATCACTGTTGCTTTTAATAATGCGCAAATTATACCGTTAAACGTCGAATATGTTAAAAAGTATTACCAAGACGACCACACGCATATTATAGCGGACAATTCATCAGATCCGAAAAGCGCTGATTTGATTAGGAAATTCTGTGAAGAGAATAAAGTTGCTTATATCCGAGTGCCGAAGAATCACCTCAATATTTTCAGCGGCAGCTACAATCACGCAACCGCTTTGAATTGGGTGTATAAATATGTGGTTCGGAAACGGAATCCAGCCTATTTTGGTTTCATTGACCATGATCTGTTCCCGACAAAACCCATCAGTCTTGTGAACCTGTTAGATGTTCAGCATATTTATGGCCCCTTACGCAAACGAGGGGAATATTGGTATTTGTCTGCCATACTCTCTTTCTTTGATTTCCAGTATGTCAAAGAAAAAAAAGTTGATTTTTTGCCAGTCAAGTATGATGACGAGCACTATCTGGATTCAGGCGGCGGCAATTGGAAGGATATTTATTCAAAAATGAATCTGTCCGCCATTCGGTTCTGTGAGGAAAGAATGGAGGATTTCAGAGAGGGGGGAAATCGCCATCAGGATCAGGTGGAGATTTTCGATGATATGTGGCTACACACCATTAATGGCTCCTATTGGAAAAAAATTGATGTCAGAAAGGAAAATGTTCTAACGGATTTGATTAGGAAATATGAAAAGTAGTTTCTTTGTTTGCCGAATCTGCGGCCACGAAACGAGCGATCCCGAAATATATCAGGTTAAAGAAACCCGTCTTGGACTTGGGGATTCTTTTGAATATGTTCGTTGCCCGCTATGTGGTTGCATACAGGTACGGCAGATTCCAGTAAACCTCGGTAAATACTATTCATCGCAATACTATTCATTATGTCAGAGGAATGAGAAAGAAGACAACCGTTTTTTCCGCGTCTTTTTGCGGAAGCATATAATTGATTACAGACTGACAAAGAAAGATTTATTGGGAAAATGGTTTGTCAGAATGCAGCCGGATTCATTTGAATGGATAGAATCTGGATTGTTTTCAAGGTCTTCTTCAATTTTGGATGTCGGTTGTGGTACAGGACGCTTGATAATCAAACTTGCTAAAAGCGGTTTTGTACATGTGACAGGGATAGAACCGTTTATTGATGGGGATATTCATTATCAAATCAACCATCATGACATTGTGGTTCACAAAAAAGAGCTGAAGGATGTGTCAGGAAAGTTCGATGTAATTATTCTGAACCATGTGGTGGAGCATTTGACCGATCCCGCAGAGTCTTTGGTGCAGATTACCCGTCTGATGCATGAGGACAGTCGCCTTGTCATTTCTTTGCCTTTGCTCAGCACGTTTTTGTGGGAACAATATGGGGTCGGGTCGCTTCCTTTTGAGGATGCCCCTCGACATCTGTATATTTTCACATATAGTGGTTTCTGTCAACTTGCCAAGAGGGTAGGGTTGTCATTGGTTCATTCCAAGCCGTATATTTATGAAGGGGCTCTTAAAGATGTCTATGGCAATTATTCTGATTCAATTATGAAAACAGATAAAACAGTATTAAGACATAAACTGTTAAGTGAAAATGATACGGGATTGGCGCATCTCTATTTCAAATTAAAATCCTAAAGCCACTTTGTGATAGGGAAAAAGAGTTCGGCTATTGCCCTAACAATCCCTTCGTCACATTCCATCTGAACTGAATCAACTTCCAACCTTTTTTCGGGGAACCAATAAGCGTGTGCCCGATGCAAAGCACGATGGAAGCCGCCCACTTGATACATTCCGAAAAAAGTCTTTTCACATACTTTCCCTTTCCTAATGCTTGTGTCCGCATCCGCTCGCTTTTTCCGATGGAGTAGGTAAGCCGGTCGAAATAGTCTTTGCTGAGCTTTTTCTCTGGAATCAGGTGGTATAGAATGGCATTGGGAAGGTAGTATAACCTCATCCCCAAAGACACCATCTTGTCAAAGATGTCCTTTTCCTCCGCACCGACCAAACTATCGCCTTTACGGCCTAAATCCACATTGTAAAGACCTACTTTCTCAAAAACAGAAGAGCGGTAAGCTGCATTACCCCCGCCAGGATAATCGTTTTTGGGAAATTCTTTCGCCTTGTCACCCAGATACTTATACCCAGTAATGAGGGATCTGGTAAAATGCGACATCCAGGAGGGTTCCTCCGTTTCGTATTTCGGGATAATCGGACCGCCGGCTGCGTCTATGTCTGGATATTGGTTGAAAAAATCGTAGTAGGTTCGCAGATATTCGTTGTTGACCAAAGCGTCATCGTCCACATACACCAGAATGTCGCCTGTACTTTCCTTAATGCCTCGGTTTCGGGCATGGGAAAGTCCCTGGTTAGTTTCCACAAAATAACGGAAGCGCACATCCGGAAAATCCAGCGCAAAGCGGTCGCATTCACCATGCGTGTTGTCGGCGCAATTGTTGTCCACCAGTATAATTTCGTAACAATTGTGCGGCAACGTGTTGTTTGCCAAGCTTTTCAGTACATTGTAGATGTACTTTTCGCGGTTGTAGGTGCAAATGATAACGGAAAGCATTTCTACAAAGCGTTACTTGATTTCGGTGCTGGTTTCCACACCCTTTTTCTTCTTTCGGTAGTACATCACCAAACTTCCAGCTAATGCTACCAGGAACAAAATGGAAGTCGCCAAAGAGATTTTATCCAGCTTATGCATGAACGGAGCCTCGTTCTTGAACTCGATGGTATGTTCGCCGGCAGGAACAATCATCGCCCGCAGGATATAGTTGGCACGGAAATAATCAGCGGGTTTGCCGTCAATGTAAGCGCGCCAGTCGGGGTCGTAATAGACTTCGGAGAATACAGCCAGCTGCTCTTTGGAGGTCTTGGTCTTATAGACTAAATAATCCGGATTGTAAGGTTTCTGATGCTCCATCGTGATGACAGAGTTGCTGTCACGTTCCAGGTTCTTGCCTTGCACCATCGATGCGAAGCGTTTGTCGATAATGGCCGTGTCTGCCGGCCCGAACTCGTTCAATGCCAGAATTTCCGCGTTGGCATCCTCCACCAGCTTGTATTCGTTTACGAACCAGGCATTGCCCAAAGCGTCGGGGTTACGCTGCACCATCGGTTGACCGTTTTGTCCGGGCACCACCACATAACGTGCGTTCAGCATGTTGAGCACATTGGTGTTGATATGGCGGGAGAGGTAGAAGTCGATGATGTCTTGGTAACGGCGAAGCTTGGCCGCGCTGTAACCGCCTATTTGATGGTGATATGCGGACGGATACGAGTCGTTGAAGGTGTTCACGGATAGGTCGAACACACGATAGTCCTCATCCTTGAATTGGGCGGCGTATTGGTCAAGGGTTTGGTCGGTCTGGGAAGGTTTGAGTTTGATGCGTTTCTCCGTGATGAATTTAGTGTCGTTGAGGTAACGGCGATCCACACCCCAAAGGTCAACCAACACCAGACAAGCCAAGACGCCAATAATGATGCCGGACTGTTTGATTTTCTGGTTGATGTAGAGCCACAAGAAAATAGCCGACACGAGAATAAGAATCAGAGATCGCCAAGAATCAGCCATGAAGAGGGCTTTACGGTCTTTCACCAACACATCTTTGATCATATCCCACTGACCACCGTATTGTGCGGCCATCTGCGCATCGCTTGCACCAGAGAATGAGAAGTGTCCGGAAAGTGCCATCATCAACAAGATAAAGCCCGCCGTGATACCCGTGGAAATGTAAAGTCCGAGGTTGAGTTTCTTTTTATCCACCGGATTCTCTTGGTCGAAAACGGACTTCAAGGCCAGTATCGCCATAATGACCATCGTCACATTGGCCATCACGAGACTCATCGACGGCGTGCGGAACTTGTTGTAGAGCGGCAGGTGGTCGAACAGGAAGCTGTTGAAGCCCATCAGGTTCTTGCCCCAAGACATCAAGATGGCGAGAATGGTGGCGAGGAGAATCCACCAGCGTTCAGGACCTTTCACCACGAACATTCCCAGCACAAACAGGAAGATGATGATGGCTCCGAAATAGACAGGGCCGGAGGTGAAGGGTTGGTCACCCCAGTAGAGCGGAGCCTGCTTCTGGCGGAAGTTTTTGTAAAATTCGGAATCGGTGCCGACAGTCTCGCCGGATCCACCGCCGTATGCGCCGGGCACAAGCAGCGTGTAGGTCTCGCCCTTACCATAGCTCCACGAAAATGCGTAGTCTTTGTCCAAACCATCGGAAGTAGTAATGGAATTGGGCTCGCTGTCCTTGTACAAATCTTCAGGGGTTACAGTGATTTCGGAGCCGCCACGCATGGTGTATTTCACATATTCCTGGTTGATGAAGAGAATCCGGGCGTTGGCACCGACAGCAAATCCGGCGCCCACCAGCATCACGGCCAACCCCACGAGAAGCGGTTTAAACGATTTGTCCTTTATCGCATAAATCAGATAAACAACGCCTAAAATGAGGGTGATTATCAGCGTGTAATAGGTGATTTGGATGTGGTTGCAGGCAATCTGAATGCCCAAAGCCAGTGTGAACAGAATACCGCCACACAAATATTTCTCACGTTTCAAAATCAGCAGAATACCGCCAATAATCGGCGCCATCATAGACATGGCGTATGCTTTTGTGATATGTCCGGCCTCAATAATGATGATATTGTAACTCCCCAATCCGAACGCCAAAGCGCCTAACAGGCTTAGCCATGGCGACAAACCGAGAGCGAGTAATGCCACATAAAAACCAAGCAAGTAAAAAAGGATAATCCCTACGTTAGTTGCAAGATCGAAAGAGGACAAGTTCAAACAGTTTTGGATTTTGTTGAACACAGACTTGGTCGGTGGTGATGTCACCTGATATGCCGGCATACCACTGAACATAGAACTGGTCCATGTGGTGTATTCTCCGGTTTTGTCATGAAAGTCCTGCTGCTCTTTGGCCATGGCCTTCCATTTCAAGGTGTCTCCCTGCTGGATGACTTTTCCATCAAATGCGGGTGCCATATAGATGGCGGCCACAAGGAAAAAGAACAGGATGATACCGCAATGGATAAGGGTTTTCTTAAGAATCGGTTTCATATTTCTATTGTTTTTTATTTCAAATTTTTAAGGCTGCAAAAGTACGAAAAAATACCTATCTTTGCCGTTTGAATTTGCATCTTATGAAAATCATCATTCTCGGAACAGCATACCCTTACCGTGGTGGCCTCGCCACGTTCAACGAACGCCTTGCTGGCGAATACCAGAGGCAGGGTCACGAGGTGGAGATGTACACCTTTACCTTGCAATATCCCAATTTTCTTTTTCCCGGAAAGACGCAATTCAGCCCAGATCCGGCTCCGAATCATCTGACCATATATCGAAAAGTGAACTCGTGCAATCCGTTCAATTGGCTGAAAGTGGGAAAGGAATTGTCAAAAAAATGCCCCGACGTGCTCATTTTCGCGTACTGGATGTCGTTTATGGCCCCTTGCATGGGCACAATCGCCCGAAAAGTGCGTCGCAACCACCACACTAAGATCATTGCGTTGGTCCACAACATGATACCCCACGAACCGAATGTTCTGGACAAGATTCTGCCACCCTATTTCGTGAAGTCCATGGATGGGTTCATGGCGCTTTCGGAATCGGTCGTCAAAGACATTGAGAAATTCGACAAACGCAACTGCCCCAAGCGGTTCTCTCCGCACCCCATCTATGACCATTACGGGGAACGACTTCCACGAGAGACCGCCCTTTCCTTGCTGAACCTTAGTCCAGATTGCCGTTATGTGCTGTTTTTTGGTTTTATAAGGGCATACAAAGGGCTGGATTTGCTGTTGGGAGCTTTTGCCGACGAACGCCTTCGCCAACAGAACGTGAAACTTATCGTGGCTGGAGAATTTTATGGGGATCCAGAACCTTATTACAAGCAAATCAAAGACTTAAGAATCGAAGACAGGGTGGTGCTCTGCACAGACTTCATTCCCGACAGCGAGGTGAATCGCTACTTCAGTGCGGCCGACATCGTGGCACAGCCATATAAGACCGCCACGCAAAGCGGTGTCACCCAGATTGCCTTCCACTTCGAGAAACCGATGTTGGTGACCAATGTGGGCGGCCTGCCCGAAATCGTTCCCGACGGCAAAATCGGCTACGTGACCGAACCCGATGCCAAACAAATCGCCGATGCCCTGTACCGTTTCTTCCAGGAACACAAACAAGAGGAATTTGAACGGAATGTGGCCGAGGAGAAAAAGAAATACGCTTGGTCAAGGTTTGTGGAGGTGATGGGGGAGGTGATACACGAATAACAACGGGCAAATTCACATTGCTGCCAATATTCGCAATTTGTGTATATTTGCATTTCCGTTTTTATAGGGAAATCAGAAATCAAACAAGAAATAAATAGCTGAATATCATTCGATTATGATAATCCGAAGTAAAGCTCCTCTCCGATTAGGTCTCGCCGGCGGCGGTACCGATGTCTCGCCGTTTTCTGACATTTACGGCGGCGCCATCCTCAACGCTACGGTGAACATGTATGCCTACACTACCTTGGAGCCGTTGGACAATGGCACAATTGTCTTTGAAAATCCAGCAAAAGAGGAGCTCGGGGAAAGGTTAACGGCTACGGATACGATAACCCCCGAGGGCTATTTCATTCTCCACAAAGGGGTCTATAACCGCATCGTCAAACAGTTTACACACAAGCCATTGTCTTTCAAGATGAGTACGTTTGTGGATGCGCCTCCCGGTTCGGGATTGGGAACTTCTTCCACCTTGGTGGTCTCCATTCTCGGTGCGTTCGTTGAATGGCTGAAACTTCCGTTGGGCGAATACGACATTGCACGGTTGGCCTACGAAATCGAACGCATAGACCTGCAAATGGCTGGCGGCAAACAGGATCAGTACGCAGCCACTTTTGGAGGCTTCAACTATATGGAGTTTATCGGAGATAATGTGATTGTCAACCCGTTGCGCATCCGCCAACGCTATTTGGACGAACTGGCGCACAATCTAGTGCTATACCATACGGCTACCAGTCACGTTTCCGCGAAAATCATCGAGGAGCAACAGAAAAATGTCCAGGCGAAGAAGCAGAAGTCCATTGATGCGATGCTGGCTTTGAAAGAACAGGCGTTACACATGAAGGATGTGCTGTTGAAGGGCGACTTGGATGCCATCGGGCAGATTTTGGATGATGGTTGGACACATAAGAAGCAGATGGCCGACAGCGTTTCCAACGCGTTCATCGATGAGGTCTATGAGGCGGCTATCGCGGCGGGAGCCACCGGCGGCAAGATTTCCGGTGCCGGCGGCGGTGGCTTCATGTTCTTCTACTGCCCCTCCAATGCCCGTTACAAAGTCATTGACCGCCTTGCGGAATTCGGCGGACAGTCGAAACGCTACGAATTTGTCACCGAAGGCCTTAAAACGTGGACGATGAACGATGAGGTGATGAGACGATGAGACGATGAGACAATAAAACGATGAGACGATGAGACGATGAAACGATGAAACGATGAGACGATGAAACGATGAGACGATGAAACGATGAGACGATAAAACGATGAGACGAAGAAATGATGAGTGTTGAAATTAAAGAAGCGATTATTTTGGCCGGCGGGTTCGGCACGCGGCTGCAAGGCGTGGTCAAAGACCTGCCCAAGCCGATGGCACCCGTCAACGGCAGGCCGTTTTTAACATACATCTTAGATTATCTGATTGATTATGAATACCAAAGAGTTGTTTTATCGGTGGGCTACCTACATGAAAAAATTGTGGATTATTTCGGAGAACGGTATAAAACCCTGGAGATTGATTATGCCGTGGAAACGGAACCGTTAGGCACCGGCGGCGGCATTCTCTTCGCGATGTCCAAATGTGCAACAGACAACGTGTTGGTTATTAATGGCGATACGATGTTCAAGGTTGATTTGGATGCTTTTGAGCATTTTCATCAGGAGAAAAACAGTTTGCTTTCCATCGTGCTTCGCGAAGTGGAAGATGTGTCCCGATACGGCAGCGTCACCATCAGCAAAGACAATCTGATCGCCCTTTTCGCCGAAAAGCAGGTCACTTTCGGACGCGGTTACATCAACGGCGGGGTTTATCTTATCAACAGAAAAATCTTTGAAAAATATCCCCAGCCGAAGAAATTTTCCTTCGAGAAAGACCTTATGACCAAATACTATATGCAAGAATGTTTTTACGCCATGCCCTCCGACGGCTACTTCATTGACATCGGCATCCCCGAAGATTATGCCCGGGTGCAGAGGGAATTGTAACCGAGGTGTATGCGATACATAGGGTGTATGCGATACATCCCTACAAGTTGCTTCCCCAACAATTAACCTTTGAACTTTGAACCTTAAACCTTAAACCTTAAACCTTAAACCAATAATGAACCCCCGAATACCTCAATCCATTGAACAATCCATCGTTGTGAAGCAGGCGATTTTGGACAATCCCGAATTTCAAAACCGCATTCAACAAGCCGCGGAGATGATTACCACGTCGCTGCGGGGCGGTGGCAAAATCCACTTCTGCGGCAATGGTGGCAGCGCGGCAGACGCCCAGCACCTCGCCGCCGAGCTCTCCGGCCGCTTCTACTTCGACCGGCCGCCGCTCAATGCCGAAGCCCTCCACTGCAACACCTCCTATCTCACCGCTGTGGGCAACGACTACGGCTACGACCTCATCTTCTCGCGGCTCCTGCGCGGCACCGCCAAAGCCGGAGATGTCATCGTGGGCATCTCCACATCGGGCAACTCCAAGAATATCTTAAAAGCTTTCGAGGTGGCCAAAGAGATGGGCGTGAAAATCATCGCCATGACCGGCGAAACCGGCGGTGCGATGAAGGACTACGCCGACATTCTGCTGAATGCTCCCTCCAAGGACACCCCCCGCATTCAGGAAAGCCACATCATGCTCGGTCACATCATCTGCGAACTCGTCGAAATCGCAATGTTTGGCTAAAGGGTTAGAAATAGTAGAGTCTAATCAATAGTTATAGTCATAGTTATAGTCATAGTCATAGTTAAAAATGCGTACCCTTTTATACATCATACGTACCATCAATGTCCTAAAGACCCTCTGGTTCAATTTCAAGGTTTTTCCCTTCGCGGTGGCGAAGAAATTGCCGGTTTGGTTGTACGGGAAGGTCACGTTCCGCAGTCTGGCGGGGAAAATCGTCATCAACGGACCAATCAACTCCGGGATGATTCGGATCGGGAAGAACGACCATTACGTGGACACCGCCATCCAGCAGTGCATCTGGAACGTGCGCGGCACCCTCATTTTCAATGGTCCAGCCATTTTCGGTCACGGCTCCTACGTGGTGATCTCCGACAACGCGACACTGGAGTTCGGCGAAAGGGAATCCTATTTCGGCACCAACCTCAAGATTTTCTGCTTCGACAGGATTGTTCTCGGCAGCAACGTTCGCGCCGCCTGGGACTGCCAATTCATGGACACGATGTTCCACTATGTGCAGAACCTCAACCGCAACGGGGAGATTGGGCCGTTGACCAAACCTATCATTCTCGGTGATGACATCTGGGTTGGAAACCGAACCACCTTCACCAAGGGAGCGGTTGTGCCGAGCAAAACCATCATCGCATCCAACAGTCTGGTAAACAAGGACTTCTCAAACATCGAACCCTACACAATGTTGGCGGGAATGCCCGCTTCCGTGAAAGCGACAGGCATGAAACGCATCTTTGATCTGGACATCCAAAGTGAGATGGATGAAAAATACCACTATGTCCGTACACATCTGTAAGTAGTGAGCAGTGAATAGTGAGCAGTGAATAGTGAGCAGTGAACAGTGATTGGTGAATTTTCAATAGTCTAAGTCATAGTCATAGTTTAAGTCTAAGTTTAAGTCTAAGTCTAAGTCTAAGTCTAAGTTTAAGTCTACGTCAATGTCAATAAGAAACAACATAGCCGCAGTTTATCACGCCATCCAGCTCGCACGGATGTATCCGTTTTCGCAGCGGATGAAGGTGATGCGCGACTATATTTCCCTTTATCGTGCCAAAGGGCTTACGCCTGAAGAGTATTACGAGTTTGAATTTGAGAAACGGAGCGAGGAGTTTCGTCAGAATTTCCTGGGCCTGAACGAACAGCATTTCTACCTGGATCTGCTTAACCCATTGAAATATATGTCCTTGGCCCGGAATAAGTATATGGCGCACAAGATGCTGGAAAACACTGGAATAAGGACATCCGAACTATACTGCTACTACCAACCTGAGGCGCGTTATACAGTTCATACCGAATGTGCCGGAGATCTCGCTGGCGTGCTGCAAATCCTGAAGGTCAAAGGAGTGCAATCTTGTGTCATCAAAACCACGGAAAGTTCGCATGGCGATAATGTCTGGGTGATAAAAAGCATTGGTTATCAAGATGATGATGCTATAATGACTCGCTTTGACGGTCAAGAGCTCACTCTTT
>JAEEGF012381145.1_pt1 | contig 43184 bp, 37 predicted proteins | sample 9134171 | NCBI WGS metagenome assembly JAEEGF01 (sample SAMN16246542, study PRJNA631951) | gut metagenome | biome: gut microbiome; feature: rumen; material: AP-attached | host: Bos | place: Iran: Karaj | collected 2018-10 | reverse complement strand
TTTTTTTTTCGTTTTATGTTATCTTTAAAGGTGTGTGATAGTCTTAATACACCATAACTCTTTAAGGAGGCGAACTTATGTCAAGATATGCTGAAATAAGCAGAAAAACAAAGGAGACGGATATTCAGGCAGTGTTTTCCGTTGACGGCAGCGGAAAGGCTGACATAGACACAGGGATAGGTTTTTTTGATCACATGCTCGACGGGTTTACACGTCACGGCCTTTTCGATCTGAGGCTCAAATGCAGGGGCGATCTGAATGTGGACAGCCATCACTCCATCGAAGACTGCGGTATAGTTCTCGGAAGGGCAATAAAAGAGGCGGTCGGCGACAAGGCAGGCATAAAAAGGTACGGATATTTTATTCTTCCCATGGATGAGACACTTGTAATGTGTGCCATCGATCTTTCCGGAAGACCCTACTTTGTTTTTGATGCGGAGTTTGAGGCTGAAAAGTGCGGAGAGATGGATACTCAGATGGTAAAGGAGTTCTTCTATGCCGTTTCATATGCAGCCGAGATGAATCTTCACATGAAGGTGCTTTACGGCGCAAACGATCATCACAAGGCGGAGGCTCTTTTCAAATGCTTTGCCAAAGCACTTGATATGGCTACGCAGAAGGATGAGAGAATAACCGGAGTGCTTTCGACAAAAGGAACCATATAAAAAATAATAAAAAGAGGTCAGACAGATGATAAACAAACTTGTAAACGAGATAAAGAAAAAGAATGCGCCCATAGTAGTGGGCCTTGACCCGATGCTTTCATACATTCCTTCTCATATCGTGGATGCTTCCGTGGCCGAATTCGGGGAAAGCCTTGAGGCTGCAGCAGATGCTGTATGGAAATACAACAAGGCAATAGTGGATGCCGTGTACGATCTTATTCCTGCGGTAAAGCCTCAGATAGCAATGTACGAACAGTTCGGCATTCCGGGCCTTAATGCTTTTAAGAAGACTGTGGATTACTGCCATGAAAAAGGGCTCGTTGTTATAGGTGACGTTAAAAGAGGCGATATAGGATCCACATCGGCTGCCTATGCCACCGCACATCTTGGAAAGATAAAGATAGGCAGCAAGGTATTTACGCCTTTTGATGAGGATTTTGCAACTGTAAATCCCTATCTTGGAACCGACGGAATAAAGCCTTTCGTTGATGTATGCAAGGAAGAGAAGAAGGGCATTTTTGTGCTCGTAAAGACATCAAACCCTTCAAGCGGAGAATTCCAGGACAGAACGGTTGACGGCAGACCGCTCTACGAACTTGTCGGTGAGCAGGTTAGAAAATGGGGCGAGGACTGCATGGGTGATGCTTACTCATATGTCGGAGCCGTTGTCGGCGCAACTTACCCCGAAATGGGAAAGATCTTAAGAACTATCATGCCAAAGACATATATCCTTGTTCCGGGTTACGGCGCACAGGGCGGAAAAGCGGCAGATCTTAAGCCTTACTTCAATGAGGACGGCCTCGGCGCTATCGTAAACTCGTCAAGAGGCATAATCGCCGCATACAAGCAGGATAAATATGCTTCTTTTGGCCCAGAACACTTTGATGAAGCGTCAAGGGCCGCAACGGAGGATATGATAAAGGATATCGCTTCAATTTTCTGATCGGCAGGTGGAATATGTCAAAGAAATCTTATGAAATATGCACTGTTATAAGTCAGCGCGAATTATGTGAAGGTATATTCGACCTTTGCATAAAAACAGAGGAAATGTATAAAAACGCTTCGTGCGGTCAGTTTGTGTCTTTATACACCAAAGACGCGGCACATCTGCTTCCAAGACCCATAAGTATATGTGAGATCGACTGTGCGGCAGGGTCTCTAAGACTCGTATACCGCGTTGCAGGATACGGCACGGCTGAATTTTCAAAGCTTTGCGCGGGTGATAAGATAAAGGTCCTGGGACCCCTTGGAAACGGTTATGATCTGAAAAACAAAAAAGCTTTTGTCATGGGCGGAGGAATCGGTATTCCTCCAATGCTTGAGACCGCCAAGCAGCTTTTAGCCAGAGGCCTTGCAAAGGAAGATATACAGATAGTACTCGGCTACCGTGACGTAACGTTCCTTAAAGATGAATTTGAAAAATACGGGACAGTCTATGTTGCCACAGAAGACGGAAGCTTTGGAAGCAGGGGAAATGTCATGGATGCGGTGCGCGAAAACCGGCTTACCGCCGATGTGATATACGCATGCGGACCCAAGCCGATGCTAAGGGCACTTAAAAAGTATGCCGAGGAAAATGATACAGAGTGCTATATCTCCATGGAGGAGAGGATGGCCTGCGGTATAGGAGCGTGTCTGGGATGCGTCACAAAGACTAACGGCATAGACGATCATTCGAAGGTAAACAATAAAAGGATCTGCGCGGACGGGCCTGTATTTGACGCGAGGGAGGTGGAGCTGTGAGCAATTTGAAGGTAAATATTGCGGGAGTTGAACTCAAAAATCCTGTGATGGAATGCTCGGGCACATTCGGATCGGGAATGGAATACGGCGAATTCGTAGACCTTAACATTCCCGGAGCCGTAGTTACAAAGGGAGTGGCAAACGTTCCCTGGCCCGGTAATCCCACACCAAGAATAGTCGAAACACCTTCCGGCATGTTAAATGCCATCGGGCTTCAAAACCCCGGAATAGATACATTTGTATCACGCGATCTTGAGTTCTTAAAAAAGTTTGACACGAAAGTGGTCGTAAATGTATGCGGGCACAGCACCGAAGAATATCTTGAGGTGGTCGACAGACTTGCGGATACAAATGCAGATCTGCTTGAAATAAATATTTCCTGCCCTAACGTAAAGCAGGGCGGTATAGCCTTCGGAACCGACCCCGGGTCTGCAGAGGCAATAACAAGGGCCGTAAAGGATCACGCAAAGCAGCCTGTAATAATGAAGCTCAGCCCCAATGTCACAAGTATTCCCGACATGGCAAGGGCCGTTGAGGCGGGCGGAGCAGATGCGATCTCGCTTATAAATACCATAACGGGTATGAAGATAGACATAAACAAAAAGACCTTTGCCCTTGCAAACAAAACAGGCGGTCTTTCGGGACCTGCGATCCACCCCGTAGCTGTGAGAATGGTCTATGAAGCGGCTCATGCGGTAAAACTTCCAATAATAGGCATGGGCGGAATAGCCTCTGCGGAGGATGCCATAGAGATGATCCTTGCAGGAGCGAGCGCCGTGGCTGTAGGTACCGCGAATTTCTATAACCCGAATGCGGTCACCGAGGTCGTAAAGGGGATCGAAGCTTATATGGAAAAATACGGTGTCAGGGATATAAGCGAACTTGTAGGCGCGGTAAGGTGAGGTAAATATGGATAAGACTGCCAGGATGAAAGAGCTTGTGGCAAAGCTCAACGAAGCATCCGAAAGGTATTACGGCGGCGGCGACGAGATAATGTCAAACTTCGAATGGGATGCCATGTTTGATGAGCTTTCCTTGCTTGAAAAGAAAACAGGCATCACGCTGCCGGATTCACCCACATCAAATGTATCCTTTTCTGAAGAAGAGAGCAATGCAGGTGAAAAGGAAGAGCATGAATTTCCGGCTCTTTCGCTCGCAAAATCAAAGAATGTCGCGGAACTCATAAAGTGGGCAGGCGACAAAAAGATATGGCTGTCATGGAAACTTGACGGCCTTACTCTTGTGCTCACATATGATGACGGAAAGCTTTCGAAGATAGTAACAAGGGGCAACGGACATGTAGGAACAAACATAACCTATATGAAGGAGAGCATTTTTGATATTCCCCTTGAAATAAAGCAGAAAGGCCACATGGTCATAAGGGGAGAGGCTACCATAAGCTATCCGGATTTTGAAGAGATCAATATCTTCGAAGGTGATGACGAAGGCTATAAAAACCCTAGAAATCTGGCATCGGGAACACTTTCCCTTGACAAGACAAGGCTCGATGAAGTAAAGAGCAGAAGAGTGCATTTCAATGCGTTTTCGCTGGTATATGCGGATGAAAAGCCCGCCACCTGGGGCGAATGCATGGACTGCCTTGAAAAACTCGGGTTTAAGTGTGTAGACAGAGAGCTTACAGATGCATCCGGCCTTGAAAAGGTTATAGACAAGTGGACCAAAAAGGTCGAAAGCGGTTCTTTCCCGCTGCCTGTGGACGGGCTTGTCATCACATATGACGACAACGAATATGCCGCGGGCGGTTCTGTTACGGGGCATCATGCCACAAGGGCGGGGTTTGCGTTCAAATGGCAGGATGAAGAGGCCGAAACGACTCTTAAAGAGATAGAATGGAGCTGCGCCGCTTCGGTAATATCGCCCGTAGCCATTTTTGAGAGCGTAGAGCTTGAAGGCACGACCGTCACAAGAGCTTCTCTTTGCAACATCAGCGAAATGGAACGCCTTGGCATAGGCGAAAACGGAAAGACAAAGATAAAGGTCATAAAGGCCAACAAGATCATTCCGAAGGTCATAGCCGTGACCGAAAAGGAAGGCTGCTTTGAAGTACCATCTGAGTGCCCGGTTTGCGGCGCAAAGACTTATATAAACGAATCACAGGTAAGCCTTACAAAGACACTTCGCTGTTCAAACCCCGATTGCGCCGCAAAGAATCTTAAAAAATATGCCATGTTTACATCAAAGGACGGAATGGATATAGAAGGCCTTTCCATAAAGACTCTTTCAAAGTTTGTAAATATGGGATTTATAAAAGAATATGCGGATATCTATCACCTTGACAGATATGAAGATAAGATCAAGAACATGGAGGGATTCGGCGAAAAGTCGTATGCCAACATAATAAAGGCTGTGAATGCCAGAAGAAAAGTAAGGGCCGACAGGTTTATCAGAGCCTTTTCAATACCCCTTGTAGGTCTTGATACCGCTAAAAAAATGCTTGCCTGTGGCTTTGAGGATTTCAGAGACAGAGCCGAAAGCGGCAGAGGGTTTGAAGATGTAGGCGGTATAGGAAGCGAACGATCGCGTTCGGTGATATCCTGGTTTGCAGCGGGAGACAACAAAAGACAGTTTGAGGCTGTTCTTGATGAAGTCGAAACAGAGGAGACGGTAAAAGCCGAAAGTGGAAGCGCACTTTCGGGTCTTACCTTTGTCATAACAGGAGACGTCCATATTTTTAAGAACAGAAATGAATTTAAAGAATATGTCACGGCTAAAGGCGGCAAAGTGGCCGGCAGCGTGTCATCAAAAACGGATTATCTTGTAAACAATGATATAGAGTCTGCTTCGTCAAAGAACAAGACGGCAAAATCGCTTGGAATACCGATAATATCCGAGGATGAATTCGTGGAAAAATACGGAAAATAAAAGGGGCTGTAAAAAAACAGCCCCATATAGTAAATGCAAGACAGCGTCTTTATGATCTATTTGCAGAGCTGGACTGTCGTGAGCGACCGATCTTCACGGTGAAAAGCGGCGGTGCGCAGGCGACAACGCATTTATCGTCGCCGGAGCATCCGTCCGAATCTTTTCGCCGCGAAGTGAGGGTAGCGAACTCTGTCCTGCGTGCAAATGATCATAGAGATGCTTACAACAATAACAGGGGCTGTTTTTTTACAGCCCCTGTTATTTATTCTTCAGCCTTGGCAGCATCCTCAGCTACGTCTACGTCGCTGTAAGATCTTTCTTCGTCTTCAAGCTCGCTGTCGTCAAATTCACCCGCAAGCTCTGCTTCAAGTTCTTCGTTCTGCTTCTTGTAAGTCTTGTAAGCATAATAGCCTGCACCGCAAGCTGCTCCGAGAAGACCAAGCTTTAATAATCCGTGTTTCATTTTTTCTCTCCTTTCAAGAAATTATTACGATATGTATTTTACTATCAAATCGGAAAAAATAAAAGGGAAAAATTATTAATATTTTTTAACCTTTTTTTAAATATGCAGTTATGAGGCGATAAAAAAAGGATAAAACACAAATAATACATAAAAAAGGGGTGGAAAAAAACAGAAAACCGATATATAATCTCTATTTGTGGGCCGGAATAAAAGGCCAAAAGATTTTTCAGGAGGTAGAAAAAAATGAAATTGGTTCCTTTAGGCGACAGAGTTGTTTTAAAGCAGTTAGAGGCAGAGGAGACCACAAAGTCGGGCATCGTTCTTACAGGCTCTGCAAAGGAAAAGCCCCAGCAGGCTGAGGTAGTTGCAGTCGGACCGGGCGGAAATGTGGACGGAAAAGAGATCACCATGCAGGTCAAGCCCGGCGATCAGGTGTTCTATTCAAAATATGCCGGAACAGAAGTAAAACTTGAAGGCGTTGAATACATCATCGTAAAGCAGAGCGATATACTTGCTATAGTAGAATAAAGACAGGAGATGACTTAAAATGGCAAAAGAGATCAAATACGGCGCAGAGGCCAGACAGGCGCTTGAAAGAGGAGTTAATCAGCTGGCAAATACTGTAAGAGTGACACTCGGACCCAAAGGCAGAAACGTTGTTTTGGATAAGTCCTACGGTTCACCCCTCATCACAAACGACGGTGTCACCATCGCAAAGGATATCGAACTTGAAGACCGTTTCGAAAACATGGGCGCAGCTCTTGTAAAGGAAGTTGCAACAAAGACAAACGATGTTGCAGGTGACGGTACAACTACAGCTACAGTTCTTGCGCAGGCAATGATCAACGAAGGCATGAAGAACCTTGCTGCAGGAGCTAACCCCATCGTCCTCAGAAAGGGTATGAAGAAAGCTTGCGAGGCTACTGTAGATGCCATCGCAAAGATGAGCAAGCCTGTAAGCGGCCGTGAGCAGATCGCGCACGTTGCTGCTATTTCCGCAGGAGATGACAAGGTAGGCGAACTCCTTGCCGATGCTATGGAAAAGGTTTCTCAGAACGGCGTAATCACTATAGAAGAATCAAAGTCTATGAAGACAGAGCTCGATCTTGTCGAAGGTCTTCAGTTTGACAGAGGATATATCTCTGCATACATGTGCACCGATATGGAAAAGATGCAGGCAGAGCTTGACGAGCCCTACATCCTTATCACAGACAAGAAGATCTCATCCATCCAGGAGATCCTTCCGCTCCTTGAGAAGATCGTTCAGATGGGCGCTAAGCTCCTCATCATTGCAGAAGATATCGAAGGAGATGCTCTTTCGACACTTATCGTTAACAAGCTCCGCGGTACTTTTACCGTTGTAGGTGTAAAGGCTCCCGGCTTTGGCGACAGAAGAAAGGAAATGCTTAAGGATATCGCTGTTCTCACAGGCGGACAGGTCATCAGCGAAGAGATCGGCCTCGAGCTTAAGGATGCTACAGTAGAGCAGCTCGGACGCGCAAAGAGCGTAAAGGTAACAAAGGAAAACACAATAGTTGTCGACGGATACGGCAGCAAGGAAGATATCGCAGACAGAGTGGCTCAGATCAAGGCTCAGCTTGCAGAGACCACATCCGAATTTGACAAGGAAAAGCTTCAGGAGCGTCTTGCAAAGATGGCAGGCGGTGTTGCGGTCATCAGAGTAGGTGCGGCAACAGAGACAGAAATGAAGGAAGCAAAGCTCAGGCTTGAGGATGCTCTTAACTCCACAAAGGCAGCAGTTGAAGAGGGTATCATCGCAGGCGGCGGTTCTGCATACATCCAGGCTTCAAAGGAGATCGCAGGAATCGTTGAAGGCCTTGAGGGTGATGAGAAGACAGGTGCACAGATCGTTATCAAGGCTCTTGAGGCTCCGCTCTTCCATATCGCAAGCAATGCCGGCCAGGAAGGCCATGTTGTTATCAACAAGGTTCACGAAGGGGGCGTAGGCTTCGGATACGACGCATACAATGATAAATATGTAGATATGGTTGAGGCAGGAATCCTTGACCCCGCAAAGGTTACAAGATCCGCTCTTCAGAACGCAGTCAGCGTTGCATCTACATTCCTTACAACAGAATCGGTCGTTGCGGATATAAAGAAAGATGAACCTATGCCACCCGCAGGCGGTATGGGCGGAATGATGTAATTGCCCGCAGGAACCATATTGTTAAAGAAATTCTTAGGAGATAGTTTATGGCAGATACCTTTGTTGAATGCCTCGTGTCAAGACAGACACCGGCTTATGCTGCGCCTTTAAAGATCGGACTGATCGCGGTTGCATGTATATTTTTTGCGCTTGGCATTTTTAATCCTCTGTTCTGGATAGTGACCGTAATAGTTGTTGTTGCGGGTCTGTTTATCATTCCCGGGCTAAATGTCGAATACGAATACACATTCATCGCAGACCAGCTTAATGTCGACAAGATCGTAAACAGATCAAAAAGAAAAAAGGTCGCAGAATATATGATGTCAAGGGTGGATGTCATAGCTCCTGTTGACAGCCGCGAGATCATGGGTTATGCACAGAATCCGAATAACCGCATCAAGCCTCTTGATTTTACATCCGGGACAGCTGATGACAGCGCGATCTACGGAATGATCTACAACGGCGAAAAAGGAAAGATCGTAGCCTACTTTGAACCGAACGAAAAGCTTATTAAAGCTCTTAAGGCTCAAAGTCCCAACAAGGTCACGATCAATTCCGTTGTTTTATAAACATATAAAAAAGGAGCTGTAAAAAAACAGCCCCATATAGTAAATTCAAGACAGCGTCTCTATGATCCATTTGCAAATTTGAACTCTGTCCTGCGTGCAAATGATCATAGAGACGTTTACAAGAAAACAGGGGCTGTTTTTTTACAGCCCCTGTTTTCTTTGGATTTTTTAAATTTTGTTCTTGCATATTCAACTCTTTTTTGTTATACTACCACACAATATATAGACAAGATCATAAGAAAGAGAGGACGATCATGGGTAAGATAATTGGTGAAGGCATTACATTTGATGACGTGCTTTTGGTTCCGGCATATTCCGAGGTGATCCCCAATCAGGTCAACACGGAAAGCTTCCTTACAAAGACCATAAAGCTCAACATTCCGCTTATGTCAGCCGGTATGGATACCGTCACAGAGCACCGCATGGCCATTGCTATGGCAAGACAGGGCGGTATAGGTATCATCCACAAAAACATGTCGATAGAGGCTCAGGCCGATGAAGTAGACAAAGTAAAACGTTCAGAAAACGGAGTCATCACAGATCCATTCTATCTCTCCCCGGATAATACACTTGGCGACGCAGAAGAGCTCATGCACAAGTTCCGCATTTCGGGCGTTCCCATTACAGAGGGCCATAAGCTTGTAGGAATTCTTACAAATCGCGATCTCAAATTTGAAACAGATACTTCAAAAAAGATCATGGAATGCATGACGGCAGAAGGTCTCGTTACAGCAAAAGAAGGCATTACTCTTGAAGAGGCAAAAGCCATACTTGCAAAAGGAAGAGTTGAAAAGCTTCCTATAGTTGACGACAACTTCAACCTTAAGGGTCTTATCACCATAAAGGATATCGAAAAGGCCATCAAATATCCCAATGCTGCAAAGGATGAGCAGGGAAGACTTCTCTGCGGCGCTGCAGTGGGTATCACATACAACATTCTTGAAAGAGTCGATGCTCTTGTTAAGGCTCACGTAGATTGTATCGTTATAGATTCGGCCCATGGCCATTCAAAGAACATTTTAACAACGCTTAGAAGCGTAAAGGAAAAATATCCGGATCTTCCCGTTATCGCAGGTAATGTTGCAACGGCCGAAGCTACAAAGGCTCTCATAGAGGCCGGCGCAGATGCCGTAAAGGTAGGCATAGGACCGGGTTCTATCTGCACCACCAGAGTTGTTGCAGGTATAGGTGTTCCGCAGATCACCGCAGTCATGGAATGCGCTGAGGCTGCCAAGCCCTACGGTATCCCGGTCATCGCTGACGGTGGTATCAAGTATTCGGGTGATGTCACAAAGGCCATCGCTGCCGGTGCAAGTGTCTGCATGATGGGAAGCATGTTCGCAGGATGCGACGAGGCTCCCGGAGCATTCGAACTCTTCCAGGGAAGAAAGTATAAGGTTTACAGAGGTATGGGTTCCATATCCGCAATGGAGAACGGCTCAAAGGATCGTTACTTCCAGACCGATGCCAAAAAGCTCGTTCCGGAAGGCGTTGAAGGACGTGTTGCATACAAGGGTACGGTAGAAGATACGGTATTCCAGCTTATCGGAGGCCTCAGGGCAGGTATGGGATATTGCGGTGCTCCCGATATAAGGACACTTCAGGAGACAGGTAAGTTTGTCAAAATCACGGCTGCATCCTTAAAAGAGAGCCATCCTCATGATATCCATATCACAAAGGAAGCACCTAATTACAGTTTAGATGTTTGATATGTATGCTGCTACGAAAGTGGCAGCATATTTTGTTGGCCTTTGAAAAATAAATCTTGCACTCAAACGTATTTTAAGGTTATAATACATAGATTAAATGTAAGGAATCATCATTGTATTTATGAAGTCTGAAGGAGTCAAAAAAAATTTTATATACAGCTCTTTTTATCAGATACTGCTGGTTCTGGTGCCCTTTGTCACCGGGCCTTACGTGGCCAGAGTGCTTGGCGCGGAAATGATAGGGCTTCAAAGCTTTACCACGACCAACCAAAGCTATTTTGTCATGTTTGCGGCTCTCGGTACCATCACATACGGCGCAAGAGAGATATCAAGAAACAGGGATAACGAAAACTTGCGAAGCAGGATATTCTGGGAAATAGAGCTGATGACCATTATGACTTCACTGGTGGTCTCGGTATTCTGGGGAGTGCTCATCATTTTTTGCTCGCCGGAAAACAGGATATATTATATAGTCCTTTCCATGGGACTTTTGAATACGGCGCTTGACATTTCGTGGCTTTTTTCCGGGCTCGAACAGTTCAGGCTTATAGTCATAAGAAATTCGTTTTTCAAGATACTGGGCATAGTGCTTTTGTTCACGCTTATAAAGAAACCGTCGGATATGCTTTTGTATATGATAATACTGAGCGCGACGACTCTTCTTTCCACGATGTCTTTCTGGCCTTTTTTGCCGAGATTCATAAAGAGGGTGCCCATAAAAGACCTTCGCATCATGCCTCATTTTAAGGAGACACTTGTTTATTTTATTCCGACGATAGCATCATCCGTCTATCTAATGCTTGATAAGACACTTCTTGGCCTTATCACGGGAGATAACGAAGAGATAGGTTTTTATCAGGAAGCCGAAAGGATCATTGCCATAGCAAAAAGCCTGGTGTTTACCGCGGTCGGCGCCGTGGTCGGCGTGAGGATATCCTATCTGTTTGCCGAAGAAAAGTATGATGAGATAAAAAGAAGAATAGACAATTCCATGAACTACATACTGTTCATGGGCGCAGGATGCTGTTTTGGAATAATAGCCGTTGCGGTAAATCTTGTACCTGTGTATTTCGGGCCGGGATTTGACATGGTAGTACCGCTGCTTTTCCTTTTCAGCCCGATAATCCTTATAATCGGTGTCAGCAACTGTCTGGGGTCACATTATTATACCCCTGCGGGAAAAAGAAAACAGAGCGCAAAGTACATTATCGGCGGGTCCGTATTGAATCTGGTCCTCAATTCCTTTTTGATACCGTTTTTCTCGGCTCTTGGCGCTGCAGTGGCTTCCATTGCGGCCGAATGCCTCATAACGGTACTGTACCTAAAAAAATGTAATGGCTATATGACGGCTTCAAGGCTCCTTGACATTTCGGTAAAAAAGATCGCTGCGGGCTTTTTAATGGCAGTCATCGTAAATCTTATCGGCATGATACCGGGTATTTCACAGCTTGTAATGCTTGTCATTCAGGTCATAAGCGGTATTTTGATATATGTTTTGATGCTGTTTGTTTTAAGGGATAAGTGGACGATAGATTTTATCGGCGGCACTATCAAAAAAGTAATGGAGAGGCTAAAACATGGTAAAGCTTGATCTGGATATTCCGGAGGATTTTTATAAAGAAGAGGTTAGATGCGGTTATACGGTGACCGAGACGATGAAAAAGGTATGGGCAGTGGAGATGGATCTTATGGTCAAACTGCTTGACATATGTAAAAAGTATGATCTTAGGATCTTTATGGACGGCGGAAGCCTTATCGGTACGGTAAGGGATAAAGGTTTCATTCCGTGGGATGACGATATAGATCTTATAATGTTTCGTAAAGACTATGACAGACTGTGCGAGGTGGCGCCGGGCGAGCTTAAGCCGCCGTACTTTTTCCAGAACTTTTATACCGACAAGGGTTATACACACGGGCACAGCCAGCTCAGAAACAGCGAAACGACCGCAATCTTGGGCAGCGAGCTTGAAAAGGGCAAAAGAAAAAAATACAATCAGGGTATATTTGTAGACATATTCGTGCTTGACGGAGTGGAGGATGACCCGGAAATAATTGAAAAGCAAAAGGATAAGATGTTTCGCTATAAGCGTTTCATGCACTATATCTACGGCGATTCAAGGCCGGGCGGAATAAAAGGAAAGCTTATGCTTGCAAAGTTTAAGCTTTTTCACACAAGCGCCATTAAATATGCAAAAAAGATAGAGGATGAACTAAGAAGCCACAGTATAGAAAAATGCGAATTCTGCGCACCATTAGGTTATATCTTTGATACAGAATACAGAGTAAGAAACAAGCATTCGTATGATGAGACGATATGGCTTCCCTTTGAGTTTTTGACAGTCCCGGCTCCGGCAGGATATGACGAGAACCTGAAAAGAACATACGGAGATTACATGAAGCCTGCCAAGGCTCCGACGGATCACGGAGGTGTGTTCTTTGACCCGGAAAGACCATACAGGGAATACATAGAAAAAGAATAGGAATATAAACAGCCGCGGCCGTAAGGCCGCGGCATTATATTGACAACCACGCCATTAAATGCTATACTGACAAAGTATGTTTAGTTTATACAATGGTAAATTGTGTGGTAAACAAAAAATAAGGAAAAACAGTCATGGATATAAAAAGATATATCCTTTTTGCCAGAAAACTTCATTTCATGGTGTTAAAGGATGGGTTTGCAAGAGCGGATTTTTTGAGAAAAAAGAGACTGCTTGCAGGTATCGGGAAAAATGTGTATTTTTATTCGCGCATTTTCCCACCGGATCCAAAGCTTCTGAAATTACATGACAATGTCTGCATTGCCACAAATGTCCGTTTTCTCGGGCATGACAGATGCGACATAATGCTTTCGGGTATGTTTGGCAAAACATACGGAAAGAAGTACGGATGCATCGAAGTGGAAGACAACGTATTTATTGGGAGCGATTGCGTGATCCTTCCGGGAGTACGCATAGAAAAAAATACGATCGTTGGTGCAGGTGCGGTGGTAACACGCGATCTGCCTTCCGGGTTTGTCTGGGGGGGAGTGCCTGCAAGAAAAATAGGGTCTTTTGATGAGTTTGTCGCAAAGAGAAAGGACGAACTCGATCCCGAAAAAGATCCTGAAACGCTTTGGAAGATATTTAACAAACAAAGAAGCGGAGATAAGCAATAAAATGGCCGGTAAGAATTGGAACTCCTCTTACAACGAGGAAGATAACAGTGAACTCAGAAGACTGCAGCTTGTAGAGCTCGATCTTATGAGGATCTTTTCTGAAATATGTGATAAATACGGACTTAGATACTATCTTGTCGGCGGGACTATGCTCGGCGCGATAAGACATAAGGGCTTCATCCCCTGGGATGACGATATGGATGTCGGGATGCCAAGACCCGACTACGAGAAGTTCCTAAAAGTAGTTAAAAAAGAGCTTCCGGAAGGGTACGGCTCTTTGAATTACAAAAAGAACAAAGAGTATAACAGGTATTTCAGCCGTATAGTAAACAAAAATGTAAAGATCACAAATGCCTCCAACACAAAGACCATAGAAGAGGATGCATGGCTCGATATTTTTCCTTTTGACGGTATGCCAAACGGCAGGCTGATGCAGAATCTCCATTTCTGGAGAATGACCTTTGTAAGGTTCTTTTATCATGCTTCCTGCTTTGACGAGCTTGTAAATCTTAACCGTCCGGGAAGACCGTGGTATCTTCAGGCTGCGATCAGATTTGTGGCATTTACCCATATAGGCTCAAAGCTTAATACAAAGAGGCTAATGCTCAGGATAGAAAAGCTGTTAAAGAAATACCCTTACGATGAATGTGATTACATGATCAGCTTTTTCGGCGCTTACATGAAGCGCGAGATCGTTGACAAAAAGATGCTCGGAAGAGGTAAAAAGTACGATTTCGAAGATCTGAAACTCAACGGACCGGTAGATTACGACGGTTTTCTGAGACATTTCTACGGCGATTATATGACGCCGCCAAAGGATTCGGATACGGATAAGCACAACATTAAAAAGATCGTTTACAGGCAGTGAGTGCCCGCCGGTCTTTAAATGCTATCAGACAGATATGAGAGTTTTACATATTTTTACAAACCCGCACATAAATAACGGTGCCACGATATTCGAGCTGAGAGTCGGGGAGCGTCTTAAAGACAGTGGCATATATTTCGATTATCTTTGCACCGAAAAGGCCGACAAGGAAGAACTGGCGGAGTATAAAAAGACAAAGAGCCGCGTATACCGGCTTCCCATAGACAACGATCATGGCCTATTCATCAGGGAGCTGAAGATAAACAGGCGGTATTATCATTTTTTCAAGACACATGATTATGATATCGTATACGCAGATACGGAAAATGCGCTGCGTGCCATTCACTTGTTTATGGCAAGACTCGCCGGAGTAAAGGTGAGGGTGGTGCATTCGCACAACACCGGCCTTCAGACGGAAAGCAAAAGCTCAAGGCTGATATCAAGAGCTTTAAGAAGGCTGTTTTTATTCAGCGCAACAGATTATCTTGCATGTTCCGAAGAGGCCGCAAAATGGCTTTTCCCAAAGAGCATTGTAAAGCGTAAGAAATATGAGATCATAAAAAACGGGATCGAGCTTGAAGAGTATTTGTATTCCGAAGATAAAAGAAAGAAGATGCGAAAGGCTCTCGGAATTTCAGAGGGAAGCCTTGTGGTGGGAAATGTCGGCAGACTGATGCCGCAGAAAAACCATTCTTTTATGCTGGATGTATTTGCAGAGCTTAAAAAAAAGCGGGATGATGCGGTCCTTTTGCTGGTCGGCGAAGGAAAGCTCAGAAATGAGATAGAAGAAAAAGCTGCCGGGCTCGGCATTTCGGATTCGGTCATTATGACGGGAAATGTGACAAATGTAAGTGACCATCTTCAGGCAATGGATGTTTTTATAATGCCATCGCTTTTTGAAGGCTTTGGTATTGCCGGTATAGAAGCGCAGGCCGCAGGGCTTTTCTGCCTGTTCTCTGACAGCATCCCAAGGGATATAGATATTACACCTCTTGCAAAATTTATGCCGCCCGAAGCCGGGGCAGATAAGTGGGCCGAAAGCATACTTTCAATAAAGTGTGAAGAGCGGCAGGATCATTCGGCGGAGATAGAAAAAGCCGGCTTTTCCATAGAGGCAACAATAGACAGGCTTAAGAATATCTATGCCGGATTAGAAAAAAGAAGTAAAGGAAACAGTTAACAATGGCAAATGTAGCACTTATAATCGCCGGAGGCTCCGGCGCAAGAATGCACCAGAATATTCCGAAGCAGTTCCTTACGGTAAATGACCGTCCGGTCATAACATATACACTTGAGGCTTTTCAGAACCATCCTGAGATCGATTCTATAGCCGTCGTTTGTATATCGGGCTGGGAATCGGTTCTGGCAGCATATGCAAATCAGTTCAATATCACAAAGATGGAATATATCATCCCGGGCGGAGACAACGGTCAGGGCTCTATAAGAAACGGTGTTTTTGAACTTGAAAAGCATTTTCAAAAGGATGATATAGTTTTGATACATGATGCCATCAGGCCCCTTGTATCAAGTGAGATTATATCGGATTGCATAGTCACAGCCAAAAAATACGGCAATGCCGTTACCGTAATACCCTGTGCGGAGGCTATGATGCAGACTGAAGACGGCAATGTATCCTGCGGAAGCTATCCGAGGGACAATCTTAAGAGAACACAGACGCCTCAGGCATTCAGGATCGGAGACATTTGTGACCTTCACAGGGAGGCTCTTGAAAAGGGCATCACCAATTCGGTCGCATCATGTACACTTATGATCGAGCTCGGACATCAGGTCTATTTTTCGGCCGGATCCGAAAAAAATATAAAACTTACAACAGTGGAAGATCTTGATATCTTCAAGGCTCTTCTTGCAGCCAAGCGTTCTTCGTGGCTCAAATAAAAGGAAAGATATGTCATTATATTCAAGTAAAACATACATTGAAGATCTAAAGAAGGCCGCCGGAAGCATTGCAGCATCCGGCGGTATTTCGGATTGCAGTATACTGATAACAGGTTCTACCGGTACGGTAGGTTCATTTTTAGTGGATATGCTTCTGCAGATGAACCGCGACCAAAATGCGGGCATAATAGTTTATGCGGCTTCAAGAAGCTATAAAGGCTTTGCAGAAAGATTCGGAGAAGTTGCAGGCGATGAACTTGTCTTCGTACAGCAGGACAACAATGCTCCCTTTGCTTTCGATATGGATGTGGATTATATCATCCATGCTGCGGGGAACGCACATCCGGACACATTTAACAATGACCCTGTGGGCACTGTAACGGGAAATATCATGGGTACGGATACCCTTTTAAGGTATGCTGTTTCACACAATGTGAAGAGATTCCTTTACATTTCTTCCGGAGAGGTATACGGTCTTGGGGATATAAATCTTGATTCATATGAAGAAAACTATGCGGGTTATCTTGACCCTATGTCGCCAAGATCCTGCTATCCTTTAAGCAAAAGGGCCACTGAAAACCTCTGCGCATCCTACGGAAAGCAATACGGTGTGGATACGGTTGTCTGCAGGCTCTGCCATACCTACGGCCCCGGCATGAAAGCGGGAGACAGCAGGGCAAATGCCGCATTTCTTCGAAATGTCATAAACGGCGAGGATATCGTGATGAAGAGCGCCGGAAGCCAGCTCAGATCCTACAATTACATAGCCGACTGCGCATCCGCTATACTTACCGTGCTTTTGGCAGGCAAGGCGGGGGAGGCTTACAATATAGCAAACCCCGCATCAAGGATAACCATCGCAGAGCTGGCGCAATTAATAGCATCTGCCGCAGGGAAAAAGGTCATCTTTTCAGAGCCCGACAGTGCAGATATTGCAAAGCAAAGCCCTATACCAAAGCAGGTGCTTGATACGAAAAAGCTTGAAGCGCTTGGCTGGATGGGCGCATTTGGCCCTGCAGAAGGGGTAGGGCACACAATAAAGATTCTTCGCGGAGAATGAGATGAGTATTTTTTACATAGACTGTGACAGGGAAAAGACTAATTCCGCAGGCGCAAAGGCGCCGGATGATATCGCTGCTCTTTGCGAAATGCGCGGTTATAAAAGATTTATCGTTCCGACCTTTCCTGAAAAAAAGAGCAGGGCCTACAAAAAGGTTTGGCTCGTTTTTAACTGCAAGAGCTGGTGGAAGAGGCTTTCAAAAACGCTTAAAGACGGCGATACGGTGCTTTTTCAGCACCCTTCGTACGGTAAAAGCGTAGCCGCCGACATGATAAAAAAGATAAAAGCAAAAAAGAATGTCTGTTTTATTGCGATCATCCACGACCTTGAATCGCTTCGCGGCGGTATAAGCGGGCTTATAAAAGAAAACAAACAGCTTCATCTTTTCGGTGATAATGCGCTTTTGAAATGTTTTGACTACTGCATATGTCATAACTTTAAGATGAAGGAATACATGATCTCCCAGGGCTTTGAGGCAGACAGGATAATAGAACTTGGCATATTCGATTATCTGACAAATGAAGAGATGACCGCACAGGCAGGTGAAAAGGTTTCTATCGCTATAGCCGGAAATCTTGCACCGGGAAAATGCGGATATATTTATAAGATATGCGAAGGCGGGCAGAACAAAGATCTTAAAGTATATCTTTACGGAAACAGGTTTGACGAAGAAAAGGCATCCGAAAACATGCTTTACCAGGGTTCATTTAAGCCCGAAGAGCTCATAGGTCATCTTAACGGAAGCTTCGGGCTTGTCTGGGACGGCCCCGAAATTGACGGATGCAAAGGAAATACCGGAGAGTATTTAAGATACAACAACCCGCACAAGACATCGCTTTATCTCGCGGCAGGCATGCCTGTCATAGTTTGGGATGAGGCAGCCGTTTCGGCCTTTGTAAAGGAAAACAATGTCGGACTCCTGGTGCCGGGGCTTTCTGATGTCGCTGAAAGGATAAAAGAAGTCAGCGGCGAAGAATATGCCCTTATGCGGGAAAATGCAAGAAATATCGGAAAGAAACTGAGAGAAGGCGGCTTTTTCTATGCGGCCTTTGATGAATGCCTCAAAAGGGCAGGTCTTTAAGCAGGATGGTAACTGATGAAAGAAGCAAAAAGTTTTAGGGGAAGGATAACAGATATCTTAGGGTCAAAAACGGTAAACATATTTTTGATCCTCATAGAGCTCTTTGCTATATCCGAACCGGCTTTTCTTATGACAAAATTTCCGGGGCTTACAACTTACTGGAGGGTGGTCTTTACGGCTGCCTTTGTTGTCGTGACTGTTCAAATGCTCAGTAAACTCGATCTGAATGATGTGTTAAAGCTGGTCCTTCCGCTTGGAGCCTATATCATAATCATTGTCAGCACATACACAAATGACGGTCAGCTTAAGAGTGCCGTATACAGGCTCTGGTATTATTCGTACGGCCTTATGCTCGTATGTGTCCACAGCAGGGGAGATTACAAGCTTTTTTTAAGAATCCTTCGCGACGTGCTTTTGCTCCTTATACTGGCAAATCTTGTGACCGAATTAATATGGCCTAAGGGTATGTATTATACCACAAGGATCAGCGGCAATAAGGATTCAAGATACTGGCTTTTGGGATTTAAAAACGGTATACCGAAGTATGCTGTCATATCCTTGACGGTATCTTTAGTATATGCTTTTATTACCAAAAAGAAGAAAGATATGATCATAGCGCTTGTCACAGTAGCGGCTTCAGCAGCCACCGTTGTCATTATAAAGAGCAGCAGCGGCGTGATGGGCGTCGGCCTTATGATAGTCCTTCTGGCGCTTCTGCTTATACCAAAACTTAAGTTTATACTCAAGTATTACAGGATGAGATTTTTTTCGATCTTTATGGCCGTACTGTTTTTGGGGATAGTAGTGACACATGTTTTCCTTAGAAACCCGTTGTCATCCTATGTGATAAGGATGCTGTTTCATAAAAACATCACTTTGTCAAACAGAATATACATCTGGGACAATATTATACAGATGGTGCTGAAGAATCCGCTTGGAGGTATCGGACTTCAAAACGGAGATATAAATGTACAGCTCATCGGTGTTACCTCAAATGCGACGGATGCGCATGATTATTATCTTGAGTTTTTGTGGGAAGGCGGAATAGGCGCATTCGTGCTGATCATTCTTTTCTTTGTGCTGATGACGGAGATCCTTGACAGGCACAAAGAGGATATGAAAGTCAAAGTTCTGTCTGCGGGGCTTTTTTCCATGATGTTCATATTTATCACGGAAAACTGCAATAACTACTATCTTTGGGTATTCTTCGGTCTGATGCTGTTTTTACCGGCGAGATTTAAAAAGAATGAGCTTCCCATACCGAAAAAGGAAAGAACAAAGAAGGCAAAGGGGGCAGATGTATGAAGAATAAAAGAGTCATTGCCCTTATCGTGACCATAGTATCAATAGGCATATATTGCGTTCTTTTGATCATATTCAATCAGAAATTCACGGACAACACCCGTTATCGTGCAGCGGCATTGTTTACTGATGTCGATTATGACGCATGGTATGAAGAGGCAGTTGATTTTGTGAACAGCCACGGCATTATGACAGGAGTCGGGGGCGGAAAGTTCAAACCGAATAATGTGCTGAATCTCGGACAGGCTGCCGTGATCCTTTACAGAATAGCGGGAGAGCCGCAGCTTAGAAGGGATAATTATAAAGAGCTTATATTTGAGTATCCGAATAATTATTTCAGCGAATCTCTTGAATGGCTCATCGAACACGGCATATATATTAGGTATGACACGGACAGGTTCTATCCGAGCGCCAGAGTCACCAGGCAGCATTTTGCACTTATACTTTTCAGATTTGCATGCGCATACGGATTTGAAGACCCTGATAACGAACTGTATCAGACGGAGATCGACACGTCAGAGCATATCAGTAACTATGCATACACAGCATTTAATTGGGCAGTTAAAAATTCAATCATAGGCGTGGACAGTAAATTAAGACCGGGGGCACTTATAACAAGAGGTGAAGCAGCGGTCATGATATCAAGATTTATGCAAAAGTATAAGCTCAGTGGCATTGTAACATCTTAAATGAAAGGGAGGGGCAGAAATGCTCCTCCCTTTATAAAAAATTAGTAAAAAATGTAAATAATATATTAGAAATTTTATAATATATTGATATTTTTGTGATTTTATCGTATAATAAATCATCACATAGAATGGGAGATTTGTAATGGCAGAACAAGAATTGAGCATTGACGAGATGCACCTGTATATCCTGAATATGTTTAAGGTTCTCGACAGAGCCTGCAAAAAATATAATATAACATATTTTTTGTCCGGAGGGTCCGCGATAGGCGCGATAAGACACGGCGGGTTTATTCCCTGGGATGATGATGCCGATATAATGATGCCGAGAAAAGACTTTGAAAGATTCGTAAAGATCTTTTCAAAGGCAAAGGGCAGATATAAGGTCGCATCGGTATATGACAACAAAAACTGGACATTTCCTTTCGCCAGAATGTGGGATGATGATACAAAGATAGTTTATGACAACCTGAATGAGGCCTCAACCGGTATATTTATCGACATCTATCCCATGGACGGAGTTCCTTCATCAAAGCTTCTTACAAAGCTGCATTATAAAAGAATGAAAGCATTATATGTACTTTTAAATGCGGCAATAAGAAAAAGGTTTAAGGATGACGAACACTACATCTTTATAAAAAAGATCCTGGCCGTTTTTGCAGGAGCCATAGGCCAGGGAAGGATATGCAGACACATAAACCGTATCGCAAAGAGAAGGGATTTTGAAAAAAGCGAGTATGTGGGCTGCAGCGTATTGTCACACTATATGGAAAAAGAAAAGTTTCCTCGCAGTGATTTTGAAAGTCAGAGATATGTTAAATTTGAAGATACATATATGCCGGTTCCAAACGGATGTGAAAACTACCTGCATGCGCTTTACGGTGATTTCATGAAGGAGCCCGATGAAAAAGGCCGCGAATCGGAACACCATATGCATGCATACAGAAAGCAATAATTGTATTAATATCTTTAATTGTTGCCCTTAGATTAAGCGGGCAGGAGTGGAGGTGCATCTATGAAAAAAAAGAATAAGATAATGGTCATGTTATTTTCGGGGGCTTTGTCTCTTTCGGCGCTATGCGGCATTGCATTTGCGGGAAACGGAGCATCATATGATCTTGACGTTACGGAGGCTCGGTTTGGAGCAAACGGTGCGGATCAGCTTTCTGATGATGTTGCCATCCAGAAAGCGCTCGATATGGCTAAAAATTCCGAAAGCGTTGTTAAGATCCATATCCCGTCCGGAACATATTATCTGGACAAGCCTTTGTATATAGTTTCAAATACAGAGCTTATCCTCGAAGCGGGCACAGTAATAAAGAGAAATGATCAGACCAAGCAGATGATCTCGTCCAGAGTGGATGCAAACGTGGGAGGCTATGAACAGTTTCATGACATAACCATCCGCGGAGGTATATGGGATGGATGCGCCGACGGAAAGGGACAGGGTGCATTGATGATGTTCTATCATGGTACGAATCTTTCTTTGTATAATACCACTTTAAGAAACGGCGCAGGAAGACATCTCTTTATAGCAGCAGGCGTCAACGGCGTCACTGTGGAAAATTCGACCTTCGAAAATCAGATCAAATATACAGGGACGGCAGGCTGGGATAAATATATGATCCCGGAAAAGGACGGTAGTGGAACTAAGGAATATTCGAACTATAGAAACATGGAAATGCTTCATCTTGACTGCATAAACGAAGACGGCAGGACAGAGTTCGAGGCATATCCTCTCGACAATACCACAAACAAGAATGTGACGGTAAAAAACTGTACCTTTAAAAACGGTTTTTCGGCCCTCGGCGGTCACTGCGAATACAACCCTTTTGCTGCCGAAAAATATGTACTTACAGGCAACACATTTATAAATATCCAGTATACGTGTATAGATGTTTACGGAGCAAAAAATGTTGAGGTGTCCGAAAACAGGGGAGAAAATGTCGGCGAGATAGTAAGAGCCAATAATGTTGACGGCCTGAAACTGACAGATAACGCCGCTACCATAGTGCTGAATGACAATTTTGCTCTTAACGGCGTCTGCCTGAAAGACTGCAAGGCGACCACAATAGAAAAGCTCGCTTTTGACAAGTCGACAGATCAGGGCATGGAGATTTGGGGCACGACCATCGAAAGCCTGAAGGATGTTACAATAGAAAATGCCGGTCAGAACGGCATACATGCATTTGGGGGCTCGGAGATACTTTCAACAGAAGGACTCAGTATTAAAGGCTCTAAGCTTAGCGGTGTGTATGCAAAGGACAGCGGCAAGATAAAAATCACCGGTGCCGTGCTCGAAGACAATAAGGATTCAGGCCTTGCAGCCGAAAACTGCGATGACGTTGTGTTTGAAGATAACATGATAGATAATGCCGGCAAAAATGCGATACTCATTACAGGAAAAGATGCAAGCAGCACCAAGGGCCTTATAAAGGGCAACAGGATAAGAAAATGCTTCCGCGGAATAAGTACTTATAGGGCGACCGTAAGCTCTCTTTCAGGCAACATCATCCAGGATGCTACGGATAACGGTATCAATATCGCTACAGGCGCCGTTGTCGACAGCGTTTCGGATAATCAGGTCGACGGAGCAGAGGGGACCGGGATGTTCGTTTCCGGTGCGAAGATCAGAATGATCTCTAAGAATATTGTCACGGGTTCGGGAGCTGACGGCATAGATATAAAGGATGAGTCCGAAGTAACAGAGGTATCGGATAACGACGTAGACGGAAGCGGTAAATTCGGAGTTTTGATCGCAAATTCGAAAACTCTTTTAAAGTCCAATAAGATAATTAATGCAAAGCAGCACGGTGTGCTTCTGAACAATAACGCAGACGCAGTTGTTTCGGATAATGAAATAACCGCAGCCGGAAGCTATGGTGTATATGCCGACGGTGTCGTTGCCAAGATAAGATCCAACAGGATAGTTGATTCCACATTCTGCGGAATAGGAGTCAGCAATTCGGCCGGTAACTCTTCAAACAGAACAGAGATAGAATCAAACGAAGTATCAGGTTCGGGAACTACAGGAATATATGTCAGCTCATCGTCCAAGGCGCTGGTCGGCTCAAACGATGTCACAGGTTCATGGACCCAGGGCATAAAAGTTGTATCTTCGGCAGACACGGATGTATCCGGCAATGAGGTCGATGACAGTAAAAAGCAGGGCATTTTGATCGACAACTCGACAGGCTCCATTGTCTCGTCAAACAATGTCACAGGAAGCGGAGATTTCGGTATCTATGCTAATCAATGCTCGGGCATTACACTTGATGATAATTCATCATATGAAAACGAAAGACAGGATATCGTAGTAAACAATAATACTACAGGTACCGTTCTGAATAATCATACATCGGATGGCAAAGTAGAGCTTTGGAACGGTTCTGCAGCAGGTACGACTTCTTCCGGAACAGATATATCCATCGGAACCTGTGATTTTAGCAGCATTATACCTCAAAAGTACACAGGTAGCCCAATAACTCCTTCGGTTACCGTAAAGAAAAACGGCGCATCGCTTGTGCAGGGAAGAGATTACACCTTAACCTATCTCAACAACACAAAGTATGGCATAGGTACCGCAAGAGTAAACGGTATAGGAACATACGGTGGCCATGTGGACATCGATTTTGAGATAGATCTTTACAAAGACGGTGTTGGATTCTTTATCGCAGGCGGAAAACTCCTTAAAGTATATAATATGCCGGAACATCTTGTAATTCCCGATGAAGTGTTGTATATTGGTGAAGGTCTGTTTAAGAATAATACTAAGCTTAAGAATGTTTATATGAAGACTACGCTTAAGGGTGTATGTGAAGATGCATTCAGCGGCTGCAAGAGTCTTAAACATGCTTATTTCACAGGAGAAGAGGGCGACTTAGCAGTCGCATCAGGAAACGATCCTTTTGTAAAAGTATTGTGGTATGGTTATTACGACCGCTTTACTGATGTTCCTCACGGCAGCTGGTATGAGGAATATGTTCAGCAGATACTAAAATACGGTGCCATGAACGGCCTTAACGAGACAGAGTTTGGTCCACTGGTTGAGCTTAACAGGGCTATGGCGGCGACACTCCTCTGGAAACGGGAAGGAAAGCCTGAAATAGAGATACCAAAGTCTATCTTTTATGACGTTAAAAACCGCAGATCATGGTATTATGTTTCCGTTGCATGGGCAAACAGTGTCGGAATAGTAACGGGATACCAGAGTAGGGGAGTGCCGACAGGGTATTTCGGACCGGAAGATTACATAACACGTGAGCAGTTTGCCGTTATTGCCTACAGATATGCAAAGTATAAGGGCGGCAATATGGAAGTTGCAAACAAGACAGCATACCAGGCAGCTAAAGATTATAAAGAGGTAGACGGCTGGGCTGTGGATGCCGTAAACTGGGCATATGTAAACGGCATAATGGGTGTCGGAAGCGACCTTAAGCCGCATGACAGTGTCACCAGAGCCGAAACGGCAACTATAATCGCAAGAGTGATCAGATTTCTTGAAAAGTAGGGCATGATGAAAGTATCTATTGTAATTTCGGTATTTAATGAGGAGGCGGTCCTTGACAAGTTCTACGAAGCATTCGAGAACTTTAAAAGCAGTCTCAAATGGGACTATGAACTGATATTTGTCAATGACGGAAGCAGGGATAAAAGCCTCCTCATGCTTAGTGAATTCGCAAAAGCTGATGACCGGATAAAGGTCATCAGCTTTTCGAGGAATTTCGGACATGAAGCGGCGATGATCGCGGGAGTTGACAATGCGACGGGCGACGGCATAGTCTGCATGGATGCGGATCTTCAGCATCCTTTAGAGAGCATACCGCAGATCATCGAAAAATTTGAAGAGGGTTATGATGTCATAAGCATGGTCCGCACAAAGAACAAATCGGCGGGGCTTATTAAAAATATAACCTCAAAGCTTTTTTATAAATTGATAAACAAGCTTGCGGATCAGGCCGAATTTGAAGAGAATGCATCCGACTTTTTTGCGATAACATCAAGAGTAGCTAAGGTCCTTCGTGAAAATTACCGTGAAAAGATAAGGTTTTTGCGTGGCTATGTTCAGCTTGTCGGCTTTAAAAAGGCAACGATTGAATATGCCGCGGCTGACAGGGCGGGCGGAAAGAGCCACTACAGCATAAGAAAACTGATGAAGTTTTCGATAAGCACCATAATACTGTTTTCGGATCTGCCGCTTAAGCTCGGGATCCACGCGGGTATCCTCAGCGGCTCGATGGGCCTTATAACCCTTATCTACACGCTGCTTACGTACAAGGCGGCTCCAAGCGGTTATGCAACGATAGTCATCCTTATCTGCTTTCTGTTTGCGGTGCTTTTCCTTGTTATCGGCATTATCGGTGAATACATATCGGTTCTGTTTGCCGAACTGAAGGACAGGCCGATATATATCATAGAGGAAATGATAAACTATGATGACAAAGAAAAGGTTTTGACAGACAAGGAAATAGGATAGTTTTTTGTTATTCACAGGGCAGGCCGAAAACGGCCGGCCTTGTTGCTGTTGATAAACGGAACAATATGCCTGAAAGGGCATTCATATTATTTATAACAGGAGGGCAAGTAACATGATCAAAACACTGGCGGCGCATATAAAAGAATACAAGCTGCCCTCGATACTGACACCGCTTTCGATGATTGTCGAAGTCCTTATGGAAATGGTAGTGCCTCTTTTGATGGCTTCCATGATAGATGACGGTATTTCAAAGGGCGATCTTTCGCATGTGCTTTTTACTGGCGGTCTTATGATAGTATGCGCCATAGTCGGCCTTCTTGGCGGCCTTGGAGGAGCCATATGGGGATCAAAGGCATCCTGCGGTTTCGCGAGAAACTTAAGAAAAGCGATGTATGAAAAGGTGCAGGGGTATTCCTTTTCAAATATCGACCGGTTTTCGACCGCGAGCCTTGTCACAAGAATGACAACCGATGTTACAAATGTTCAAAATGCCTATATGATGCTGCTCAGAATGTGTTTCAGAGCGCCCTTCAGCATCATTATAGCGATGATAATGGCCTTTACTATAAGCCCTGAGCTTGCCACGATCTATCTTGGCGCCATAATCGTACTTTCGATAATTCTGGCCATTCTCATAAGATTTGCCATGAAATACTTCAATCAGGTCTTCAAAAGATATGATGAGCTGAATTCCTCCGTTCAGGAAAATGTAAACGCCATCAGAGTAGTAAAGGCAAATGTGCGGGAAGATTATGAAAAGCAGAAGTTTAAAAAGGCGAGCAAAAATATATACGACATGTTCTGCAAGGCTGAAGGTATCATAGCATATAACCCTCCCGTAATGAATCTTGCAGTCTATACCTGCATCATACTCATAAGCTGGTTCGGAGCACATCTTGTTGTCGGAGGCAGCCTTCTCACAGGACAGCTTACAAGCCTTCTGACATACTGCATGAATATCCTCATGAACCTTATGATGCTATCCATCATCTTTGTAATGTCCACGATGGCGGTAGCTTCGGCAAAGCGTATAGCTGAAGTTTTAGAGGAAGAGCCCGATATCAAAAACCCGGAAGATCCCGTTTATGATGTAAAGGACGGTTCCGTTGTATTTGAAAATGTATGCTTTTCCTATAACAGGGACAGTAAGGAATATGTTTTAAAGGATATAGACCTTGAGATAAGATCCGGTGAGACCATAGGCATAATCGGCGGTACGGGAAGCTCGAAAACCTCACTTGTCAACCTTATAAGCAGGCTTTATGATGTTTCGGAAGGATGCGTAAAGGTGGGCGGAAGGGATGTAAGGGAATACGATCTTACGACCCTTCGTGACAGTGTATCCGTCGTGCTTCAGAAGAATGTTCTGTTTTCGGGAACTATTTTGGAAAACCTTCGCTGGGGAAACAAGGATGCCACACTTGAAGAATGCAAGAGGGCATGCAGACTTGCCTGCGCCGATGAATTCATAGAGGCAATGCCCGACAAATATGACACATACATAGAGCAGGGCGGGACCAATGTTTCCGGCGGCCAGAAGCAGAGGCTGTGCATTGCGAGGGCACTGCTTAAAAAGCCGAAGGTCCTGATACTTGACGATTCCACCAGCGCTGTCGACACGGCCACCGATGCAAAGATCAGAGCAGCCTTTGCAAGCGAGATAGCAGATACCACAAAGTTCATCATCGCTCAAAGAATAGGGAGCGTTATGGGGGCTGACAGGATAATAGTTCTTGACAACGGCGAGGTGAAGGGCTTCGGTACGCACGAAGAGCTTCTTGCCGCAAATGACATCTACCGCGAGGTCTATGAGACTCAGACAAAGGGCGGCGGAGATTTTGACGAGAACGGAGGTGGCAACTGATGGCTCAGACTAAAGAGATGAAAATGGGACCCGGAGCAAGGGCCAGGGGACCAAGGCCCAAAATAAACCAGCCCGGAAAGCTTTTTAAGAGAGTCATGGGCTTTACGGCTTCCAATTACAAGCCGCAGATGATAATCGTTCTGGTATGCATTTTCCTGACCGTTTTTTCCGGCGTTCAGGGAACGATGTTCACAAAAAAACTGGTGGATGAGTATATTACACCTATGATTGGCGCCGAGTCTCCGGATTACGGCCCGCTGGCATCCGCGATCTTCGGTGTCATAATCTGGTATGCTGTCGGTATAATAGCTTCCTTTGTGCAGGCAAAGACAATGATATACATAACCCAGGGCACCTTAAAAAGAATGCGTGACCTGATGTTCACGCATATGCAGGATCTGCCCATAAGATATTTCGACACGCATTCACATGGCGATATCATGTCGATATATACTAATGACACCGATACACTTCGCCAGATGATCAGCCAGAGCATCCCGCAGTTCATAAACAGCGCGGTCACGATCGTAAGCGTTTTGGTGAGCATGCTTATCTTAAGCCTGCAGCTTACAGGTGTTGCCATAATAATGGTCGTTGTGGTGCTCTTTGTGACCGCCAAATGCGCGGGAATGTCGGGCAGGTACTTTGTTGACCAGCAGCAAAAGCTCGGAAGGGTCAACGGCTATATCGAGGAAATGATAGAAGGACAGAAGGTCGTAAAGGTCTTCTGCCACGAAGAAGAAGCCATAAAGGAATTCAATCTGAGAAACGACGACCTTTTCGATTCCGCATACAATGCGAACAAATATGTGAGCGTTTTGGGACCCATCAACGCTCAGCTAGGAAATCTGAGCTATGTCATATGTGCTCTTGTCGGCTCAATAATGGCAATAAACGGATCCGGCAACCTGACGATAGGAACTTTGATCGCGTTTTTTACCGGAGCAGTGCTGATTCCCATATCCACGGGCTCCATCATCAGCTTCCTTACCTACAACAAGTCCTTCAACATGCCGATCATGCAGGTATCGCAGCAGTTTAATTCCGTCATCATGGCTCTTGCCGGTGCTGAAAGAATGTTTGCTCTTATCGATGAAAAGCCGGAGACTGATGAGGGTTATGTGACTCTGGTGAATGTAAAGGAAGAAAACGGCGTCCTTACCGAAAGCGAGGAACGTACCGGCCTTTGGGCATGGAAACATAAGCATCAGGCCACAGGTGAGGTAGAATACAAAAGGCTTACGGGCGATGTTGTTCTCGACGATGTGGACTTTGGCTATGACCCCGCAAAGATCGTGCTTCACAATGTGGATATCTATGCGAAGCCCGGTCAGAAGATAGCCTTCGTAGGCTCCACGGGTGCGGGCAAGACCACCATAACAAACCTTATCAACCGTTTCTATGACATTCAGGACGGAAAGATAAGATACGACGGCATAAACATAAACAAGATAAAGAAGGCCGACCTCAGAAGGTCTCTCGGAATAGTGCTTCAGGAGACACATCTGTTTACCGGTACTGTAGCGGACAACATAAGGTACGGTAAGCTTGATGCCACTGATGAAGAGGTAAAGGCAGCCGCAAAGCTTGCAAATGCCGACGGTTTTATAAGACGTCTTCCCGAAGGCTATGACACCATGCTGACAGGTGACGGCGCAAACCTTTCCCAGGGCCAGAGACAGCTCCTTGCGATAGCGAGGGCCGCCATAGCAGACCCGCCCGTGCTTATTCTTGACGAGGCGACAAGCTCTATAGATACAAGAACCGAAAAGCTGGTTCAGGACGGAATGGACAAGCTGATGAGCGGAAGGACCACATTTGTTATCGCCCACAGGCTTTCGACCGTCAGAAATTCAGACTGTATCATGGTCCTTGAAAAGGGCAGGATAATAGAGCGTGGCACGCATGACGAGCTTATAGCCAAAAAAGGAAAGTATTATCAGCTTTACACGGGAAGTCAGCCCGACGCGGTGTAAATGAACGGTAAAAATACTGGACATCATGCCCGTGATTGTGATATAATCCATATTCAGCATTTTAATTACAGAGGTGACAAAATGAGTCAGACATACAATCCCAAGGTCATTGAAAAAAAATGGCAGGACAGATGGCTTTCGAATAAGGCTTTTGCAGCCAACACAGATTATTCAAAGCCCAAGTACTATGCATTGGTTGAATTTCCCTACCCTTCAGGTCAGGGTCTTCATGTAGGACACCCAAGACCCTATACGGCTCTTGACATTGTTTCAAGAAAGAGACGTATGCAGGGCTATAACGTGCTCTTCCCCATGGGATGGGACGCTTTCGGCCTTCCTACCGAGAACTATGCCATTAAGAACAAGATCCATCCGAAGGTAGTAACACACAACAATGTGTCACGCTTTAAGGCACAGCTCCAGTCACTCGGCTATTCCTTTGACTGGGACAGGGAAATAAATACCACGGATCCGGATTATTATCACTGGACACAGTGGATATTCTTAAAGCTTTTCAATGCGGGCCTGGCATATAAGACGGAAATGCCCATCAACTGGTGTACTTCCTGCAAGGTCGGCCTTGCAAACGAGGAGGTCGTAAACGGCGTTTGCGAGCGTTGCGGAGCTCCCGTTGTAAGAAAAGTAAAATCCCAGTGGATGCTTAAGATCACCGAATATGCCGACAAGCTTATCGACGATCTTGACACCGTTGATTATATCGAAAGAGTAAAGGTTCAGCAGAAGAACTGGATCGGCCGTTCGGACGGCGCTGAGGTAGATTTTTCCATTTCAGGAAAAGAAGAAAAGCTCACCGTCTACACCACAAGGCCCGATACGCTTTTCGGTGTAACATATATGGTTCTTTCGCCCGAACATCCTCTTATCGACAAATACAAGGACGAGATCAAAAACTATGACGATGTTCTTGCATACAGGCAGGAGGCTGCCAAAAAGTCAGACTTTGAGCGTTCAGAGCTTGCGAAGGAAAAGACAGGCGTTTGCATTGACGGCCTCAGGGCTGTAAACCCCGTTACAGGAAAAGAGATACCCATTTGGATATCGGACTATGTTCTCATGTCATACGGAACCGGCGCGATAATGGCGGTTCCGGCACATGACGGCCGTGACTGGGAATTTGCCAAGAAATTCGGCCTTCCCATCATCGAAGTTGTTGCAGGCGGAGAGGATGTACAAAAGGAAGTATTCGAGGCTAAGACAGGAACCATGGTCAACTCCGGCTTCCTTGACGGAATGGATTTTGAGACTGCCAAAAAGACCATGACCAACTGGCTTACCGAAAAGGGCATCGGAAGATACAAAAAGAATTTCAAGCTTCGTGACTGGGTGTTCTCGCGTCAGAGATACTGGGGAGAGCCCATCCCGATCATCTGCTGCGAAAAGTGCGGCTATGTTCCGCTTAAGGAAGAAGAACTGCCTCTTGTTCTTCCCGAGGTAGAGTCATACATGCCCACGGACAACGGCGAGTCACCCCTTGCCGCAATGACCGACTGGGTAAACGTAAAGTGTCCCTGCTGCGGTGGAGACGCAAAGAGAGAAACAGATACCATGCCTCAGTGGGCAGGTTCTTCATGGTATTTCATAAGATATACCGATCCAAACAACAAGGAGGCACTTGCGAGCCCCGAAGCGCTTAAGTACTGGCTTCCCGTTGACTGGTACAACGGAGGTATGGAACATACCACGCTTCACCTTCTGTATTCGCGTTTCTGGCATAAGTTCCTTTATGACCAGAATGTTGTTCCCTGCCCGGAGCCTTACAAGAAGAGGACTTCCCACGGCATGATCCTCGGTTCCAACGGCGAAAAGATGAGCAAGAGCCGCGGCAATGTCGTTAACCCCGATGATGTTGTAAACGATTACGGTGCAGATACCTTAAGAACATACGAAATGTTCATTGGAGCGTTCGACCTTGCGGCTTCATGGAGCGAGGACGGCGTAAAGGGCTGCAGAAGGTTCCTTGACAGGGTATGGAAGCTTCAGGATATCGTAAAGGACGGCGAAGGCTATTCCAAGGCTCTTGAAGTGAAGATGCATCAGACGATCAAAAAGGTGTCTGAAGACTACGAAAACCTTAAGTTCAACACCGCCATCGCCGCAATGATGTCACTTATCAATGACTTCTACAAGGAGGAATCGATAACAAAGGCCGAGTATAAGACCTTCCTGACTCTCCTTAATCCTGTTGCACCTCATATCACCGAAGAGCTTTACGAACTTGCCGGCTTTGATGGCGAGCTTTACAAAGCTTCATGGCCCGAATATGACGAAAACAAGACTGTCTGCGACACCTTTAAGCTTGTCTGCCAGGTAAACGGCAAGAACAGGGCAGTAATCGATGCACCGACAGGCATTGAAAAGGATGCTGCCATTGCCATGGCAAAGGAAGCCGTAGCATCAAAGATTACGGGAAGTATCATTAAAGAGATCTACGTACCCGGAAAGCTTGTAAATATAGTGGCAAAGTAAGCAAATATCGATCCTCCGCCTCAGCAGAAAAAGGCGGGGGATCTTTGTTTTTGATGCTTCAAAAGTTTAAGAAAATTTATAGACAAAAATCTTTTGATGTGTTAAAATATCCCCGTATGCGAAATACATTTGACAGGAGTATTTTTATCATGGCAAGACGAGTATTTTTAAAGCTGTCGGGCGAGGCTCTGGCAGGAGAAAAAAAGACAGGATTTGACGAAGAGACCGTGCGCGATGTTGCAAGACAGGTCAAGATATCCGTAGATGCCGGTGTTCAGATAGGCATCGTTATCGGCGGCGGTAATTTCTGGCGTGGACGTTCATCCGACGCCATAGAGAGGACACATGCCGATCAGATAGGTATGCTGGCGACAATAATGAACTGCATTTATGTGTCAGAGATATTCAGAAGCACAGGCATGAAGACCGAAATATTTACGCCATTTGTATGCGGAAGCATGACATCCCTTTTCTCAAAGGATGCCGCAAATGAGGCATTTGAGGCGGGAAAGGTGCTGTTCTTTGCCGGTGGCACGGGACATCCGTATTTCTCAACGGATATGGGTATAGCTCTAAGGGCTATCGAAATGGATGCGGACGCCATACTTCTTGCTAAGGCTGTCGACGGGGTATATGACAGCGATCCCAAGAAGAATCCGGATGCAAAGAAATTTGATACCATCTCCTTAAAGGAGGTAGTGGACAGACAGCTTCAGGTGATAGATCTCACCGCATCACAGATGTGTATGGACAATCATATGGGGCTTGCGGTGTTCTCTTTAAACGAGGAGAATTCCATCGCAAATGCGCTTAACGGTAAGATAAACGGTACAATAATAACCGCATAAACAGGAGGGGAACATGGAAAACACATTAAAGAATTTTGAAGACAAAATGGGCAAGTCCTGCAAGGCACTTGAAGAGGATTACGCAACCATCAGAGCGGGAAGAGCAAATCCCAATATCTTAAACAAGCTCATGGTCGATTACTACGGCGTGCCCACACCTATACAGTCGGTCGCAAACATCTCTGTACCGGAGGCGAGGATCATCATGATAGCTCCCTGGGAAAAGAGTCTCATAAAGGCCATCGAAAAGGCTATAAACACCAGCGATATCGGCATCAATCCCAATAATGACGGAAAGGTCATCAGGCTTGTGTTCCCCGAACTCACAGAGGAACGCCGTAAGGAGCTTTCAAAGGAAGTCAAAAAGAAGGGCGATGCTGCCAAGGTCGCAATCAGAAATATCCGCCGCGATGCAAACGAAGCCATCAAGAAGATGGAAAAGAACGGCGATATAACGGAAGATGAGCAGAAGGAAGGCGAAGACAAGGTTCAGAAGCTTACCGACAAGTATATCGAGAATATCGACAAACTCATCGAAAACAAGACAAAAGAGATCATGACAGTCTGATCTTCAAAGATCGGGTGATCGATCGCGATAATTCTAATAATGACAGGTGTTTCCTGTCATTATTTCTTATGCAAGGACGAAGCGGATGGCGTTTTGTCTTTACCGGGTGGACAGGATGGATAATACAGAAAAAAAGATACCAAATCACATAGCCTTCATACTTGACGGAAACGGAAGATGGGCAAAGAAACGCGGCCTGCCGAGAAACATGGGCCATGCCGAGGGCGCAAAGGCCGTGGAGAACATGATGTATTCGGCAGCGGACCTCGGAATCAAATATGTTACCGTATACGGCTTTTCTACGGAAAACTGGAAAAGACCCGATGAAGAAGTCGGCGCTCTTATGAACATATTGCGCAGGTACATAAAAAGACTTTTGAAGGTGGCTCTGAAAAAGGACGTAAGATGTCTTATGATAGGCGAAAAGAGCAGATTTTCCAAGGACATCATAGATGCGATAAATGACATGGAAGAGAAAACAAAGGACAACAAGACCATGACATTTATTCTGGCCATAAATTACGGCGGCAGGGATGAGATCGTAAGAGGAATAAGGTCCATCGCAGAAAAGGTAAAAGCCGGTGAGATATCTCCTGAAGATATCACGGAAGAATACGTTTCCGGAAGCCTTGACACGGCGGGCATTCCCGACCCCGATCTTATGGTCCGTACCAGCGGAGAATGCAGGCTCTCAAATTACCTCATCTGGCAGTGCGCATATACGGAGTTTTATTTTACGGACGTATTATGGCCGGATTTTGATAAAAATGAGCTTATAAAAGCGATAGAATACTATGGCAGCCGCGACAGACGCTTCGGCGGAGTCAAGGCATAGGAGACAGGTATGTTTTTGAAAAGATTGATTAGCGGAATAGTGCTGCTTGGCATTGCCTTTGCCGGGATATATTTCGGCGGGTGGTTTTTGTGGGCGATCGTGCTTCTGCTTGCTCTGACCGGAACTTATGAAATGTATAAGGCTCTCGGTGTCAAGGACATAGCGATGAGCGTATTCGGCTATATAACGATAGGCAGCTTTTTCCTCATCATAATGCCCATCGTTTCTGATGAAAAAAGGCTTATGCTCGGGGCAGGCGTATTCGTTCTTGATTTTCTGATCTCGATGGCCGGATATGTATTCACATTTCCAAAGTACACATACAAACAGGTATTTGATGTCATTATCGGAGCCATTTACCCCGGAATACTCATTTCATTTTTATATCTTATACGTATTTCGGACTGCGGCATGCTCATGTGCTGGATGGTATTCATCGCAGCCTGGGGAAGCGACACATTCGCATATCTTACAGGCATGACCTTTAAAAAGCTGTATAAGGTCCATCAGATGACCCCGAAGCTTTCGCCGAAAAAATCTATAGAAGGCGGTATCGGCGGGCTGTTCTTTGCCGGGCTTATAGGCTTTCTGTTTGGACTCGGATTCCAAAAAGATATTACGATCTTTGATATATATACACCTGCGGCATGTGCTCTTATTGCAGTGTTCGGCGGCATGATATCCATGGTCGGAGACCTTGCGGCATCGGCCATAAAGAGAAATGTGGGGATCAAGGATTACGGAAAAGTTATACCGGGGCACGGCGGTGTTATGGACAGGTTTGACAGTATCATTTTTGCCGCTCCCTGCATTTATTATCTGATCATTATCCTTCAGATGTTTTAGAGGTAAGAAAAATGAAAAAAATAGCCGTACTCGGTTCCACAGGCTCTATCGGGACCCAGACACTTGAAGTCGTAAGCGCATATCCTGGTAGGTTTGAGATAGTTTCGCTCTCGGCCGGAAAAAACATAGACCTTCTTGAAAAACAGATCCGTATATTCAAACCGAAGGTCGCTGCCGTGTGGGATGAGAAGGATGCAGAAAAGCTTAAGATGCGCCTTACAGGTGTGGATGTCACCATACTCTCAGGTATGGACGGGCTTATAGAGGCGGCCTGCATTCCCGAAGCAGAGATCGTAGTAACCGCTATAGTCGGAATGATAGGAATAAGGCCTACCATAGCGGCAATAAAAGCAAAAAAGGATATCGCGCTGGCAAACAAGGAAACACTTGTGTGCGCAGGACATATCATCATCCCGCTGGTAAAACAGATGGGTGTAAAGTTGCTTCCCGTTGACAGCGAGCATTCTGCCATTTTCCAGTGCCTTAACGGCGAAAAGGAAAACCGCATCCATAAGATATTGCTTACCGCATCGGGCGGTCCCTTCAGGGGCAGAAAAAAAGAAGAGCTTAAAGACATAAAGCCCGAGGATGCCTTAAAGCATCCTAACTGGAGCATGGGCGCAAAGATTACAATTGATTCTTCGACCATGGTAAACAAGGGGCTCGAGGTCATGGAGGCAAAGTGGCTTTTCGGGGTGGATTACGACCGTGTACAGGTCGTCATTCAGCCAAAGTCAATAATTCACTCCATGGTCGAATTCGAAGACGGCGCCGTTATAGCGCAGCTTGGCACGCCCGATATGAAGCTTCCCATCCAGTACGCCCTGACATGGCCCGAAAGAATGGAGATAAAAGGCGGCGGCAGGCTGGATTTTGCAGAGCTTACTTCCATAGCCTTTGAAAAGCCGGATATGGTCAATTTTCCCGCACTCGCTCTTGCATATGAGGCAGGAAAGAGGGGAGGAAATATCCCTACAGCTTTCAATGCCGCAAACGAGATCGCCGTGGCGGAATTCCTTGGCGGAAAGATAGGCTACCTTGATATCTATGAAAAAATATCACATGCCTGTGAAAAGATCGATTTCATTAAAGATCCGGATGTTGATGAGATCCTTTATACGCAGGAAGCGGTATGCAGGCTGTTTGATTAAAGAGGTGTAATAGTTTTGAGCAACTGGTACAGCATAATTATAGGCATTCTGATACTCGGCCTTATAATCACATTCCACGAATTCGGACACTTTATCGTCGCAAAGATCAACAGGATAAACGTCACCGAATTCATGGTCGGAATGGGCCCGGTATTGTTTGAGAAAAAAAAGAACGGAACAAGATACACATTAAGGCTGATCCCCTTCGGAGGGGCCTGCATCATGCAGGGAAACGAAGCTATCCCGGGAATGGAAGAGGGAGAAGAACGATCGCTCCCCGAAGAAGGCTCGTTTCTGTCCAAAAACGTGTGGCAGCGCATTGCGGTCATATTCGCGGGGCCGTTCTTCAATTTTATCCTTGCCTTTATCATATCGGTCATAGTGCTTGGTTTTGCCGGTGTCGACAAGCCCGTATTAAGCGCCATCCTAAAAGATCTTCCCGCCGAGTCGGCAGGTCTTAAAGCAGGCGACGAGGTCATAAGCATAAACGGCAAAAGGATGTATCTTTCGGGTGATATAACTCTGTATATGCATGATTATGTACCCGGCACAGAGGTTGATCTTGTTGTAAAAAGGGACGGCGAAGAACTTTCCTTCCACATAACGCCCGAATATTCCGAAGAATACCAAAAGTATATGCTCGGGATCAGCTGGGGCGCATACAGAGAAAAGATGGGGCCTCTTGGCACCATGAAATACAGTATTATAGAAGTGGGATACTGGATAAGACTTACGATAAAGAGCCTTGGAATGCTCTTTACGGGAAAGGCATCGGTCAATGACCTTTCGGGTCCGGTGGGCATCGTGGACATCGTGGACGATACGGTGGAAGCGGCAAAGGAAGACGGTGCTTTCTATGTTTTCTTAAATGTCATGAACCTTGTCATACTGCTCAGCGCAAACGTGGGTATCATGAACCTGCTTCCCATCCCCGCACTTGACGGAGGAAAGCTTTTATTCCTGTTTATAGAGGCCGTAAGAGGCAAGCCAATAGACAAGAAAAAGGAAGGATATGTACACCTTGCGGGAGTTATCTTTTTGCTCCTGCTGATGGTATTTATAGTATTTAATGATTTCAGAAAAATGATCTTCGGAGTTTGATATGTACAGAGATGAAACAAAGGTCATAAAGATAGGCGACCGCGTTATAGGCGGCGGAAATCCGATCCTTATACAGTCCATGACCAATACCAAAACAGAAGATATCGAATCTACTGTAAGTCAGATATTAAGGCTCGAGGAGGCGGGCTGCGAACTTGTAAGATCCACAGTCCCCACCATGGAGGCCGCAAAGGCTTTTGCCGAGATAAAAAAAAGAATACATATTCCGCTTATAGCCGATATTCATTTTGACTACAGGCTGGCTATAGCGGCAATAGAAAACGGAGCCGACAAGATAAGGATCAATCCCGGAAATATAGGTGACAAAGAAAAGGTGAAGGCAGTCGTAGATGCCGCAAAAGAGAGAAACATACCCATTAGGGTGGGTGTAAATTCAGGGTCACTTGAAAAGGATCTTCTGGAAAAATACGGCGGCGTTACGGCCGGCGGCATAGTAGAGAGCGCGCTTGACAAAGTTCATCAAATAGAAGACCTTGGCTATGACAATATCGTCATCAGCATCAAATCCTCCGATGTCATGATGTGCGTGAATGCGCACGAGCTTATAGCCGGAAAGACAGTGTATCCGATCCACGTCGGAATAACCGAGGCGGGTACAGTCACGACCGGAAACATCAAGTCCGCAATAGGCCTTGGGCTTATACTCTCTAAAGGGATCGGCGATACCGTGCGTGTGTCGCTTACGGGAGATCCCGCAGAGGAGATAAGGAGCGCAAGGACCATTTTGAGGACACTCGGCCTTAGAAAAGGCGGTATAGAACTTGTATCCTGCCCGACATGCGGCAGAACCCAGATAGATCTTATCGGTCTTGCGGAAAAGGCGGAAAAGCTTGCAAGCGGATATGATCTTGACATAAAGCTTGCCGTTATGGGATGCGTTGTAAACGGCCCCGGTGAGGCCAAGGAAGCAGATCTTGGCATTGCAGGCGGAAAGGGAGTGGGACTTCTCATCAAAAAGGGCGAGATCATTAAAACTCTTCCGGAAGATAAGCTGCTTCCCGCGTTAAAAGAGGAACTTGACCGTTTAGCTTGCAAAGAGGACTGAAAATGACAGCTTTAAAAAAACGTGCAGCCATGCTTATAGCGCTTGTCATGCTTGCCGGATGCACAAATGTAAAGTCATCGCAGGATAAGCCTTCGGAGTTTGTTTTGGAAGAAACAGAAAGCCCTGCCCGGCAAAGCACTGCGGCGCCGGAAACAGATGATGCGGCAGACGAATCGGAAACGGCAGAAAGCACGTATGAGGAAAGCGAAGAGGAGACGGCGTCTGAGACCGAACCCGTGCAGACTTCAAAATCCTCCGAAACGGCTCCGTCTAAGACACAGTCCGCTTCACAGACCATAGCATCACATATCGTAAGTAATCTGCCTTATGTCATAGGCGTCAACAGATATGCAAATACCGTCACGATATACGGAAAAGATGCATCGGGAAGATTCAACGTACCCTTAAAGGCCATGGTATGTACATGCGGAAGGGCTGGTCACGAGACCCCTTTAGGAACATTTCAGTTAAAGCAGAAATACCGCTGGGGGACACTTATCGGAAATGTTTACGGATGCTATTCTTCAAGGATAGAGGGAAGTATACTTTTTCACTCGGTACCTTATTTTCAGCCTGTTCCAAACAGGGTGGAAACACTTGAATATGACAAGCTCGGAACCCATGCCTCGGCAGGATGCGTAAGGCTGAGAGTCATAGATTCAAAATGGATATACGAGAACTGCGCGACGGGAACATATGTCATAATCTATGACAGCCAGGACCCGGGGCCCCTTGGAAAGCCGACGGCCGAAAAAATAGGCGACAGCATAGGCATATATGCCGGCTGGGATCCGACGGATCCGACGCCCGGAAATCCATGGCAGATATGCAGGGCCTGGATCGCCGCATCAAGTGATGTCGTAGAGATAAACAAAGGTCAGGAGATCGATCCTTTAAGTTACATTACCGCATACGACTGTCACGGACGTGCGGTAAAGGTAAGGGTTGCGGGAAGTGTTGACAAAAACAAGACAGGCGAATACAGAGTCGTTTACGCTGTCACAGACGATCAGGGAAAAGATATGGCCGTTGCCATAACCTTCAAAGTGAAAGAGAAAAAGCCTGCAGAGCCGGAGACGGAACCTGAAACAGAGCCGGAGACTACGGCCAGTTCCGAAACCAAACCGGAAAAAGAAACAAAGCCTGCAAAAGAATCAGAAACAGAGACGGAAACAGCACCTGAAACAGCACCTGAAACAGAACCTGAAACGGAGCCTGAAACAGAATCTGAAACAGAACCTGAAACGGAGCCCGAGACAGAGCCTGAAACTCAGCCCGAGACAGGGCAGGAAACCTCCGCGGAAGATACTGAAAAGACGGATAAAGAAACAGGCACGGATGACAACAAGTAAGCAAGTAAGATAGTTAAAAGGAGAAATGAAATGAGAACGATCTTAACCATCGAAGGAATGATGTGTGAACATTGCGCCAAAAGAGTCAACAAAGCCATATACTCGATCATAGGAGTAGAAAGCGTTGAGGTGGATCTGGCATCTAAGAAAGCTGTCGTAATATCAGAGGATGTGTCAATCGATGAGATGAAGGAAGCGGTAAGCGAAGTCGGATATAAAGTCGTGGAATCAGAAGAGGGTTGATACGATATGCCGCAAGAGGAGGAGAGAGAATGTACAGATCAGAAGTTGAGATAGATAACGGTTCACTTAAAGTCTTGCCGATGAGTGAATGCAATGAATTAAAAACGTACGGAAGATGTATCAGGGATATCGAACATGTGGTGCTTTTCTGGACCGCGAGCGGTATAGAAATAAATATCAAGGCATCCGAAGTATGGATGGAAGTGGAAAGCACATACAGTATTTATGAACCATGGATAACCATATCCGTAAACGGTGCACAGATATCACGTATGATGCTTCCGAAAGGCAGATATTATATTCCGCTGATAAGAAATATGAACAAGGACGAGCCTAAGACCATAAGGATCTATAAGGATGCTCAGGCAATGTCGGCTGATGATATGCACGGCCTTCGTATATTCGGTTTTTTGACCGACGGAGAGCTTTTGCCGCTGCCCGAAAAGAAGCTCAAGCTTGAATTTATCGGGGATTCCATAACAAGCGGAGAAGGTGCGCGCGGTGCAAAGCAGGAAAATGACTGGATACCCATGCTGTTTGATTCGGCTAACGGATATCCCACACTTGTTGCCGAGGCGCTGGATGCGGATTACAATGTCATCTCCCAGAGCGGATGGGGGACGCTTACAGGATGGGACAATAACCCTTCATGTGCTTTGCCCGTTTATTATGACAAGCTTTGCGGTCTTGCCTTCGGAGAAAGAAACGAAAAGCTCGGCGCGCATGTTCCGTTTGATTTTGGAAGATGGAGCGCAGACTGCATCATAATCAACCTCGGAACAAACGACGGCGGCGCATTTCACAGTCCTTTGTTCAAGGATCCCGTTACCGGCAGAGAGACCGACCAGAGGATGAATGAAGACGGATCCTTCAACGAAGAAGATCTGCAAAAGCTGCAGGATGCAGTAAAGCTCTTTATAGCGCAGCTGAGATATTTAAATCCCATGGCAAAGCTGCTTTGGGTATATGGAATGCTTGGCAACGAGATGGAGCCCACAATACTTGAAGCGATAGATTCGTATGTCGAGGATACGGAAGACAGAAATGTATACTATATGTCTCTTCCGGATACAAATGACGAAACGGTAGGCTCAAGGTCCCATCCGGGCCCTAAGGCACATGCAATTGCAGCAAAATTGATCACTAAAAAGATAAAAGAAATACTTAAGCTGGAGAACTAAATGAAAAAGTGTATAAAGCTGGTATTGCCTGCGCTTTTATTATGCGGCTGTCAGCTGAATATAAGTTATGATCTGGCGGAAACAGGAACCGAAATTAAAAGCGAACCTGCTGCTACCGAGACCGAAAGCACACCTCCCGAAAGCGAGACTGAATCACAGACAGAAACGGAGGGCGGGATGATCGTTACGCTTCCGGAGGATACTTCCGAGGATGTTTCAAATACATATGAAACGGACAGCGAAGGGGTCATATCCATCATCCCCAATTTTGATTTTCCGTTTGACGAGAACGGAGAATGGGCCGACTATCAGATCATTTTCGGAGATTCCTTCGTAATAGACATGAAGACGGACGCACTTTACGATTTCGGAGAATACGGTTTTACATACAGCATAAAACCGCTTCCGGGCATACTGGTTTCAGATCAGGAAAAGCAGATATCGTTTAACGAAAGATTAGTGGAATACATAAAGAATGATTTCGCGACACGTTTTCAGCTGAAGGATATGAAGGTGGAGCTTGAATGTATCCCTCACAATCTTGATTCAAGATTCGTCTCCTTTGAATTTAAAGGCAATATATATCACTACGGTGACGGTACACCTTATCAGGACGAGAAGGAATACAGATTTTTCTTTACCGTTGACAGATTTACGATGGAAAAGGTAAATATGGATACGGTATACGGAACAAATAAGCTTCAGGAAGATATAGAAAACGGAAAATACACTGTCGTGGAAGGGTACGGAAAGGCTTTTGAACGCTTTAAAAAAGATATGCTCGCGCGTGCTTATTTAAGCGATCCGCTGCTTCCGGGTGATGAGGATCATTATTATGATTTTTATCTTGATGACGGAAAGCTTTGCGTGTGCATCTGGGTAGGAACCGAAAACGGCGGGTATGCGGTGCTTAAATTAAACGATATGCCAAGGATCGTAAAAGAAAAAGACAGGCCGTGACCGGCGGGGGCCCTCTGGCCCTAAAGGGCCAGAGATGATGTAATCACAGCTTAAAAGGGAATATGGTATGAATATAAGAGAATTGATGGAATCGAGAGAAGAAATGCTTTTATCGCCCTTTGCAGCAAAAAGTACGCAGTCAAGGGGAAGGGACAGGGATGAAGAGCAGTGTGATATAAGAACTGTTTATCAAAGAGACCGTGACAGGATCGTACATTGCAAGGCGTTCAGACGTCTTAAGCACAAGACACAGGTCTTCCTTGCTCCCGAAGGCGATCATTTCAGAGAGCGCATGACACATACGCTTGAGGTCGCACAGATATCCAGAACTATCTCAAGGGCTCTTTCTTTAAACGAGGATCTGACCGAAGCCATTGCTCTTGGACACGATCTTGGGCATACACCCTTCGGACATGCCGGCGAGCGGACTCTTAATACGATACTTGACAGATACGGGTATCATTTCAAACATAACGAACAAAGCGTTCGTGTCGTCGAGATCCTGGAAAAAGACGGTGTGGGCTTAAATCTCACATGGGAAGTAAGGGACGGAATCCTTAATCACGGAACAAAGGACATGCCGCATACTTTGGAAGGCCAGGTGGTTCGTATTTCGGACAAGATAGCCTATGTGAACCATGACATGGATGATGCTTTCAGGGCAGGGGTACTTAGCGAAAAGGATGTTCCCGACAACATAAGAAAGATACTTGGCCACTCTACGCATGACAGGCTTGATACCTTGATAAAACAGGTTATAAACGGAAGCATGGACAAAGAGACGGTAACGCTTCCGGAAGAATACATGGACGCTCTTTATCAGCTTCGAAGCTTCATGTTTGACAAGCTTTACACAAACCCGGCCGTAAAGGCCGAAGAAAAGAAGGCAGGGATAATGCTCAAGCTCCTTTTCGATTATTATATGACTTATCCCGAACTCCTTCCAAAAGAATATATTGAGATAAGAATGCGTGACAATCTCCC
>JAEEGF011782330.1_pt1 | contig 43194 bp, 32 predicted proteins | sample 9134171 | NCBI WGS metagenome assembly JAEEGF01 (sample SAMN16246542, study PRJNA631951) | gut metagenome | biome: gut microbiome; feature: rumen; material: AP-attached | host: Bos | place: Iran: Karaj | collected 2018-10 | reverse complement strand
GGGTTGTCCGACAAGACTGAACTCCGGCTCGAAACCCTGTCCGGAATCAAGGTGCTGCGTCTGCGTCTCGACCAGGACGGAAAGGTTATCGACGTAAACGTAGAGATGGGCAAGGGTACTCCGCTCGAAGTCAACCTTCCTGACGGAAGCCGCGGGAATTGGATTCTGGAGGATCTCTTTGCCTGCGGGAAACGTTTCCGCGGGACTGCCGTGGATGTCGGCAATCCCCATCTTGTGCTCTTCGTCCCTGATGCAGAGTCCGCCCCGGTATCCGAGGCCGGACCACTGTTCGAGAAGGACCTGATGTTCCCTGACAGGGCCAACATAGAATTCGCCCAAGTGATTGACGAGAGACACATCAGGATGCGCGTCTGGGAGCGCGGCAGCGGCATTACGCAGGCCTGCGGCACCGGTGCCTGCGCAACGGCCGTCGCTGCCGCCATGGCCGGCTATACGAGACCGGACGGATGCACCGTCATAATGGATGGAGGATCCCTGTACATATCGTGGGACCCTGTCACCAAAGTCATACATATGACAGGTACAGCAACGACTGTTTTCGAAGGTACGACTGAACTGGAGGACTGAGACATGGTACGTATAAAAGAAGGATTCTGCCGCTTGGAGCACCGGTACCTTTTCCAGGAAGTCGCGCGCAGGGTCGCCTCATTCCACGAGGCTTCTCCCGGAACGGACATAATCAGGATGGGCATTGGGGATGTGACACTTCCGATAGTCCCTGCGGTCATCCGGGCGATGCACGAGGCCGTGGATGACCTCTCCGTCCGGGAGAGGTTCCAAGGCTACGGCCCGGAGCACGGTTACGGCTGGCTCCGGGAGGCTGTCGTCCAAGGCGACTACGCCTCCCGGGGCATCAACGTCGATCCTGATGAAGTCTTCATCAGCGACGGAGCGAAAAGCGACCTGGGAAACATCCTGGACCTGTTTTCGGATGGAAACACCGTTGGCATCATCGACCCTGTCTATCCCGTCTATGTGGACACGAACGTCATTGACGGAAGGCGGATAGTGTTCATCCCCTGCACGGAAGATGACGGCTTTACGGGAGAAATCCCTGATGAAAAACTTGATATTGTCTATCTTTGCTATCCGAACAATCCTACCGGCGCCGTGATATCCCGTGCCAAGTTGGAGGAATGGGTGGACTATGCCCTGCGGAACGGCTCGCTGATTCTGTACGATTCCGCCTACGAGGCTTTCATACAGGACTCCGACATTCCGCACTCCATCTTTGAGATTGAAGGTGCACGGCAATGTGCGATTGAATTCCGGAGTTTTTCCAAGACAGCGGGATTCACTGGCATCCGCTGCGGCTACACCGTCATACCGAAGGAACTCCGTGGCAAAAACCTGAACGGAGAAGAAGTGTCTTTCAATGCACTTTGGGAGCGCAGGCAGGGATGCAAGTTCAACGGTGCCTCGTACATTTCGCAATGCGGAGCATACGCAGTATATTCGCCGGAAGGGATGGAGCAGACCAGAGAAAGCATAAGATACTATCTCGGAAACGCTGCCGTCATACGCGAGGGGCTGAAACGAGCGGGGCTGCACGCCTCCGGCGGCGAGAACGCCCCTTACGTCTGGGCCCGTACGCCGGACGGAATGGATGACTGGGAGTTCTTCGATGTCCTGCTCAAAAAGGCGGGTATCGTCATCACTCCGGGATCAGGTTTCGGTAGAGCGGGGCGAGGATATTTCAGACTGACGTCATTCTCTGACAAGGCCAGGACGATTGAAGCTATGGACAGGTTGTATAATTGCATAAATGAATTGTAATCATTGCTTTGACGAGCTGCACGAGGAGTGCGGCGTTTTGGGGATTTACGGGGTAAGGGACGCCTCCAGGCAGGCCTTCCTGGCGCTGCAGGCGCTTCAGCACAGGGGCCAGCAGGCCTGCGGAATCGCGGTGTACGACCGGGATGGGGCCATTCGGGTCCACAAAGGCGAAGGTCTGGTCAAGGACGTTTTCTCAGAGGACGCACTGGCAAGGCTTTCCGGCGACACCCTCATAGGTCATGTAAGGTATCCGACTACCGAGGTGGGCGGGATGGAGAACATCCAGCCGTTCAGGATGTCCTGCCGGGCCGGTTGTTTCGCGCTCGCCCATAACGGAAACATAGTAAATGCCGCCAGTATCAAAGGACGTCTCGAAACGATGGGACATCTGTTCCATTCCACATCTGACAGCGAACTGTTTGCACATCTCATAGGAGGGCAGAACAACGGGAGCTGGATAGCCCGGATCATGGCGGCTGCCAACCAGCTTGACGGGGCTTTTTCCACCGTCATGCTTGCCGATGGCGTCCTTTATGCCTGCAGGGACAAATACGGATTCCGTCCGCTGTCGATAGGACGGCTTGGCAGCGGTTATGTCGTCGCCAGCGAAACCTGCGCCCTGGATGCTCTCAAAGCGGAATTCCTCAGGGATGTCGAGCCCGGAGAACTCATCTGCATCGGCCCTGACGGGCTGAAGGGTTTCAGCCATTCCAAGTGTTCAGGCAGACGGATGTGCGCAATGGAGTATATCTATTTCGCCCGTCCTGACAGCATTATCGAAGGATGTGGAGTACACATATTCCGCAAACGGACGGGAAAACTCCTGTATGAGGAGCATCCCGTCCCTGCGGATATGGTCATAAGCGTTCCCGAGTCGAGCATGAGTGCGGCCATAGGCTATGCCGAAGCCGCCCGCCTGCCCCTGGAAATGGGTTTACTGAAAAACATGTACGTAGCCCGGACCTTCATCCAGCCGGCCCAGTCAATGCGTGATACAGGGGTCAAGATGAAACTGTCCCCGGTACGGAGCATTGTGAAAGGAAAGCGTATAGCCGTCATAGATGATTCCATCGTCCGCGGGACTACGTCAAGGCAGATCGTAAAGATGTTGCGCGATGCCGGGGCCACGGAGGTCCATATGCTCATAGCCAGTCCGAAATACGCCTGGCCATGCTTCTATGGCATCGACACCGGCACGAAAGAGCAGTTGATAGGTTCGGATCACAGTGAAGAAGAAATCTGCCGCTACATAGGTGCTGACTCCCTTCACTATCTCTCCGAACAGGCCCTCTTCAAAGCATCCGGTCGTTCCGACCTTTGCACCGCCTGTTTCAGCGGTGACTACCCGACGGACCTATATAACCTTGATGCGAGCGGATAACGTTGAAAACCTTTCCGCCATCTCCCGCCAGTTGCGGGTGCTTTCACCCATATTCGCTCCGCAGGATTCGCGGTACAAAGCCCACACGAACCAATAATAGGCGATGATGGCGGTATAACTCAGATAGTGAGACTCAAGCCCTGGAGTCCAGGAGTCAAGCAAGTACTCGCGGATGAAAGCCTTGGCGGTGTCTATCTCGTACATCGCATCCACGATATAATATCCGACATCGATGCCCGGGTCGGACCATCCGGAGTACTCCCAGTCGATAAGTATGACGCTTCCGTCAGGCCTTATCATCCAATTGTGCCTGTATGTGTCGCCGTGGCAGAAGCACTTCCCCACTCCGTCGCCGACAGTCGATTCATAGAGTTTTCCGATCCTTGACTTGAGAGCCTCGAAAGGCTCGAAGCACTGCGGATCCTTCGCTTTCAGCAAAGACTCGATGCTGCAGGCATCCTCCCAAGGGCGAAGGCCATAGTCCACCTTCACATCGGAGGCGTGAAGCTTCCTCAGTACACTCAGGATCAGTCCGGAGTCTTCTGCGCTCCCATAATCCGGTTCGCGGAAGACAGGCACGTACCTGCTGATCTTCCATCCCTCCGCGACATCGATGTAGATATATGTCGGATCGATGCCCAAAGCCCGTGCATTCTCCAGCGATGTGCGTTCGTTCCTCCGGTCGATGATCTTCTCGGTCCCGTCACCCGGATGCCGATAGACGTAGTCCTCGCCGGCTATCCGGAAAATGAAAGACGTGTTGGTCAGTCCCTCGTTGATGCATCGGAATGCGACGATATCCTCATCCGAGCAATGGAACACCGATTTGATGTTGGCGATGATCCTGCTGTTGGAGTTGGATACGTATGTACTGTCGAAATCGCGCAACTCTTCGAAATAGTCGAACTCATAGATACAGCCGGTAGGATACTCCTTGAGATAAAACGGAGGCAACGACTCCAGATGGTCTCTGACCAGCCTTTCCCAGAATGCATTGTGATACCGTCCGACAAGCCGGTCCGCATCGACGATACTGAAGAACTCCCGGCTGAACTCCTCCGTCCAGAAAGAATGCCCCAGCAGGATCAGGCCCGAAGCGCGGTCCTTCTCCATCGCCGTGATACGGCCGGTGCCGTCCACGTCCACATACATCTCGTTGGTCTTGTAACCGACACGGTACCCTGCGTAGAAACTGTGCTCCTCTTCCTTGCGGAACGGGTTGGTCACGAAGTAATCGTCGCTGGAGCATACATAGCTGTCACCCAGTACATCCTTCGCCAGACGCAGGCTCTCTATATTGTTCTTAGTCTGGAAGGAAGGGTTTAAGATGAACTTTACTCCATACTTGTCCTTCAGATAATAGAACATCTCCTTCTTATACCCGAGGACGAGGGTGATGTCCGTAATGCCGGCTTCCAGAAGCTGCTCTATCTGCCTGTCGATCAGGCGTCGGCCGTTCACTTCGTACAATCCTTTCGGCTGTTCCAGCGAAAGGGGTACGAAGCGCGTGGCCGCGCCGGCCGCCAGTATGACCGCATTACGGACCTTAATCATATCCTAGAACTTATTGTTTGAAGACAATCCCCGGCACACTGCCTTCAGCACGCTTTCCTTCGCACTCTCGTAAGGTCTGCCGGAAAGAAGGAGCCCTTCGACCTTAAGGTCCTTTAAATCCTCGGGAGGAATGTCATAAGGGTTGGCGGAAAGGATGACCATGTCCGCTATCTTGCCACACTCAAGCGACCCCCTTTCCTTCTCATCGAAAGTGGTATAGTACCCGTTGTAGGTAGCCATGCGGAGCGCGTCCCTGACGGATACGCGCTCGGAGACGTTGGGATTGTTGACGCATCGGTCGATCCAGACGACGGGGTCGGGCGCCGTACATGGCGCGTCCGAGCCAAGGGAAACGACGATGCCATTGTCCCTGAACGTCCGGATAGGATTGAGGCGGGAGACGCGCGCCGCACCCATGATACTCTTCAGGTACTCGTCCGGTTCCTGCTTCCAGTTGATGAAAGCGCTCTGGACGGGCATCGCGATATGATAGTCCCGGCATATCCTGATGCCTTCCTCCGTGGGCAGGCAGTCGTGGATGATGCCGTGACGGTGGTCTTCGCGGGGAAAATCGTCCAAGGCTGCCTTGAGGCAGCGCGCAGCCTGGTCGAAGGCCTTGTCTCCGATGGCGTGCATCTCGATCTGCAAGCCTGCACGATTGGCCTTCTTGCAGAAGGGCGTGACCTTTTCGTCAGAGTAATACAGGACTCCGTCCCCTCCGTCCAGATAAGGCTCGTTCATCGCGGCGTCGTGTGAGCCGAAGCAACCGTCGAGGGCGCACTCGAAACACCCGCCGATACGGGGCAGTTTGCGCGACCTGGCCACAGAAACGTCCATCGACTGAGGGAACACCCGCACCTGGAAGCCATTGGTCAACGACTTGGCGAACAGCTTCTCCGTTGTGATGTCAAGGTTGGCGATGAAACCGACGCCGCTGACCGTGTGGACCATGCCGATGCCGCGGGCGGCCTCGAAATCGGCCGCGTCCTGCATCCTCGCGAAGAGGTCGATGACACTGAGCGAGCCGGAGATATAGTCGGACACCTTGAAGAATGCTTCCTGGTTCATTTCGCCGGTATCCGGATGGTAGCCGCGCAGCTTGCGCACCTTGCCGTCAATCTTCTTCAGGAGCTTCGTATTGACGATGCAGGCGTGTCCGTCATACTTCACCACCATGATCTCCTTGTCGGGACAGACCTTGTCAAGCTCCTCGCGGCTGATAAGCCGCCTCTCCTTCACGCTGTACGGCGACGCCCCGAAAGCGATGAGGGTCTTCGCCTTGCCGCTGAGGGCATAGAAGTCCGCAATCATCTGCGAGATCTGCCCGTTAGACTCCGCATCCATCACATTGAGACCGGAGTTGAAGATGGCGAAGGAGGCGAAATGCTGGTGCGAATCCACGAATGCCGGGATCAAAGCCCCTTTTCCCAAATCCACCGTTTCGACACCGGCATAAATCTCCGGAAGCTCGTTTCCGACAAAAACAATTCTCCCCCGGTCTTCAACCAGGAAGCTGAAGACCTCGTCGCGGGCGTTTACACTCAGGATGGATCCTTTATAGCACTTCATCACCGTGCGTTACCGGGCTTGTATCCCTTGTATCCGGGGTCCAGCACCACCAGGTCATGGAAGCTGTCGATCTCCACGATATCGCCTTTCTGGCACTCGCGGATCTTCACATCGTAATTGTCCTTCCTGAGTACAAGCGGGACGAACTCGTAGAACACGTCGCGGCCGCCCTCTTCGTTCCATACGCTTTCGATATCGGAACGGAGCTTGTCGCAATCCTCCGGAGTCCAGAAGGAGATGCCATAGCAGTTGAAACAATTGGTGTTGCCCTTACGGTAGTTGACAGCCCGTCCGTTCTTCTCCTCCAGGCACCAGTCGTCGGTCTCCTTGACATAGGATCCCAGATAATCGCTGGAGGTGTGGTACTTGTGGATAACCTCGGGGTTCCTTACCAGCAAATCAGCTTCGCAGATGTAGCATCCGCCGTGTAGTTTGTCCATAGCGGCGCGCGCAGAGGAGATGCTGTTCGTAGTCTCGTAAAGCTCATTGTCGATGAACTGAAGGAAGGGATATTTCTCCAAAAGTTCGTCGAAACACTCCTTCTTGTAGCCTCGGACAATCGTGATGTCCTCGATCTCCGCCTCGACCAGCGAGTCGATGATGGTGTCGATGATCCTGACTCCGTTCACCCGCACAAGCGGCTTCGGCCGGTCAAGCGTGACCGGCGCCAGACGCGAGCCGACGCCCGCGGCCAGGATGATCGCTCTTTCTGCTGCGTAATTCATTATATCCAGAATTTATCGGTCTCCTTCATGATCTCCACTTCGGGGCTATCGTCCTTGAGCATCTCATAGATCTTCGATGCGAAGAAGATGTCATGCAGGGCAAGGCCGTAATTATAACTCAATATCCTTTCTTTATCGTTTTCCCTTCCGGGATCCTTTCCCTCGATCACATCCTGCAGCTCAGCATAATGCTTGTACCGGGAGAAATACTTCCAGCTCCTGATGGGTGCGGTATCGTCGCCGTACACCTTGTCGAAGAACAAGTCGCAGTTCTGGAAACCCCTGACGTGTACAGGGATCAGGGTGATACCGGGGCGGAAGCGGGACTCGTCCTCGCAGAACAGGCCGTCCGCATCGGTGATGCATGAGAATACGACGTCGGACGATGCTATCATCTCAGGGACTTCGTCCACCTCCTCGAACGTAACATTGCCGTAAGCGGCAAACCTGTCTATGAAAAGGTCGGCCTGGTCCTTATAGCGTTTCAAAAGTACCTTGTGCTGCACGTCCTTCTCCGATTCCAGCAGGCAAAGCATCGTTGCACGTGCGGTATTGCCGAGGCCCACGAAACCGTAGGTCAAATCGCCGCTCTTGCGTAAGGTCTGCGCGGCATAGACCGCCGTAGCGCCGGTCCGCATGGCCGTTATCCAGTCACAGTCCATGAAGGCCAGCAACTTCCCCGTGGAGGCCTCATAGACAAGGATATCGCTTCCGAGCGAAGGGACGGCGCCCTTGACCCTGTGGACCATTTTAAGGCCCACGCGGTCGTAACGCGCCGGCAGAAGGCAAGGCATCGCCGTATAGAAATCATACCCCTGAGGATGCACGCTGATCTTGGCCGGGAGTTGGGAATCCTTTTTCACCGAAAAGGACTCCTTAACCCACTCCAGGCAGGTCGACGGAGAGATATTCAACGCCTTGATGCTGTTCTGTGAAATGATTTTCATCTTCTATAAGGGTATATTCCAAGATATGTTCCTACGAATTTGATCTTCTCGGTCAAAGGGATGGATGGATTGGAAAGGACCCTGCCGTTTATCTCGCGGTATGTATCCTTCCAAATCCTCCGCTTCTGACCATTGAACCGCGTTCTCCTGATACGGCTCTTGATGAAGAGTTTGTGGGCGACTATTTCGTCCGCATACTTTTCTTCCAGCCCGTGCTTTTTCATGACATCATAAACTATGTCGGCGTTTTCCATCCTCTGACGGAAATATCTCATCATAGTCTCATCATCCCGGGAATTGGTCATCGAAGCCGTGTTGAGGAAATAGTTGTACAGTGTCTGAGGGACATATGCGACAGAACCGGCGTTAAGCAAGAGCTGGAAGGTCTGCACCATGTCTTCGCCCATATTGCCTTTAGGCGGAATGAGACCGTCGGTGAAACACCTTCTGGAAACGAGTTTGTTCCAGACGGCCCAGGAATACTTCTGAAGCAGCAGGTCGCGTATGAGCCGGTCTTTGTCCGTCGTTCCGGCACCCTTGACCTGCTCTATCACCTTAGTGCCGTCGTTAACGGCAAAGTCACATATGACGATGTCGGCATCGTTCCTCACGGCGGCTTCATACATCAACCCGTACATCTGCGGCTCCGGCCAGTCGTCGCTGTCGCAATGAATGATGTAGTCGCCGGTGGAACGCTCGATGCCGCGGCGGCGAACAGCGGGCAAGCCGCTGTTTACCGGCATCTGCTCCAATACTACGGACCATCCCTTTTCCTCCATCCTTTCGCGGTTCGCATCGATGACCGATTGAAGGATATCCATAGAACGGTCCGGCGTACAATCATCGACGAAGACGAACTCGATGCCGTCCAAAGTCTGGGCGAACAGGCTTTCAGCGCATCTGGCGATGAAATCCTCCACCTTGTAGATCGGAACTATGACTGAGACCTTGGGCATATCTATTCGTAACGTCTTTTGATGAATGCGGGCAAGAGCCTGGCGGCCGCCGGGCTCTCAACGACGAACTGCTTTTCAGCCCTGTTCAGGCCGAGGAACCAGAAAGCGGCTATGGAAATGATGACCGAGACCACGGAGATCAGGACAAAGTTGCCGAAATGAGCCGGCATGGTCCGCGCCATGATCAGAGGGACGGGCAGGGAAACAAGCGTGATGGCCGCAAGCGGGAGCACCACCCTTCTCAAATACTCCTTGAGATCCAGCGAGATAAGACGTCTCATATAGAGCGTTCGGCATATAGCGCAGACAAGGTTTGCCAAGGCGTTCATTACCAAGACCATGGTTCCGGAGCATCCGCATTTGAGCATTATATAGGCGATGGGGATGACCAGGAACACTATGCCGGCGATCATTATCTGATGGACCTTGAGCTTGCCGGTGGCGTGGACCGACACCACGAGCGGTTCCTGCAGGGCGTCTATCAGGTAATAGATGATGATGGTCTCGATGAAGACGGCGCTCATCTCTGGAAATTCGCCAAGCCACAGCTTGAGGACATAGTCTATATTGGCGACTATCGGTATGGCCACCAACAGGAGCAGGAAATACGAAATCTTGGAGGTAGAGAGCACGAGCTTGTTGAAATAGCCATAATCCTTCTCTGCCCAGGACTTGATGATCTGGGGCTTGAAAGCCTGCGTAAAGTTGGTCACGAAAGTGTTCAAGGTATAGACCACCTGGTTGGCAATGCCCATGGCGGTATTGGCGAGAACACCCAGGAACAGGTTGAAGAAAATATTGATGCTCTGGCTCCTGGTGATGGTCGCGCCGTTGACCAGGAGGCTCCAGCCGGAGTACGACGTAAACTGCCTGAAGATCTTCCCGTCCCAACATCGGATGTACTCGCAGTCCTTGAACTTCATCCTGCAATAGACGACATACCACACGAGCAGGATCAGCATGACCATCGTCAGCAAGAACGCATAGGCAATAAGCTTGTCGATCGGAGATATCACCAGAAGGAAGACGACGACAAGCTTGAGCACGACTTCGACTACGCTGGTCAGGGCATAGAAGTCCATCTTCTCGTGGGCGAGGATGTTGCTTTCGAACGGAGTGCGGACGATGGACAGGCAGAAAGTGGTAAGCGAGAACAGGAAAGCCCAGCCTGCGGCATGCAGTCTCTCCGAGGGTATGTTCAGCTTGTGCATGACAAACCATTCTCCGACGGCTCCGACTCCGATGAAGAATACGACGGCCAGCAGCAGATGGCTGTTGACAGCCATCGAGAAAGTCCGGCTAAGTTTGGACACGTCACCCACGCCCAGATCGTAGGCAATGTACCTGGAGGTGGCATTGCGGAGCGCAGCCTGAAGGAAGCTCATGAACACGACGACGCTGCCGACGACGTTATAGATACCGAAGTCCTCGAACCCGAGGGTACGGAGGATGACGCGGGAGGTGTACAGGGACACCAGCATCACTATGATCATACGGAGGTACAGGAACGCGGTGTTCCTGGCCAGGGTGTATGATTTGCTGCTTGCTCCGGGCATTGCTCTATCTTGCTAATAAACCAGTCTTTCTCCCCTCCTGATGCGGTCAGTTGCCTCTTCGAGGCTCAGCCCTTCCTTCAGGTTAAGGTAATAATGATGATGGGCGGACACCCTCTTGTCTTCGGGAGGAGGCGTCATATAGTCTCCAAACAGCTGGGTCAGATACTTGTCATATTCGGTATTGACCCTGATCCGGAAGTCCTCGAACGGCATGTACCGGTAGTCGCTGAACACCGATTTCTCGAACAGCTCGTTTTCCAGTTTGTAGATGGCGTGATGAGTGTACAGCAAGGGGCCATGCTCCTTGCTCCAGTCGTTCTCGTAGCGGATGAACCTGTCCCTGACCGCTTCCTTGCGTTTCTCCGAACCCAGACCGATGGACAGGGATCTGAAGAGCTCGGCGAGTCTGAACTTCTTTACATTGTATGCGATCCATCCGAAGGACAGGCGGCGGTAAGTATGCTGGAAATCGTCGAGAAGGCGTTCGAACCTTACCTTCTTGGACCGGACGTCGTCAATGGAGGACGACACCTCGTCCAGAGGGAAGATATCCACATACACACCTATGCAGCAGCCAGGGAAATCATTTGTCTCGATCAGAGTCGTGCCGGTGTCGATGAACTTCGCGAAGGGATAGATATATCCTTCATCGCCGAGTTTCGCTATGCGGTAATGCGTGGAGGCAAGAGCGGAAGACAGCTCCATCAGCCTGTCATAATCCGCCCGCAGCATGAACACGTCGATATCGTCGTCCCAAGGGATGAATCCCTGATGACGGACCGCTCCGATCGTAGTCCCCGAACATGCGTAGTAGTCCAGGCCGTTTTCATTGCAGAAACCGTCGAAAGCCCTGAGGGCATCGACCAGCTTCGCTTTGAACAATCTCCCGACCTCCTTTTTCATATCAAACAAATATAGCAAATCTCGCGGGAACCCCAAAGGGCTCAGTCGCGCTTGAAGATATCGCGGGTATAGACCTTGTCCTGGACGTCGTCAAGGGCGGAATCGTAACGGTTTGCGATGATGGCGTCAGCCTCAGACTTGAAAGCCGCAATGTCGTTGACTACGCGGCTTCCGAAGAAGGTCGTGCCGTCCTCCAGGGTGGGCTCGAAGACGATCACCTTGGCACCTTTGGCCTTGATGCGCTTCATAATGCCCTGGATGGCGCTCTGGCGGAAGTTGTCCGAGCCGGATTTCATCGTGAGACGATAGACTCCGACGACGACATCCTTTTCCTTGGCAGAGTCATAGGCGCTGTTGGCGCTATAGTACCCCGCCCTTTCAAGGACGCGGTCCGCAATATAGTCCTTACGGGTACGGTTACTCTCGACGATGGCCTTTATGAGGTTTTCGGGAACGTCGTTGAAGTTGGCCAGAAGCTGCTTGGTATCCTTTGGCAGACAATACCCTCCGTAGCCGAAACTGGGATTATTGTAATGCCTTCCGATGCGAGGATCGAGACAGACGCCGTCGATGATGGCCTGCGTGTCGAGGCCCTTCATCTCGGCGTAAGTGTCAAGCTCGTTGAAATAACTGACGCGAAGGGCGAGGTAGGTATTGGCGAAGAGCTTGACGGCCTCGGCCTCCGTGGATCCCATGAAGAGGACGGGGACGTCCGGAGCGAGCGCAGCCTCGGAAAGGAGGCCGGCGAAGGTCTCGGCGGGCTGCCTGAGGGAATCTCCGTCGTAGCCGACGATGATTCGGCTGGGATAGAGGTTGTCGTAGAGCGCCTTGGACTCGCGAAGGAACTCCGGAGCGAAGATGATCTTCGGAGTGACGACCTTGAAGGTGCCGTCGGCGAGTCGCTCGCGGTAGCTGAACTTCTCCCTGGCCGTCCTGGTATAGCCCACGGGTACCGTGGACTTGATCACCATAACCGCATCGGGATTGACCTCGAGGACCAGTTCGATCACTTCCTCCACGTGGGAAGTATCGAAGAAGTTGCGCTTGGGATCGTAATTGGTGGGAGCGGCTATGACTACTATATCGGCACCCTTGTATGCAGTCCTGCCGTCAAGGGTAGCCGTGAGATTGAGCGGCTTCTCCTTGAGGAAAGCCTCTATGTATTCGTCCTGGACGGGACTTATCCTGTCGTTGATCTTTCCGACTTTCTCAGGGATGACATCGACGGCCACAACTTCGTGTCTCTGCGAGAGCAGCGTGGCCATCGAGAGTCCGACGTAACCTGTACCGGCTATTGCGATTTTCATTGCTTCGGGATGTTTTAATTCCCAAAGTTACTCAATCTTTCAGCCTTTCGCAAGAATATGTACCATCCACCTGGTTTTACCAGGTGACGACACGGTCGACGATGGTCTGCTGCTCAAGGCTGGTCTTTCGGAGGTATATGCGGGTGGTCTCTATGCTTTCATGGCCCATCAGGTCGGCGAGCAGGGCGATATCGTTGTACTTCTCCAGGAAATTCTTGGCGAAACGGTGACGGAAAGAGTGGGGATAGACCACATCAGGGTTTATCCCGTACTTGGTGGCGAAGGTTTTCAACTGATGGGCCACCCCGCGCGTAGTGATGCGTTCTCCGAAACGGTTCATGAAGAGGTATCCTGACTTCCGCCCTTCATGAGTGAGCCACAGTTCCGCTTCTTCGCGCAGTTTCTTAGGGATGAAAATCCTGCGGTATTTGCCGCCTTTGCCGTAGATGTCTATATATCCTTGATGTACGTGCTCCGCTTTTATCTGGATCAACTCTCCGATACGGGCTCCGGTGGCCGCCAGAAAACGGACGATGAAATACCACTCGAGATTGGGCTCGGTACGGAGACGGTTCTTCATGAAGGTATAGTCGGCGTCACTGATGACGTTCTCAAGATAGTTCCTCTCCTGGACACGGACGGATTTGAGACGCAGCTTGGGCTGATTCGAGAACTCGAGGTACTTGTTGAGCGCCTGGATCCTCAGATTGACGGTCTTGGGCTTGAAATTCTCCATCAGGTAGGTTTTGTATGCAAGGAGTTTGCGCTTGGTCAAATCTCCGTCATGCGCATAGAAATCCTTTACGGCATAGGAATAGGCCATAATTGTATTCTCAGACAGATTCTCCCGACGAAGGAAAGCAACGAAATCCGTATCCATAATTAAGACGAAAAAAGATGGTTAGCTAAATAACTTACCTCAAAAATAGTCATAAAAAGGATACAACGATACACAAAAAATGCATCCTGACACAAAAAAAATGCTCAGGATGCCAAATTATTCTTATGTGTTCCTACTCTATGGCAGCGCTGTTCGACGAGCCCGGAGTCGGGATGGAAGTAAGCCTGAAATCGCTGCACAGCATATCCTTGTCCGTACCGTCCGGATAGCGGACAAGGCTGCGGTAGATCGTCGGGGGCTGGATGGCTCCGCTACGTCCGAAGGACGGGCGGATCGGCGGCAGGACCGCGATGCAACCGCCGCCGGACTGGACACCCTCGAGGGTGGCCAGTTCAGGACTGGCGATGGTGCCGTTGGCGCTGGAACTGCTCTGCTGCGAACCATAGACGATGGCGTCCAGGACCGCGCCCGTGGCCGGATCGACCAGGGCGATGGAGCCCGCCGTGAGCGAAGGGGCGTAGCCCATCGCGAGGCGGTCGCCCTGGGCTGGCTCGCCCACCAGGGCGCCCAGCAGGTCGCGCACCGCCTGAAGGGTGGTCGGAAGCCCGACCGCCTGATAGGCGGGGACATCCTCCTTCAAAGGGGCGTCCAACTTGTAGGGAGCGCCGAGAGGCTGTACAGCCTCGCCGCTGATATGCGCGACACGAGTCGCGGGAGTGAAGCTGACACCCGTTCCGGGGCAGGAGACGTCCACGCTGAGCATATGGTCTTTCTTAAGCGGTTCGGTCAGTTCGATGACGCCGGGGACGTGCGGCTCCTGCGCCTGGCCGAAACGGCGCGGCGCGGGAGGGTTGGAGCTGCGCACCAGCGTCTTGACGGTGACGACCTCGGTGCGGTCGCCGGTATCGACGGTCACCTGCGAGCCGGGAAGCAGTGCGAAGGTGGTCTCGATCGTCAGCATAGTGTCGCCGGCCTTGGCGGCCTCGGAGAGGACGCTTTGTGTCGAAGGAGTGCCGACGGACGTCACAGTGACGACCTCATACTCGCCGCCGAGGCCTATGCCCATCTTCTCGCCAGGGACAAAGCCCGCGACTGAGGCGACCGGAACGGAGGTCGCCCCTGCGGGGACGGTCATCCACGGCCCGGTCGAGACCGGAGTGAAGACTGTCGTGAACTCCCCGGCCGGCGTGCCCCTGCGGACTATAGCGTACTGTGTTCCGCCTATATCGACTTTATCGAGGGCGGAAAGGTCGTAGAGGAGGTTCACTTCGTCGGAACCCGCAGCGGCCGGCGCCGTCACTGCAGATGCGCCCTGGTCGATGGTGAGGTAGGCTCCGGGGCGGACGAACGTTCCCTTGGGGAACGTGAGCGCCTTGACCGGAGCCGAACCGCTACGGCGGACGACAAGCTCCACTCCGGACAGGTCAGCCGTTGCGTCACCTCCGTTGTAGAGCTCGATGAAAGCCATGCGCCCGACGGCGGCAGGGAAACCTACTTCGTTGATCTTCACAGCCTCGGAGCTGCGGACGCGCTCCGCTACGGAAACTTCGCCGCCGCTCCAGCGGGCGGTGAAGCGGGCAAAACCCGCCGACCGTCCTGCCGGAGCGCTGAGAGTATATGTCACGGAAACATTTCCGTCAACGTCAACCTTTCCGGCAGCGCCGGCCTTTGCCTCGGCCGTCCAGCCGTCAGGCACGGCCGCCTCGAAGGAGAGATCCTTCACCGCCTTGCCGGTGGTGTTCCTGAACGCTACGCTCACTTCGGAACTCTGTCCGGGAGTGAAGGAGGTGATGCGGGAGACGCTGAGCGGATATGCTTTGTAACCGACCGCCGCGATATTCGCCTGTACTTTGTTGATGGCTTCGTCGGTCGGATAACCGACTGTCATGACTCCCTCGAAGAAGGTGCCGGCAGATCCGTTGCCGTTGTCGCCACCGTTGCCCAGGAGCATTCCTCCCTTCTTGTGCATCGGATAGTAGGCATCGCTGTCCGGAGTGTGCGGGCGGACACCGCTGTAGAAGGTGATCAGGGAGTCTTTGGTGGCGTCACCGCCGCGGAGATCCCATTGGTTGCCGCCTCCGCCGTTGACGAACACCGACACGAAGGCCCATTCGGTGATGGAAGGAACGTCGTTCTTCTTGGCGTTGTAGCCGGAGAAGAGGCCCGCTTCCATATCGGACATGATCCATGGTCCTTCGCCGTTGCCGCTGCCCCAGGCAGTGGCAGTGCCGTAGTAAGTGGTCTCCATAGTACCCGTACCGACTGCACGGCCGTTGGTCGAAGAGTTGCCGTAGTCGAAACAGCAGCCGCTGTCGTAATGGAAGCCGTCGATGACGTAGTACATTCCCTCCGGCTCATCGTTGATGGCCAGTCCGTGGGCATTGTTGCAACGGAATCCCATTCCCGGCATTATATAGGCGCCATAGACCTTGCGGCCGTCCAGCAGCACGGGAGCCATATCGGCGATGGGCAGCGTGTTGAAACCTCCGGTCTCAGGGCCGAGGAACGTACCCGGACTGGCCTGCACCAGGTCGTTACCCATTCCCGACTGGTCGTAGATGACCGTGATGCGGCCCAGGCTCCCTTCCAGGAAGCGGTCCTGCGACGCGACGTCGGCATAGCCGTCCTTGTCAGGGCGGACGTCCAGAGTCTGTCCGTCGGAATCGCGACGCACTTGATAGAGCGGGCCATGGTACTTGGAATAGAGGATTCGCGTGGTGCTGTGAGCAGTCACGCACGGAGTTCCTCCGGCAGCATAGATGTCGCACGGAAGCTGCTTGCCGGCATGGCCCGAGCAGCATACGAAGAACACCGTGGGCAGAACGGCGCAGGATGCCAGAAGGAGAATAAGTCCGGTTCGTTTCATATTATCAATCATTTAACAGGTCGGATGGTGACAGTGCGGGTATAGCCGGCGGGATAGGCGCGGTAGGCATCGAAGATGCCGCGGGCAGTACAGCCGACGCCGGATGTTACGTAATCGAGGTTCAGGGTGATATCCCCTCCCCTGACCAGCTGGTACTGGTACACTGCCTTGGTCAGGTTGTCGGTGGTGCAGTCGTAGGCGTTGAATGCGAAAGGAGCGTCCATCGAGAACTCCAGTCCCGCTCCGGAGCCGTCAGTCAGGCGGACCCAGCGGTTGTCAGTCCTCAGACCATAATCCTGCGGGATCAGGTAAGGCTCGTACATCTCGTCCATGTCGGACTTCCATATGCCTATCCTGTAGCCGGATTTGCGGTCGGGATACGAGGCCTGGGGGCCGCGTCCGTACCATTCGACCTGGCGGAGCGATTTGTCAAGGCTCAGGGTAAGGCCCAGGCGCGGCAGCCATTGCGGCATCTGCCCCTGGGGATTGGCCTTGTGCAGCAACGTCAGGGTACCGTCTCCGGACACCCTCCAACTGTATGTCTCGTCGAATCCGTCATAGGACCTGCCGCTGATGTAGGCGTCAAGCTGCATCGTCCTGCCGGTGCCGGCGCCGAACAGCGCGAGGTCGCGCACATCGACGACGATATCGTCACCGGCCTCGCGCGCCTGCACTGATACCGGCATATAGGCCATACGGTCCAGTCCGGCAGAATAATAATGCGAAGCAAGTACCTGGGCATGTCCTATCGAACCATATCCGGAGACTCTAGCGTTACCGGCGCTGCGGCCGTTCCACCCGTCGAGTTCGTTGGCAAGAGGGGCGCGCCAGAGGTTGAGATGGAGAGGTTCGGTCATCATCTCCTTGCCACTCACCTTGATGGACACGAGAGCTCCGGACCTGGAATCGAAGCGGTATTCGAATCCTTCACCGGCTGCGATTATGAAGCCGTCTGCGCTGCTCATCCGGACCTTCTTTCCGGAAACGGGCTTGGGAGCGGCCGGGACATTCCAGGAAGAGAGTTCGAACTGGTCCCAGGACACTTCGTGTCCGGCAGGGGCCCATTTCTCATCCTTGACCAGCACGGAACTGAAATTCAGCCTGTATTCCTTGCCGGGAACGGGCTCGGGGCGTACAAGCGGAATCCTGACGACCTTACGGCTGAGAGGAGCCAGGTCGATGTCCATTACTCCGAATGCCACCACGTCGTTGTCGGCGGTAAGGGTCCAGGTAGTCTTGTAATATGAAGCATTGAGGAAATGGTTGCGGTTCCAGACCTCGACGGTCCCCTGCTCCGGGCTAAGGAGCTTGAAGGACAGAGGCTGGGTACTCTTCTTGAGCTGCCACATCTCCGGCTGGGGTGTACGGTCCGGCCAGATGCATCCGTAGGTCCTGGCGCCGATGCCGTATGTCCAGAAGGAGCCTTCGTTCGTTTCTTCCTCGAAATCGAGCCACAAAGCAGCCTTGGAAGGATCAAGGGAAGAAGGAGAGACTGCCTCCGCGAACACTCCGGCATTGTCGATGAGGGCGTCGCAGATATAGACGTTGGTATCCTGCCCCTGAGCTTCCTCGCTGCGGCCTATGCAGAGCGACAGAGGGAGATTGCGGATGGCGCCTGTCATCGGCTTGGAAGCAGCCTCCGCGCCATCTATGAAGATGCGCATGGTGGCTCCGTCATAAGTCGCGGTGACATTGTGCCACTTGCCCTCCCAGTCGGCCGGGAGAGGTGCGGTCAGCGTCTGCTTGCTGCCGTTGTCGATATAGAACAACAGGTTATCGGTGCCCTGCTGCTTGAGGCCGAACTGGTTCTCACCCTTCGTGATAAGGTATCCGCCGCTGGCGTTGTAGTGCCTCGGCAGGAGGTCGAGGGTGAGGGTGAGTCCGGTGCCGGAGATCTCGACGGCGTCAGCCCTGTACACCTGGACCCACTGGTCCTGCTTGTTCAGGTCGATGGCATTGCCGTAAGGGCCCTTGACGAGCCTGGCCTTGCCCATGATATGCGCGGGAACGCCGTTGCCGGACTTGTCCTTGAGGGCGCGGACCGGCTCGGTGAGGCCGACGCTGACGAAGTCCCAGAGGGCGCCGCCCATCGACTTCGGATGCGCATAGATGGCATCCCAGTAGTCATCCACGCCACCGCCGCCGTTTCCGGCTACCGAGAGGTACTCATCCATGAAGGACGGGCGCAGGTCCTTGGTATCGAGGCCATAGCCCAGTTCCAACTCCATGGGGGAAGGATAACGGGGTCCGACAATATCCTCCGCGGGATGCTTGGCGGCATTGCCGCCGTACATCCAGAAGCGGGTAGGATCCAGAGACTTGCCTTCCTTCACGACCTCGGTGATATTGTTGCCCTCGCCGCTTTCATTTCCGGCACTCCAGATGAGTACACAGGCGTGATTACGGTCACGGAGGACCATCCTGCGGACACGCTCGCGGTACATCTCCGTGAACTCGGGCATGTCGCTGACATATTCTGAAGCATGCGACTCGTCCCCGGTCTCGTCTATGATGAATATTCCATACTCGTCTGCAAGGTCGAGATACTCGTTGACAGGAGGATAGTGAGAGGTACGCACCCCGTTGAAATTGAACTGCTTGAGGATCTCGAAATCCCTGCGGATCACATCTTCGGTCATGGCATGGCCGAGGTCGGGATGCTGCATGTGGGAGTTGACGGCGCTGACCTTGATCGGCTTGCCGTTCAGGTAGAATACGCCTTCGCGTATCTCGGTCTTCTTGAAACCTATGCGCTTTGTAACCTCGTCAACGACACGTCCGGAAGCGTCCTTGAGCGTCATCCTGAGGTCATATAGGTCGGGAGTCTCGGACGACCATTTCTTCGGAGCGGCGACACGGGCGCTGAAGTTTACCGTCCGCTTTCCTCCGGCAGCCACGCTGAGCCCAGACTGCTCCATAGCGGCCACTGCCTTTCCGCCGTCGGAAACCACTGCGGAAAGGGAGTAACCCGAGGCCTGGGCATCGAATGCCTGCAGATCAACCGCCAGGCTAAGGTCGGAGTCAGTATAGCTCGCATCGAAATCCGTAATCACCTGCCAGTCGCGGATGCGGACCTGGGGCGTGGCGAATACGGTAACATCATCGAAGATACCGGCAAGACGCCAGTAGTCCTGTCCCTCGAGATAATATCCGTCGCAGTACTTCACAACCATCACGGCTACGGTGTTCTTGCCGGGCTTCACATACTTGGTGATATTGTACTCGGAGGGTTCCTGCGCACCCTCGTTGTACCCTACCTGTTGTCCGTTTACCCATACGAAAGAGCCCGATGCGACCTTCTCGAAACGCAGGAATACCTGCTCTCCCTTCCAGGAAGAAGGGAGGTTGAAGGAAGTACGATAGGCTCCGGTAGGATTGAAGTCCATCGGGACGTTTGGAATCTGCGCGGCGAAGGGATTGACCGGACCTCCGCCGACGCGGAAACGCGCCATGCGTTTCTGCTGCTCGCTTGCATCGGGATCATCCAATATCTTGCGATAGCGCTCCAGGAGCGACTCCGGCATGGTCACGGCGAAAGGGGCGCTGACATTGCGGAACAGCGCCTGTCCGAATCCCTGCATCTCCCAGTTGGACGGGACCTCGATCCACGACCACTTCCTGTCGTTGAACGACGGCTTGAAGAAGTCTTTCGGAACGTTATATGGAGACTCGAAATACTGGAAACGCCATTTACCGTCAAGGGAAACATTGTGAGAAGGTATGTGGAACGCCCTTCCGGACTCCTGGTTCAGCTCGAAGACCGCAAGGTTTTCTATATAGTACGGAAGATCCTCAAGGAATGGCTTATCTTGTGCAGGCGCCTGAAAGGCTAAGATGCACAATGCAAGGGAAAGGATGATTCTGCGCATAAAGTGAGGTTTATTCTATAGTCTAAAGTGATATCCTGACGGTCTCGCCGGCCTTGGTGTCGAAATCATAGTAATTGTCTCCGACCCTGACCTTCAAGGGACCGCCGACCTGGGACTTGACGCTGGCCTTGACGAGCTTGCCGCCATCCCAATCCATGTCCACAATGAATCCTCCGCGTGCACGGAAACCCTTGACGCTTCCGGTAGGCCATGCGTCAGGCAGAGCAGGAAGGAGATGGACATAGCCGTTCTGGCTCTGGAGGAGCATCTCCGCCACACCGGCGGTCGCGCCGAAGTTGCCGTCGATCTGGAACGGCGGGTGGGCGTCGAAGAGGTTGGGATAGGTCCTTCCCATCTTGGGGCGCTGGCCTCCCGGAGCCATCCTGGGACGTCCGAAGCCTACGTTCGGATCGATGAGCGTGAACATGTTGCTGAGGATGAGGAAGGCATGGTTGCCGTCCAGCATACGGGCCCAGAAGTTGGTCTTCCATCCAAGGCTCCAGCCGGTGGCCTGATCGCCACGCTGGATGAGGGTAACCCTGGCGGCGTCGAACAGTTCGGGCGTGTCGGGATTGATCTGGTTGGAAGGATAGAGGCCGTAGAGATGGGAGATGTGCCTGTGCTCATCCTTGGGATCGTCCATGTCCTCGATCCACTCCTGGAGCTGGCCGTACTGGCCGACCTTCATGGGCGGGAGCTTGGCCATGGTCTCGGTGAGGGTCTTCTGGTAAGCCTCGTCGATGCCGAGCTCGGAGGCGGCGGTCCTGGCCGCGGTCATGATATCGACTACGATCTGGTTGTCCATCGTACAACCGGCGGTAAGCGGGTTGGCCTTGCCGACGCCACCGTGCTCGGGGCTGACGGAAGGAACGACCACGAGGTAGCCGTTGTTGGGATCGACCTGCATGTAGTCAAGGTAGAAGTCGGCGGCGCCCTTGATCACCGGATACCACTCTTTCAGGAAAGCCTTGTCCTTCGTGAACAGATAATGCTCCCAAAGATGCGTGGCGAGCCATGCGCCGCCGTTGGGATACATACCCCAGTCGGCAGCGTCCACGGGACCGGCGATCCTCCAGATGTCGGTATTGTGATGCGCCATCCAGCCGCCGCATCCGTACATCTCGCGGGCGGTGATGGCTCCTGTCTCGCTGAGATCCTTGATCATCGAGAACAGCGGCTCGGTAGTCTCCGTAAGGCCGCAGACCTCTGCGGGCCAGTAGTTCATCTCAGCGTTGATGTTGATGGTATATTTGCTGTCCCAAGGGGCCATGTGCTCCTGGTTCCATACGCCTTGGAGGTTGGCGGCCTGTCCGCCCGGCTGCGAGCTGCTGATGAGAAGGTAGCGGCCGTAGTTGAACATCAGCTCCACCATACCCATGTCGTCGCTGCCCGTGAACGAGTCGAGACGCTGGCTTGTCGGCAGGGATGCGTTGGCTCCGGCGGGGAGGTCAAGGTCCACCCTGTCGTACTGATCCTTGTATGCCTCGACGCTGCGCTTGAGGAGCTGCTTGTAGGACAGCTTCTCGGCAGCGGCAAGCCTTTCGGCATTCTTGGCCGAGGCGTTGCCGCTGACATCGTGGTAGTTGACGAAATTTGTGGCTGCGGAGATGAGCAGCATGGTCTCGGTAGCGTCGCTTACATTGATCTTGTCCCCCGCTGCCGTGACGGAGCCGTTGGACTTGACCCGGATCACGATCTCAGCGGCGAGCTTGGCGTCGATGCCTTCCATCGAGTCGCCCTGCACGACCGCTACCAGGTCGTTGCCGCTGGCCTTGGCCTCAAACGGCAGGCGCGCGTTGTATGACAGCGAGAACGAAGTCTTCTTGTCCTCGGTCAGACGGACTACGACTACCTTCTCAGGCAGCGAGGCGAATGCCGTCCTCGTATAGTTGACACCGTTGGAGGTGTACGTGGTGGTGTTGACGGCATTGGACAAGTCGAGCTGACGGTGGTAGTTCTCGGCCTCGCCCACTCCCTCGAACTCGATGAACAAGCTTCCGGCATTGAGGAACCTCATTCCGTGCGGCCCGACGACGAAATCCTGGTCGATGATGGTCTTGGCTTCTGCCTCCTTTCCGTCGAAGATCAGCTGCCTCACCTCGTCCAGGCGGGCGAGCGAACGGGGGCTGTTGTTGTTATGGGGACCTCCGCTCCAGAATGTCTCTTCGTTGAGCTGGATCTCCTCTTTCTGGACACCGCCATATACCATGGCTCCCATGTTGGAGTTGCCCAGGGGCAACGCTTCAAGCCAGACGCCGGCCGGCGCATCGTACCATAAGACTTCGTTTACTCCTGCCTCGCTTTGCTTGCTGCAGGAAAGGGCGCACATACAGAGTACCGCGCCGAGAATGTAAGCTGCTCTTTTCATAGCTGTATTAAAAATTGTGCTGTGGTTGGATCCCAGCCACAGCACAAATATAATAAATTATCTCCAGGTTCTGGTCTGCTGCAGAGTACCGTTGTTCTTTAGGAGTTCGTCCGTTGCGATAGGAAGCAGGTACATCGTATCGTAGAACTTCCTGTCGAGGAGCAATTCGTCTTCGTAAGTCTTTACGCCGGTTGCCTTGTCCAGGGTGATCTTGATACCGTGTCCAGGGCGGTTGAGCACCTCGGAGGCGATCATCCAGCGGCGAAGATCGAAGTACCTGTGCTCTTCGAACACAAGCTCGATGCGGCGCTCATTGTAGAGGCGCGCCCTTAGTGCTTCACCGGTAACGGAATCCGGCAGGCCGGGCATTCCGACGCGGGCGCGGATCTTGTTGATGTACTCGCGGCACTCGGCTTCCTTGCCGGTCTCGAATGCAGCTTCTGCGAAGTTGAGGTAAATCTCAGCCAGGCGGAAGTGGATCCAAGGCATGACATACTTCTCCTGCCACGTAAGAGGAATCTCATCCGGCGGCATGAACTTCCTCATCTGCTGGTTGCTGGCAGGGTTGTCACTACTCTGGTGGACGTTGTCATATCCCCAGCTGGTACCGTCGGAAGACACCCACATTTCAAAAGTGACCCCGTGGAACTGCGAACCGTCGTGGAGGATACACATATCCATACGGGGATCCCTGTTGTCATAAGGGTGCTGGGGATCGTAGCCGGAAGCGGGGTTGATGGTCTTGACACCGTTGTTCCAGATAAAAGCAGGCTCGCCGTTGATCATGTCATAGTCGTCGAGGAGCTCCTTGGAGACACCGGAACTTCCCCACCATCCGCCATATCCACCGTAGCGGCGGCCGATCGTGTTGATCGGGTACTGGTGGCTGCTGGTCGAGGTGAAGTTTTGGGCGAAGATGATCTCACTGTTCGGAGTACCGCTGGGCTGGTTGAACATCTTCTCGTAGTCAGGATAGAGAGAGTACTGGGTGTAGGTATCGATGAACTTCTTGGATGCCTCGTAAGCCTTGTTCCATTTCGACTTGTCTTTCGAAGTGTTGAACAGGGGGGATGCGGCATAGAGGTACATCCTGCTCAGGAGAGCCTGGCACACAGCCTTGGTGGGATGGCCGAAGTTGGCATCATTGGTTCCGTAATAGTCAGGGAGCGAAGGCATGATAGCAGCCAGTTCCTTGTCTATGAAAGACACGATCTCATCGAACGGGGTGCTGGAGAAGGTAGTCTCCGAACCAAGCTCGTAGGACTGGGTCACTAGCGGAACGTCTCCGTAACGCTCGATCAGGTAGAAATAGATGAATGCGCGGAGGAATCTGGCCTCGGCGATGAGCTTATCCTTGTCCTGCATGGAGACATCGGTCGTTTCCATTTGCTCCAGGAAGAAATTGATCCTGCGGAGGTACTGGTATGCCTGGTTCCAATAGTTGAGGTTGCATCCACCATGCCACTGAGTGGTGGAAAGGTTGCCGACGTTGTCCGGAGTAAGGGTTCCCAGTGCGATCACCGGGGAGCTGCCGGAGTTGACGGTGACGATCTCGTCAGTGGTCTTGCACTGCATATCGATTTTGAAGCCGTGGGGAATGGCATTGAAGAGAGCGGTATGGTAGGCCCTGATCAAACTGGGATCCGACCATACGGCAGCATCGGAAATGCTGTTGGTAGGTTTGATATCCAGTATCTTGTCACTACAAGCGGATATTGCCAGTACTGTAAGGATGATTGCAAATATCTTTTTCATATCGTTAGCTTTAAATTAGAACTGGATTCTTGCTCCAAGGTTAAGAACGCGCTGCTGAGGATAGCTGAGGAAGTTGCCGCTGACTTCAGGGTCACACCACTTGATCTCCTTGGCCCAGGTCAGGACATTGAATCCGCTGACATAGAATCTGCAGGAGTTGAAGCCGATACGGCCCATGACACTCTTGGGGATGGTATAGCCTAATTCGATATTCTTCAGACGGACGAACGAAGCGTTATAGAGGAAGAAGGTGGAGTTGCCGGGCTGATAGCAGTCCGCTCTCGGCATGGTACCGTTGGGATTGTCGACGGTCCAGCGGTCCTTGGCCCTGTAAACGGATCCGTTGCTGTAGTCGGAGACACCTACCTTGACGAACTCGTTGTCATAGTTGTATGCTCCGGCCTGGCCCTGGATGAGCATGCTGAGATCGAAGTTCCTGTAATTGACACCGAAGCTGAGTCCGAAGACGTATCTAGGAGTAGCATCGTAGTCGAAGCGGAAACGGTCGTTGGAGTCGATCTTGCCGTCATTGTTGAGGTCGATGATCTTGGGGTCTCCGACGTGGGTCCTTCTGTGGTGAGGATAGGAGTCGAGTTCTTCCTGGGTGTGGAAGATGCCATCGGCCTTGTAGTAGAGGCCGGCGCCGATGGGGTGGCCGGTGCGGTTCTGATACTCTTCCACATTCGGGGTCTCATCCATGAAGATGATGGTGTTCTTGGCGTACGACATGTTGCCGGAAACATTGTAGGATAAATCTCCAACCCTGTTGCGATGGCTGAGGACGATCTCATATCCGTGGTTCTCGATCTTTCCGATATTCTCGTTAGGGAGAGCGGAGAAACCGAAGGTGTTCGGGATGGAGAGGTTCCTGGCGGTAAGGATGTTGTTGCGCTTCTCCTTGAAGACCGTGATCTCAGCGCCGAGAAGGCCGTTCCAAAGGGTGGTCTCGAGACCGAGGTCGTACTTCGTACTCCTCTCCCAGGTGATGTTGGGGTTGGGCATGGTGCCGGGAGTTATACCTGCAGAGGTGCTGGTTCCGAAGATGAAATTGCCTCCGAAGTTGTAGTTCTGCATGTACTGGTAGGCGGAGACGGCGTCATTACCGGTCTGTCCGAGGGATGCGCGGAGCTTCAACTGATTGATCCAAGGGGCGTTGTTCTTGATGAAAGGCTCCTCGGAGATACGCCATCCGAACGAAGCTGCAGGGAAGAAACCATAGCGCTTGTCCTTAGGGAACTTGTAGGATCCGTCATACCTGAACAGGAGCTCTAAAAGATATTTCGATGCATACTCGTAATTGAAGCGGCCGAAGTAGTTGTTACGGGCGGTCTTCGAAGAAGAACCGGAGTTGTCCTTGTCTTCCGCGGCGGTGCTGCCGACGTTGATCTCTTCGATCGCGGTACTGATGAAGTTCTGCCTTCTGGCCATTGCGGAGGAGCTCTGGTTGATCTGCTGCTCCTGACCGACCATGAGGGCTACGCGATGGTCACCGAAATACCTGTCATAGGTGATGCGGTAGTTGTAGAGCATGTTAGTACCATAGTTGTAGGTGTCGGTGAGCGTGACGGTGCTCTGGCCGGTACCCTGCTTGTAGTCATACTCTCCGGTGTTCACGTTGTACTCGTGATAGAAGTAAGGAATAGACCATACTTTGTTCTTCGAGGTGGAGATGTCGTAGTTGAAGGAGGCATCTACCCTGAGGCCTTCCACCCACGGAATCTTGTAGGTAGCGGTGAAGGTGGAATAGATAGGAGACCTCCAGGACTTGTTGTAACCGCGCGTGTCGAGCAGGAGGGGGTTCTCTCCGAGTCGTCCGGGAGCGATAAGTCCGTTGGGATAGACAGCGATGAGACGAGGGTCAGCCTGGAGGATGTTCACGAAGTTGTCGTGGGTGCTCACATGGCTGTGGGTCTCGTTGGAAATGATAGCGCTGATATTGGCGCCAACGGTGAAGTACTCGCTGAAGTCAACCTCAACATTGGACCTGAATGTGTACTGGTTGTACTCCTCGATCTGGTGATAGAAGCCAGGTCCCTGGGTCCTGGCGCCGAAGGAAAGGAGGTAACGGACATTCTTGGTACCGCCGGAAGCCTGGATACTGGTACGGGTCTGGAGTGCGTACGGACGGAGGGTCTCCTTTACCCAGTCGGTGTTGGGATAGAGGACGGGATCGGAGCCGTTGCGATATTTCTCGATATCGGAAAGGGCGATGGCAGGATTGTAGTTCGCCGGCCTTCCCTTCCTGTCCCAGTCACCTTCGTTGTAGGCCTCGGAGTAGGTGACCGCATCGAGCATCTTAGGTATCTTGGTAGGGCTCGAGAAGGAGGTGCTGAAGTCAACCGAGAAGCTGGTCTTTCCTTCCTGTCCCTTCTTGGTGGTGATGAGGATGACACCGTTGGCGGCACGGGCTCCGTAGATAGCGGCCGATGCGTCCTTCAGGACGGTGATGCTTTCGATATCATCAGGGTTCAAGCGGGTCATGCCGTCACGCTCGACACCGTCGATGATGTAGAGCGGGGTCGTGGTGCCGAAAGTACTGAAACCGCGGATGTGGATGGACGGGTCGTCACGTCCGGGCTCACCGGAACGCTGGTTCACGATGAGGCCGGGGAGACGGCCTTCGAGGGAAGAACCGAGGTTCGGCGAAGGGCTCTTCGTGAGTTCATCGCCCTTGACGGTCACGATGGATCCGGTCAATGTCTCCTTCTTGTGCACACCATATCCGACCACCACCGTCTCCTGCAGTTGCATGTTGTCGATGGCGAGCGTCACATTGATTCTGTTCGACTGTCCTACAGTCACTGTTTGTGAGAGGTAGCCGAGGGATGTGAACTGGAGGACGGCACCTGACGACGGGACCGATATTGAATAGGTTCCGTCAAGTTCCGTGACCGTTCCGACGGAGACGTTACCCTGAAGGAGTACGGCGACACCCATAAGGGGTTCGTTGTTCTCATCAGTAACGACTCCAGTAATAGTCCTTTGCTGGGCAAAGGCGGACTGGCATACTATAAAAAAGAACGCCAGGAAAAACAAGAGATGTTTTTTCATCATGGTTATAGAATTAGTATGGTGAATGATATTCAAATACGTTTGCGGTCCTATGTCCAGGGGTCCTGCCTCCCTCGCTTCCCAACGAGGGAGGCGCCCCATAAACCAACCATTAACCAGTATAAACAAACATTATGTATTGTGCCAACGCTCTCCGAAGTGCGGTCCGATAATCTTTGTGACCTCCTTCAGAAGAGCTTCATCAATTTCAGATTCAACGTATTCGACGTTTCTCCTGACATTGTCGGGATTCGCCGAACTGAACAGGGTCGTGGCTATCCTAGGATTGCGGGTGGCGAACTGCATGGCGAGCTTTTCTATCGGGTAGCCTGCGCCCTTGCAGTATTCTGAAGCCTGCCTGCAGACATCTACCAATGTCTTCGGGGCGGGATGCCACTCTGGTACACCCCTCTCGGACAACAGCCCCATGGACAGGGGGGAAGCATTGATGATGCCTATCCCCTTCTGCTCAAAATCGTCAATGTAATCAAGGAGCAGTGTATCGTTCAGGCAATAGTGACAGAAGCAGAGGACGGACTCTACCATTCCGCTTTCGGTATTGTCAATAACCCATTTAAGGTTCTCCGGCTGCAGGTCCGTGATGCCGACATGGCCGACTACGCCTTCCTGCTTCAGCTCCTGGAGTGCGGGGATGGTCTCTTCAGCGACCTTTCTCAAACCGCCCGGCAAGGACGCCTGGAACTCGACATCATGGACATTGATCAGGTCGATGTGGTCGATATTCAAGCGCTCCATGCTCTCATACACGCTTTCCTTGGCCCTTTGGGCAGAATAGTCCCAGTAATTGACTCCGTCCTTGCCGTACCTGCCGACTTTTGTGGACAGATAGTACTTGTCACGAGGGATGGATTTCAAAGCCTTTCCCAGCACGGTTTCAGCTTTGTAATGCCCGTAATAAGGCGAAACATCCAGAAAGTTGATACCGCACTCGATGGCAGTAAAGACAGCTTCGATGGCATCCTGCTCCTTTATGCTCCGGAATACCCCTCCAAGCGAGGAGCATCCGAAAGACAATTCGGAAACAACCATTCCCGTACGTCCGATTCCCCTGTATTTCATAATAAGCCAGTGTTTTCCAACTCTTTTATAAAATTACGGATCAATCATCGGAGAAGTTGGAAAATATTTTACAAAAGATGGGACTTTTTTGATGCGTGCTAAAAAAATGAAAGCAGAAATCAATTTATTAATAAAAAAGGGTTATATTGCAACTGATAACGAACTCACACCATGGATTATTCTGTCGATGACCTTAGGCTTCTTGTCCTCAACGTAGGATATGCGGTTCATAACAGTGACTGGAACTGGAAGGATGTATCCAGCCCTTTTACCAGGCTCTATTATGTTACTGACGGGCACGCGCAGATAAAGATGGAGGATGGCATCCATGACCTTTATCCCGGCAATCTCTATATCGTACCATCTTTCACCAGACACACCAATATCTGCGACGGGCATTTCGAGCATTATTACATACATATCTATGAAGATGTCCTGTCCAGAAGCAAAATCTTCGAAGAGTATGAGTTCCCCTTCGAGGTCGCTCCCCACGAAGGTGACGAGAAACTGTTCCAGAGACTCTGTGATCTCAATCCCAGGGGTAGGCTGCAGCAGTCCAATCCCAAGAGCTACGACAACCATTCAACCCTCATACAGAACATACGGATCAACAAGGCCAGGGATTTTCAGGACATTGTAGAGTCACGGGGCATCCTTTACATTCTGACATCCAGATTCCTTGAGATGGCCAGGCCCAAATCGTCTTCCAAAGATGAAAGGATCAGAAATGTTCAGAGTTATATCCGGAAGAACATCGGCAGCAAGATCATGGTCAAAGACCTGGCCGAAGACACTTCCCTTTCCCTGGAGCATTTCATAAGGCTCTTCAAGAAAGAGACCGGCGAAACTCCGAACATGTACATTACAAGGATGAAACTGGAAAGGGCGATGGTGATACTTGCCACCAGCGACTCCAATATCAAGTCCATAGCACTTACATTGGGATACGATGACCTCTCGTATTTCACACGTGCTTTCAAGCGTTTCTCCGGTGTCACGCCACAACAATACCGCGACCATCATCAGCAGATGAAATAAAACGCTATCTTTGCAGGCGTATGCCTAAAAAGGAAAAGATACAGCAGATGTTCGACGGGATCGCGGGAGACTACGACCGTCTGAACCATATCATGTCGCTGGGGATAGACCGCAGCTGGCGCCGGAGGGCGATCAGGGAGATCGTCAGCCGCGGCGCGGCGCAGGAGATCCTGGACATCGCGTGCGGGACGGGCGATTTCAGCATCGCCATCGCCCGCGTGATGGCGCCCGGCAGCCGCGTCACCGGCCTTGACCTCTCCGAGGGCATGCTGGCCGTGATGCGCTCAAAACTTGCGGCCGCCGGCCTGGAGGGCCGCGTCGCCTGCGTGCAGGGCGACAGCGAGGCCCTTCCCTACGCCGGCGGCTCATTCGACTGCGTCACCATTGCCTTCGGCATCAGGAATTTCGAGCATCGCGAGACCGCCTTGCGGGAAATCCTCAGGGTCCTGAAACCCGGAGGCAAACTCGTCATCCTGGAGCTCTCCGTCCCGTCCAATCCCGTGATCCGTTGGTGCTACAATCTTTATTTCACCCGCATCCTTCCGCTGATCGGCGGAAAGATATCCGGGGATAAGGCGGCATACCGCTATCTCCCCGCTTCAGTTCTGAATTTCCCGGCCAAGGAAGAATGGATGGCCACGATGCGCGCCTGCGGATACGAAGCTATCAGGCACAAGGCATTCACCTTGGGCATCTGCAGGATGTATGTCGGGCTGAAGGCCTAGAAAAGGAAAGTCACGAATCCAAGCCCCGCCAAAAGCGAGAACAGGAACGAGCTTATGACCAGAAGCGGAAGCATCGGGTCGAGGGCGCGGTCCTTGCGCGTCCATACCCCCCTTAGGTGGATAATGAAGAGCGGAAGGGTGAGCACGAACAGATAGTGCCAGATGCTGAAGAAACGCAATGAACAGTACACCAGCATAGCTGCCCAGCCTAATGCTATGAGTGCGGTCTGGTATATGCGCGCGCGTTTCTCTCCAAGCTTCATCGCCACGGTCACGCGCGTGGCGGCATCGGATTTCATGTCACGGATATTGTTCACGTTCAGCACTGCCACGCTGAAGCATCCGATGGCGGTTGCCGGAAGGAGGATGATCCAGGAAGGGAATTCGTGAGCGCAGAGGAAATACCCGCCGCACACGGTGGCGACGCCGAAGAACAGAAAGACGAACAAGTCGCCGAGGCCACGGTATCCGTAAGGATCCTTGCCGAGAGTATAGTGCATCGCAGCCCAGATGGCTGCGGCGCCCAGCAGCACGAAGGCCATCGGGTGCCAATCAAAGATCTTTCCGAAGGAGAAAAATATCATCAACAGTCCGAAGATGCAGCAGAAGGCTGCGACGACTGCGATCAGTCTCTTCATCTGCGGGACCGTCATGTCTCCGTCCTGGAGGGAATAATGGATGCCCTGCCTGTCATCATTGTCGGTGCCGTGAAGGGTATCGCCCAGTTCGTTCGACAGGTTGGACAGTATCTGGAGGGAAACTGTCGTCAAAGCCAGGAAGACCACCGTCCATGGATCGACGTGATAATCGGCGGCAGCCAGCAATACGCCCATCACTATACCGGAGAGCGATAGAGGTAGCGTCCTCAGACGCATGGATTTAAGACAGGAGGAAAGTGTCATGGCAGATAAGGTGGAGTCCGGACCCATGCAATGCTATGGACGCGGGTCGCGGATGGGTCGTATTTTTCGCCATCCACGTCGGGGATGGCGATGATATATGTTTTGTGCTCCTTGTTGACGAGCTTGGAGTCACGCAGCCAGAGGTTCGCGCGCTTGAGGTCGGCATAAGTGACGCCGTACTTCTCCGCGAAGACGGTCAGATCATCGATGGGACCGCTGACTTCGACCTCCTCACGGGGAGGGATGTTGGGATAGAGGTCTTCGCGGCTGAAAGTAAAACCGAAGGCGGAGGGATTTTCGAAGTACATCTTTGCGGCGAGGATGCGGAACATATAGCGAGAGGTCTCCTCGACGAGCCAGAGGTCCATTGCGGACTTCTGATGCTGGTCTGTCAGACGCTTGGATATATTGCCCTGGCCGGCATTGTAGCTGGCGGCAGCAGTGAGCCAGTCGTGGTATTTGGCATATGCCTGCTTGAGGTAGCGGCAAGCAGCAAGGGTGGCTTTCTCGGTATTGTAGCGTTCATCGACTTCAGTATTGACGACAAGCCCGAAGCTCTTGCCAGTCTCCTTCATGAACTGCCAGAAGCCCGCCGCTCCGGCCGAGGAAACTGCCTTGGGGTCGACATTGCTCTCTATCACCATCAGGTACTTGAGGTCGTCCGGAACGGCAGCCGCCTTGAGAAGCGGTTCGATCTGCGGGAAATAGCGGTTGGCTCGCTTGATCATCAGCGTGGAATTGGTGTGCGAGTAGCAGAATGCGATGAGTTCGCGGTCCATCCTCTCCCGGAGGTCGGCGCGGTCGAAGCGGACCGTATCGCCGGCGAAGACGATGTAATCCGGCACCTTGGGCTGTGCCGCGGAGGTGAGACAGGAGAGGAACAGGGCCGCTGCCGCGGCAGACAGGAGGGTTCTGAATTTCATAGTGTCGATCCGGATGTGATTGTACAAATTTACATATTTTATTCGTATATTGCAGAAAATACTAATGACCACTTATTATGAAAAAAGCACTCTTCATCGGCGGCACCGGAACCATCAGCACCGCCATCACCCGCAAGATAGCAAAGGACGGAGAATGGGAGCTCTGGCTCCTCAACAGAGGCAGCCGCAGTGACATCCTCCCCAGGGAAGTCAGGACCATCCAGGCCGACGTCGCCGACGAAGCAGACGTCGCCCGCAAGCTCGAAGGCACGGAGTGGGACTGCGTCTGCGACTTCATCGGCTTCGTTCCAGAACAGGTCGAACGGGACTACAGGCTCTTCAAAGGCCGCACCCGCCAGTATATGTACATAAGTTCCGCTTCCGCATATCAGAAGCCCGCCGCCAGCCCGTTCATCACCGAGGGCACGGCGCTGGCCAATCCTTATTGGGAATACTCCCGGAACAAGATAGCCTGCGAAGAGTTCCTTATGAAGAAATACCGCGAGGAAGGGTATCCGGTGACGATCATCCGTCCCAGCCACACCTATGACGAGCGTTCCGTTCCCCTCGGGGTCCATGGCCCGAAGGGTTCCTGGTCGGTGATCAAGCGCATGCTCGACGGCAAGCGTGTCATCATACACGGCGACGGCACGTCGCTCTGGACCATGACGCACAATTCCGATTTCGCCAAGGGATTCACCGGACTGATGGGCAATCCCCACGCCATAGGAAATGCCTTCCAGATCACCAATGACGAGACACTCACCTGGAACCAGATCTATTCCACCATCGCCGACATACTCGGAGTGGAGTTCAAGCCGTATTATGTCGCATCGGAGTTCCTTGCCGCAGTAGGCGACTACGACTTCCTCGGAAGCCTCGTCGGCGACAAGGCCTGTTCGGTGATTTTCGACAATTCAAAACTGAAGAAAGCCGTTCCCGGCTTCCAGCCGACCGTACGTTTCGAGCAGGGCATCCGCGCCACGATCGAAAACGTGCTGGCACACCCGTCGCTTCAGGTAGAGGATCCGGAGTTCGACGCGTGGACCGACAGGGTGATCGACGCGCTGGAAGAGGCTAAGAAAAAGATCTAGCGGCTGCGCTCCGCCGCACGGGCGGCGTTGTAGCATTGTCTGCAGAGCGGCTCGTATACGTCCTTCTCGCCGAGCTCCACGAGGTTGGTGCTCGCCGAGAGGCGGTGCGAGTGATTGGCGAGATTGCCGCATTTCACGCAGATGGCGTGGACTTTCTGGACATCCTCGGCAATGGCCATCAATGACGGCATGGGACCGAAAGGTTTGCCGAGGAAGTCCGTATCGAGACCCGCGATGATCACGCGGACGCCGCGGTTGGCGAGGGTCTGGACCACTTCGACGATACTGTCGTCGAAGAACTGCGCCTCGTCGACTCCTACCACTTGTACATCATCAGCAATACCGAGCATCTTAACGGGAGCGTCCACGGGAGTGGAAGTGATGCTGTGAAGGTCGTGCGAAACTACATCGACGTCGGAGTAGCGGTTATCTATGGTGGGCTTGAAGATGGCGATCTTCTGATTGGCGAACTGGGCCCTCTTCAGGCGGCGGATAAGCTCTTCGGTCTTACCGGAGAACATCGACCCGCAAATGACCTCGATGCAGCCGGATTTTATTGTATTTTCTGAAAACATTTGTGTACATTTGTGGTTAGACTTATGCAAATATAACAAAATTGCCTTATGGAAAAAAGTCGTTCTGAGATTTTGTCCGAGATACAGGAAACGCTTGCCGAACTCAAGGCCAGGATAGCGGAAGCAGAGGAGAGACTCGCCGCCCTCGAGGCCGTCGAAGAGCCCGTGGAAGTCACCGAGGAAGTCACTGTGGATGAGGAAATTCCCGCGGTCGAAGATGATATGTCTCCCATAGATATCTCCATCGATGTGGATGAAGTGGGATTCCCCGAGGCGGCTCCTGAAATCAAGGCCGAACCCGTCGCGCAACCCGAGCCCGAACCGATGGCGGAAGGGGAAGCCGAAGAGGAGTCCATCCTGGAGCCCAAGGTCAGCATCAACGACCGTCAGGAGCGCAAGGCCCGGAAAGCCGTCGTGGACGTGATGGGCCAGAAGCTCGCATGGAAGACCGCCATGCCCGGCACTCCCGTCAAGAACGTCATAAGCGCCATTTCCCTCAACGACAGGGTGCTCTTCATCAATACCCTTTTCAAGGAGGATCCCATGGCTTTCCAGGAGGCTATTGCCGCATTCAACGCCATGTCGTCCTTCGATGAGGCCGAGGAGTATGTCCGGGCCAACCACCCAGACTGGAACCTCAATTCCGACCTGGTGTTCCGCCTGATGATGGCCGTCCGCAGGAAGCTCAAGTGATGGCCGGCATCCTGTACATAGTGCCGACACCGGTCGGCAACCTCGAGGACATGACCTTCCGGGCCGTAAAGGTCCTGAAGGAGGCCGACCTCATTCTGGCCGAGGACACGAGGACCAGTTCGGTACTGCTGCACCATTACGGGATACAGGGGAGACTCCAGTCGCACCACAAGTTCAATGAGCACCAGACCGTCGGTGTCGTCAAGGAACGCATACTTGCCGGGCAGAACGTCGCGCTCATCAGCGACGCCGGCACGCCGGGAATTTCGGACCCCGGATTCCTCCTGGCGCGCGCATGCACCGACGAAGGCATAGAGGTCCAGACCTTGCCCGGCGCGACGGCGTGCATACCGGCCGTCGTCTCCTCCGGCCTGCCTTGCGACCGTTTCTGCTTCGAAGGATTCCTTCCGCAGAAGAAGGGTCGCCAGAGCATGCTTGCGTCTCTTGCCTCCGAGCACAGGACCATGGTATTCTATGAGTCTCCTTACCGTCTTGTCAAGACGCTGGAACAGTTCATCGAGCATTTCGGGCCGGAGCGCAGATGCTCCGTCGCCCGCGAGATATCCAAGCTCCATGAGGAACACAGGCGGGGCACCCTCGCCGAAGTGGCTGAGTGGTACCGCCAGCACGAACCCAAGGGTGAAATCGTGATCGTCGTCGCCGGAGCGGAAGAGGAAAAGCGTGTTTCCGGCAATAAATACAAACTAAACTATGAAGAGGAGAGCGGATGTGGGGAAGGAGGAAAAGACTTCGTCACACAGTAGGATCACTGCATCTTTCAAGGCCGGGGCCATCGCCCTTGCATTTCTTGTCATCGGATATCAGTCGGCGCTGTTCATACGCAGTGCGGCGGTGGCGCGTCTGGTCAGCCACCGCGACGCGCCGGACACGGTCTTCGTCATTGACGAATCCCTCGCCCGGCGCCTCATCTCCGAGGACTCCGCTCAGCCCTCTTCGAGCACCTCTTCCCCACCCCCTGACCAGCCCACTTCTGAATCAGGCCGGAGGGTGATTGTGCGGCACAATGCGCCGCACTCAGCGGCAGCCGATGCCGTTGTCGCCGCAGCCATACCACGACGCACAGAGAGCTTCCCATTTAATCCCAACACCGTCAGTCTCAGCGACTTGCAACGTCTGGGATTCTCCGAGCGCCAGGCACAGTCAATCATCAACTATCGCGAAAAGGGAGGCCGGTTCCACCGTCCGTCCGATTTCGCGAAATCCTTCGTCGTCTCCGACTCCGTATATCGCCGCCTTGAGCCCTACATCCGTATCCCGAAAGTCGATCTCAACGCCGCCGACTCGACGGCTCTTGATGCCCTCCCGGGTATAGGCCCCTACTACGCCGCCAAGATCCTGGAGTACCGTTCCAGCCTGTGCGGCTTCTCCTATCCGGAGCAGTTGATGGACATCCACCGTTTCGACAAAGACAAGTTCGAAGCCCTCAAGGACCTGGTCACCGTCGGACCCTCGGAACCTTATCCCCTGTGGACACTTCCGGAGGATGAACTGAGAAGGCACCCTTACATCGACAGCGGTGCTGCCCACGGCATCGTCCTCTACCGGGAGCACAACCCTAGCGAGCGCTGGACAGTGGAAGGGCTCAAGGCGGCCGGCGTGCTCCGCCCTGCCGACGCCGACCGCCTCGCCCGCTGCCGCATCGCCACCCCCTGACCATCCCCTCACTCCCCCGACCACACTCTCAACCCCCCGTTCACCCTCTTAGTCTCCCGTCTGCCCCTCTCTGTCTCCCGTCTGCCCTCTCTGTCCCCCGTCCGCCCCTTTGCGAACAAAAACAATGATTTTGTTCACGAGGGGAGAACAACAAAAAAGCCGGCTGCGGAGCAGTCGGCTAGGGGTCAATGATGATCGGTTCGGGGGAACCGACCGGAGTCCCGGAAGGAACTACCACCTGTCCTCGGAGGAAACGGTGAGCTTCTTGCGTCCGTGGCGACGGCGGGAAGCCAGCACGCGACGGCCGTTGGCGGAACTCATGCGCTCACGGAAGCCATGCTTGTTGACGCGCTTGCGGTTCGAAGGTTGGAATGTTCTTTTCATTATCTTAATTATTATATATTATTCGACAATAGGACCGCAAAGATAGTCTTTTTCAATTTGAATGACAAATTTTTCTTGAAAATATTCTCCCTGGAGCCAGTTGTCGACGCGCCAGGTGCGCACGCTCCCCTTCTTCAGGCGGTTACGACCCATCAACTGGGCTATCTCTTCGTTGACGTCTCCTCCTTTGAGGTAGAAGATGCTGTACTTGAAACTGTCGCGCACCCAGGGATAGAAATTGTCGAGGGTGGTGACTGCACGGGAGACGACGAAATCGAATCTGTCGGGAAGGGATTCCGCACGGGCATTGACCACGGTAACATTGTTGAGTCCCAGGCTTTCAGCGACGGCCTTTGCGACGATGGTCTTCTTGCCGACACTGTCACACAAAGTGAAAGAGATTCCGGGGAAGAGCACTGCAAGGGGAATCCCGGGGAAACCACCGCCGGTTCCGACATCCAGGACAGAAAGGCGGGAGGAAGGAGCCGTTGAGGAGGCGGAGGAGGAGGAGGCGGAGGAGGCAGAGGAGGCGGAGGAGGCAGAGGAGGCGGAGGTGGTGGAGGTGGAGGTGGTGGTGGAGGCGGAGGAGGCACAAGGAGACAAGGAAGCGGGGAGTATGCCCTCGCGGAGCCAGTAGGACGCGATGGCGAGGGAGTGAAGGACGTGATGCTCATAGAAGCCGTCGATGTCCTTGCGGGAAATGACGTTGATGCGGGAGTTCCAGTCGCGGTACAAGGGCTCCATTCTCCGGAAAAGGTCCATCTGTTCTCCGGTCATGCCGGGAAACTCCGCGCTCACTATATTGCTGAATTCTTCAAACTGCATAATAACGGGTAGGCAGAAAGTCTGATATTAAAAGGGGCAGGGCGGGAAAGCCGAGCCGTCATTCTTCTTCTGAGCGCATCCGCTCTATGATACCCTTCGCCCTGCGGATGCGCGTCCGGACGGTGTTCAGTTCCAGACCGGTCTCCTGGGCAATCTCTTTGTACTGCAAACCTTCGATGAGGCGTTTGCGCGCCACTTCGCGGTAAAGGGCGGGCAGCTTTTCGACATATCCCCGGGTAACCTCCCTGTCCTCGCCCTCGATGATGGACTCCAACGGGGAAGCCATTTCGTCAGGGAGCGACTCCATCATCTGAGGCTGCTTGTAGAAATCGTCGATCGAGACCATCTGGTTGTGGATCCTCCCCTCCTGCTCAAGCAGGTCCAGGGCGGTATTGCGCGCGATAGTCCTGAGCCAGGTGATGAACTGGCTCTTGGAAGGGTCATAGGACCCGATCTGCCGGAAGGCCTTCTCAAAGCTCCTGCTGCAGATATCGTCGACGTACAAATCATCAAGATTCTTCAGCCAGTTCTTGATAAACGTCCTGAGGGAATCTATATGCAGGTCCCACAGGGCGGTGAAGGCTGTTCCGTTGCCGGCTATGGCCTGGCGGACCAGGTCATTAATGTGATTCGAGCCAGTTGCTTCCATGATTGCATTCTACGGTTAACGGGACGGAAAGCTTTATTACATTCTCCATTTCATTCACTACCATGGCCGACAGGCGGTCCAGTTCTTCAGGTACGACTTCGAAAAGGAGTTCATCGTGGATCTGGAGTACCATCGAACTCCGGAAGCCCTCCGACTGCATCCGACGGTCGATGGCCACCATGGCGAGTTTGATGATGTCGGCAGAGGTGCCCTGGATGGGGGCGTTGACGGCATTGCGCTCGGCAAGCGAACGTACCGTGGCATTCCTTGAATTGATGTCGGCTATGTATCGCCTGCGGCCGAACAAAGTCTCTACGTAACCGGCCTCCCTCGCCATAGCCACAGTATCGTCGATGAAGGAGCGTATGGAGGGGAATGACGCGAAATAGTCGTCTATGATTTTCTTCGCCTCGGACCTGGAGCAGCGCAAGCGCTGCGAAAGCCCGAATGACGAGATGCCGTACATTATTCCGAAATTGGCAGTCTTGGCGATGCGGCGATGGTCGGCGGTCACCTCTGAAAGGGGGATCCCGAAGATCTTGGCCGCAGTGGCGGCGTGGACGTCCACGCCGTGACGGAAAGCGTCCACCAGATGCGCGTCACAGCTCAGATGGGCCATGATTCTAAGCTCTATCTGAGAATAATCGGCAGACAGGATGAGGGAACCTGGTGTCCCTGGCACAAAAGCCTTTCGGATTTCCTTGCCGCGTTCGGTGCGGATGGGGATATTCTGGAGGTTGGGATTGGACGACGACAGGCGTCCGGTGGCCGTAAGTGCCTGGTTGAACGTCGTGTGGACACGGCCGTCACGGGGCGAGATATACCCCGGGAAGGGTTCGATATAGGTAGAGAGGAGTTTCTTGGTGGCGCGGTAGTCGAGGATGGCGTCGATGATGGGGCTGCGGTCCGCAAGGGCCAGCAGCGTTTCCTCGTCCGTACTCCAGCTGCCTTTAGAACTCTTTTTCGCCTTAGGGTCAAGCTTGAGCTTCTCGAAGATGACTTCGCCGATCTGTTTGGGGGAAGAGACATTCAGGCCGGGCTCCCCGGCAATCTCGCGGACCTGGGCTTCGCGCTCCAAAGTGGCGCGGCGAAGCGAGTCCGCGACTTCGCCCAGTGAAGCGACGTCCACCTTGACTCCGGTCCGTTCCATACGGGCCAGGACGCGGACCAAGGGCTCCTCCATTCCATCGTAGAGAGATGTCATACCGGACGCCTCCAGTTCGGCAAGCACCTTGCCTCCAAGAAGGAGGATGGCTGCCGCTTCGCGTGAATGGTCGGCCGACGGAGTCTCCTCCGGAGCGCCCGCGCCGTCGAACAGCGAAGCCGGAGCGGCTGCAGCCGCTGGACTACTCTCCAATGAGATATCCAAATAGCTGCGCACAAGCATATCCAGGGAATGGCTGCGCTCGGGATTCAGTATGTAATGTATAAGTTCCACATCCACCAGACGTCCTTCCAGAGTGATACCGGCATAGTACAGCCTGTTGAGTTGTAGCTTGATACCGAAACCGTACTTCTCTAACGAAGGGTCCTCCAGCAATCCTCGGAAATCCTCAATGGAGCCGGAGGCGGAGATCAGCCTGCCGCCATCATCGGCGGCGACGGTGACGCCGGTCAGCGCGGCGAAGATGCCCGCCGCGCTCCCGTCGGACTCCGTCACGAAAGCGCAGCGGCCAACACGCCGCGCGGCGGCAGCCGCCTCCGCGGGCGTGGCGCCGGCGACATCGAGGCCCTGCCGGGCCTCCGCGGCCGGCGCCGCCCCGAGATGGGCGACATATCGCTTCAACGAATTGAACTCATATTTCTCAAAGAGATCGGCCAGGACCGGACTATAGTCCATATCCATAAGCATGTCGTCAGCCGTGCAGTCGAGCGGGATGTCGGTCTTGATGGTCACCAGGGCCTTGCTCAACGCTATATGGTCCCTGGCCTCCTCGAACATTGCCTGCTGGCGGGCGGAAAGTTCGCCGAGGTGCTCGTAGATACTCTCCACGCTTCCATACTTGGAAATAAGCTTTGCCGCACCGACCTCGCCTACTCCCTTGACCCCCGGCACATTGTCCGAAGCGTCTCCACAGATCGTCAGCATATCGATGACCTGCGAGGTGTCCTGTATCCCGTATTTCGCGCACACGGCGGCGCTGTCCAGCACTTCGTCGTCACCACCGGCCTTGCCGGGCCGGTACTGCCAGACATGCGGCCGGACCAGCTGGCCGTAGTCCTTGTCCGGAGTGACCATATAGACGTCAAAGCCCTCCCCCGCCGAGCGCAGGGCCATAGAACCGATGACATCGTCTGCCTCGAAACCGGGGATCATCAGTACGGGAATGTTCATCGCCCGCACGATCTCCGTCAGAGGTTCCAGCGCATCGATGACCAGTTGCGGGGTATCGGGACGGTTGGCCTTGTACTCCGGGTACATTTCATTGCGGAAAGTCCCCCCCGGAGGGTCGAAAGCCACGGCGAGATGAGTGGGTTTCTCCCTCTCAATGAGCTCCAGCAGGTATTTGGTGAAACCGAACAGGATGGAGGTGTCCAGCCCCTTGGAATTGACCATCGGCCGTCTCAGGAATGCATAATACATCTTGAAGACCAGCGCGTGGCCGTCGATCAGATAGAGTTTTCCGTTCATGATGCCAAAGTTAGCACAATCGGAAAGAAAAAGTGAAACTTTTTCTGGAAAAAAGTTTCACTTTAATGGTTTACTGCAGATTGCGCTTGACCGCTAGTTCTTCCTGTATGGTCTCCATCCGCGATTTGGTCAGCGGATAGAAATAAACAATGACGATGGCCAACGCGGCTACTGCAGCAGGCACCCAGCTCATAAGTATCCACAGGCCCTTGACGGCCGAGGCCGTCTGAACGGCGCCCTCGGCGGTATTGTAGCCGAATGCTCCAAGAAGGGCCATCACGGCATAACCTCCGAACGCTCCGCCGAACTTCTGAGCCATGGAAGCGGAAGAGAAGATCAAGCCGGTGGAGGCGGTGCCGTCGCGGTTCTCGGCGAAGTCACTGACATCGGCATACATGCTCCAAACCAGCGGTGAAATGATGCCGGTGAAGATGCTGATCACCACCTGCAGCACGATCATCCACCAGTATCCGCCCTGCGTGGCAGGCACGAAGAAGAAAGCGATGCTGAGCACGATGAGCGCCGCGAAGCACAGCATATATGTCGTCTTCTTACCAAGCCTGCGGGCAATGGGCGTGGTCATGGCTACACCGAGCATATTGCACACCTCTCCGATGGAAAGGAACAGTCCCGCATAGAACAGGAATCCCCATTTCCCCAGGCTGAGGTGCACTTCCGGACCGATGACATCGTTGAAGAAATACGCCACGGTAGATCCCCTGACCGTATTGAAAAGGTTGGAGCAAAGCGCCGCACCGATAAGGATCCACCATGGGGCGTTACGCACAAGGCTCTTGAAATCGGAAGCGATGGAAGAGGTCGATCCGGCATGGAGTTTCTCGCGGGTCAACGCGAAACTAAGCAGGAACAGGATGAGGCAGAACCCGGCGATCACGATCATCGCATGCTGCCATCCCGCAGGGGTAGAATAGCCTCCAAGCGCATTGCAGAGGGGCTCCCAGCAGAAAAGCGCAATGAACGAGCCGCCATAGGCAAAAAACATTCGGAAGGAACTCAGTACGGTCTTGGTGTCGGAATCATCCGTCATCACTCCCAGCATCGCGCCATAGGGCACATTGATACCGGTATATACCGTCATCATCAATATATAGGTGACATATGCCCATACCAGCTTCATGGTCGGACTGGCATCCGGAGTAGTGAACAGAAGGACACCGCACAAGGCGAACGGCAGCGCCATGAAAAGGAGATACGGGCGATATTTGCCCCACCTGGTGCGGGTGCGGTCGGCGATAATGCCCATCATGGGGTCCGAAACCGCATCCCAGATCCTGGTCACGACCAGCAGCACTCCGACCTGATCCAGTCTCAAACCGAAAATGTTGGAGTAGAAGAAAGGCAGGTAATAGGAGAATATCTTCCAGAACATCGAGGATGACATGTCCCCGAATCCATAGCCAATCTTCTCTTTCAAGGAAGTTCTGATAGTACCCATATGGTCACTTGTTTAAGTTCTTGTCGATAAGCATATTGAGTCTCTTGACGCTTTCGCCGGAGGTGAAACCGTCCGGAGCGGTGTTGAGGCAATAATCGACCAGACGGTCCACGGAAGAGGTGGCAACGTGCATCCGTGTATCGCTTGAAGCATAGTAGATGAAAACCGTTCCGTCCGGGTCTGCGATCCAGCCGTTGGAGAACAGGACGTTCATTACGTCACCGACGTATTCATCCCCTTCGGGGGCCATGAAGAATCCGGCCGGCTCGGCGATGACGCGGGACGGATCGTCCAACGCGGTCATATAGAGGTAGAGCACGTAGCGCAGACCGCTGGCGCACGCGCGCACTCCGTGCGCCAGGTGCAGCCAGCCACGCTCCGTACGTATGGGCGCTGGGCCTTCACCGTTCTTGACCTCCTTGACGGTATGATAATGCCGGAAGTTGATGATCTTCTCCTCCTTAACCTCCGCATGAGTGATGTCGTCCACGAGCGCCCAGCCTATGCCGCCGCCGTTCCCGGCGTTGATGAAACCATCCTGGGGACGGGTGTAGAAGGCATATTTGCCGTCCACGAACTCAGGATGCAGCACGACATTGCGCTGCTGCGAGGCGCTTGCAAGGTCCGGCAGCCGCTCCCAGGTGACGAAGTCACGGGTGCGCGCGATGCCGGCCGAGGCGACGGCTGACGACAAGTCGCCCGGCGCCGCCGCCGGATCCTTCCTCTCCACGCAAAACACGCCGTAAATCCATCCGTCCTCGTGAGCGGTAAGCCTCATGTCATATACGTTCGTAGCGGGCTCCCCCCATTCCGGCATAGTGACAGGACGATCCCAGAAGCGGAATCCGTCCACTCCCGAACGGCTCTCCGCCATCGCGAAAAAAGACTTGCGGTCAGTTCCGTCGACACGGGCACAAAGAAGATACTTGTCTCCTTGCTTGAAAGCGCCGGAATTGAACGTGGCGTGGATGCCGAAGCGCTCCTCAAGATACGGGTTGGACGCTTCGTCCAGGTCATAGCGCCAGAAACGCGGAGCATGGTCCGCCGTCAGTATGGGCTACTGGTAACGTTCATACACACCGGTTCCAACGAAGGGAAA
>JAEEGF012119865.1_pt1 | contig 43196 bp, 27 predicted proteins | sample 9134171 | NCBI WGS metagenome assembly JAEEGF01 (sample SAMN16246542, study PRJNA631951) | gut metagenome | biome: gut microbiome; feature: rumen; material: AP-attached | host: Bos | place: Iran: Karaj | collected 2018-10 | reverse complement strand
ACGGCATTAAGGTGTCCTCCTCCTGGCTCATGAATCACGGCGGCATCCCTTCCCGCATTATCGCGGAAATGCTGCGTTCCGGAAGGGAAGAGCTTCTTCCCGATCCGTTAACCCTGGCTTCCGTCAAAACCCGCAATTATCGCCGCCGGATTCATGAAATCAGAGTTTTTCCGGCCATGGAGGCGGTGCTCAGGCATCTTAAGGAGCGGGGCATTCCCATGGCGGTAGGCACGGGAACCCAAAGGCAGAATGCGGAAACCATAATTGCGGAAACGATTCTGCGGGATTATATCCGGGAGGTGGTGTCGGAGGCGGATATTACAAAACCCAAACCGGATCCCGAGACTTTTCTGCTGGCAGCGGAAAGGATCGGGGCGGTTCCGGAGGAATGCGCGGTTTTTGAGGACAGTCCCATTGGAATCGCCGCTGGGGTCAGCGGCAATTTCATTACGGTGCGGATGATTTCCGGAAAGCCGGCAACGGTGTTAAATCCGTCTCCGGCCGGATCCGGTCAGCTGGCCTGCGGCGGTTTCCGGGCCTCAGAAGCGTTCTGATCCGGAGAGCTCGGTCTGCCGCCGGATCTGGGGAATGGTCTCCCGCTCCGGGGTTTGGAAGCAGTGACCTGGGTGATGGTGGAAATTTTTGCCTTGTAGATGAGCTGCTGGATACCCCGGGCATCGGTAAGAAGCAGGCTGTACTGATCGTGGGAGGTGATTACGCCTTCAAGCTTGATGCCGCTGATGAGAAAAACTGCCACGGGGATCTTTTTTTCCCTGAGCCAGTTCAGCGCTGATTCCTGGCCGTTTCCCAGCGAAAAAGCCTGTCCCAGAGAGGTGTAATTAGCATTATCTGTCATGTTTTCTTCTTTTGCTGTCTTTATTCCATGGCAATTGCACATTAAAACCGGCACCGGGAAAGCAGTTACCCGGTAAAACGTCCTGCTTTATTGCAAAGGCCTGTAAACTTTCTTTGGAATTCTAAAGCAGTAAAGACAATAAAGCAAATTATCGTGTATTGTTTGTAAAAAAATTGTGTCACGTCATATCACATCATCATTTCGGATGAGACGGCATCACAGGAGATAGCCGGTGCCCATGTAGCCTTTTACCCGGATGCGGGAGGATCCGCAGGATCCGATATGGTTGTTTTTGAAAATATGCGGCACCAGTCTGCGGCTTAATGAATAACAGGTCATGGCATTAAGCACATTGGCGTTAATGGTATCAGCAAGGGAGATATTGTCAGCCTGAGCGAGAATCGAGGTCATAATGGCGGCATCCTTGTTATTGGCTTCGGAGCGGCTCAGTCCCTGGGACATGGCGGTTACGCAGATCACCAGATCATTTCTGCGGATGTCTATTTTTTTCAGGGCCTTGCTGATTTTTGAGCCCTTGGTGCCGTCCGCCAGGAGGGGAAGCACCGCAGCATCCGGAAAGAGTCTTTCTATAAAAGGGAGCGCCGCCTCGAACCTTTCAGCGAACATTTCGTTATCCCGGCCGGTTTCGTGAAAGGGCGGAGTATCGGGCAGCAGGGCCAGAAGATCCATGGCGGGCAGCACTCGCTGGAAAATGACATTTTCATGGCAGGGATAGAACAGGGAGCCGCTGGACGGCTGGTTCTGCAGGCCGGAGAGAAGCACCACTCTTTCGGTTTTAAGATCCGGGGAGTGGCTGAGCCGGGAAAAGATCTCCGAAAACATAGGGGCGGTGTCCGCTGAGAGGGTATCCGGAATGATGGCGCCCCGGATCTTTTCAGTAACATACACTGCGGAATAGTCGGAGGTAAGCTCCGTTATCCATTCATCGAGGTTCTTGCCGGCGGGAATGCTGATTTTGCCGTAGGTTTTGGTGTTTGCTGTCATTTTCGGGCCTCCGCAATAAAATTGTAGTTATGACAGCAGTTTAAGCAACAAATTAAGGGGCCCTTTTTTAAAGTTATCACGTTTTATGACGGAGAAGATGATGGTACTGAGAGGCGGGGAGAAGGGAGATAAGGGTGAGAATGGCGGCTGATGAAAAGGCGGCGGTGCCTGAGGAATTCGGGCAGGCAAGAACAGACGGGCAAACATGGAAAAGACGGGAGGCGCGGGTGGAAAACCCAGCGAATAAAGGATAAAGCAGAGTCGCTGGCGTTGGAGCGATCTGTCCTCTCATGGGCATGGCATTTCGGCCAGTAAAAAAATGAAAAAAATTCCGTAAATGTGTTGACATGGGTTTGGAAATCAGTATAATGGCACGCGTTGGCCAGATAGCTCAGTTGGTAGAGCAGAGGACTGAAAATCCTCGTGTGGGCGGTTCGATCCCGTCTCTGGCCACCATCTGATTCACCTCTCTTCCCAAGTTTCTTTTGCTCCTGTTTTCAACCTCATACCTTGCAGTCAGGCTTATTTTGGTTGCTGTACTGTGCATTATGATTTTGTACTGTTCGTTTTTTTAATCACTATAGTTGAAAATGAAAAATATTTCCGAAATTATTTGACAGCATCTCTAAATCCTTGTAGAATGCACCCTCGTAGCCAGTTGCCCAGGTAGCTCAGTCGGTAGAGCAGAGGACTGAAAATCCTCGTGTGGGCGGTTCGATCCCGTCCCTGGGCACCATCTCAGTATTGCCGGCTTAGCTCAGTTGGTAGAGCAGCTGATTTGTAATCAGTTGGTCATCAGTTCGAATCCGTTAGCCGGCACCAAGATTTCTCCTTAATTTTCCTGACATCTTATCTTTCAAACATCAAGACTTCCCTTGTTTTTGAGATTTCGAGCCCCGTTTTTTGTCAAATTTTGTTTTTCTGGGGCTGAAAATGGACTCTGAAAATTTTTGCATGCAGGGGAAAACCAGGTTCAGCAACCTGAAGTATGTGAATTATGCCAGCATTATCTGGACATGCGGTCTGATGAGTTTGCTGGATTGGCACCAGAAAGACCAGGATGTAAGGGCAGTGTATGTTTTATCTGCCGGAAAATTCTGCAAGATGATCCATGTCATCCTGAATGCCGCCTGAAACTCTGGAGTTTTTTAAGCCGAGAAAGGATTTCTGCTCCAGGCAGACGAACCGCACCGCCATTATTGTTCAGAAGTCTTCGGAGGCAAAGTTTTAGTTCATCAGCAGTTATCAGTTGCCGCTCCCATAACTGATCCAAAATGCCCAGGGTTCCCATGAATGGCACTTCCTCGCATTGCGCTGCTTTTCTGAGAGCGCCGTCTCCTGTCAGAAGTGTTATCTTTCTGGATTTGGCAATCGCTAATGCGACTCTGTCGTGGACTGAAAGCTTTTTATAGCAATAGCCATATTCCTCAGCAAGAAAGAATTCTTCACTGGTAATTTCAACAGGGACAAGACCATAAGAAGTTAATTGCTGTCCAAGACCGGGAGGCGATAACAGCTCTTCATTGACCGCATCACAGCTCATAATGTAGGTATATGGCAGCCGGAAAGGTATTTCTGTTTTTTGGATCGTAACAAAATCAATCCAGACATTTGTATCGCTGCTTATGAATTGCATCAACTATACCTCACAAAAGCAACGCATAGAAAGAACAGTATCAAAAGGAACCTTAAGCAATTCTGCGCCGCGCTGAACACTGATTTCATCTTCGTTTACAGCACGATAAATCAGCTGCTCAAACAAGGTAGTTTTTTCCTTTTTAATTCTGGATGGCTCGTTCTTTCTCCAGCCTGCTTTCGAGGCTTTGATATAAAAGTCTTTTGCAGCGGATGCAGTAATAATATGGCTTATCTCTGCTCTTTTCACAAGAAGCATAACAGAGATTCCGTATTCCATAGCTATTGGAACCATATCACGAGTAACAGCGGATCTGTGAATTCCAAGTTCACGCCTGGCATCGGCTTCAGGGAATAAAAAAGCTCCCCCGATAGCAGTTGCCATTTTTTCTATTTCATTTTCTCCCATATTTGCCGGCCATTTAAACATCAGGTGGGCAAGTTCATGAACAATAGTTGAACGATTGCGCTCAGCATTCATTTTGGTGTTAATAATGATAAAGGGCCGGCCGTTTACGAAACCGTTCATTCCAGAGAATTTGTCATTGTCGATATCGGACTCATATACAAGGATCCCGTGGTTTTCCAGCTTGTCTATCAAGTTCTCTATCGGACCATCGGCAGCAAAACCAAGACGCGCTCTAAGCATTGCAGCGTTTATTTCGGGATCCTGCGAAAGCTGAATAACGTGACAGGCTGGCGCATCAGGCAGTACTTCGCCGCCGAGCAACTCCACAACCGTCATAAAACGACTGAAATATTCTTCAGCGCTCTCACGAATATACTCTTGCTGGGTATTCGAGAGGGAAGAATCCTTCCGAAACTCGCAATGTTTAAAAGTTATGTTTTCATTGCGAACTTGCAGAAAATCAGAGACACGAACCTCCAGGGCGGCAGCCAATGCCTGAATAATCTCCATGCTTGGTTTTCTGTCGCCTTTTTCGTAATTAGTGATAGCCATGGAAGTCACATTAGCTTTATCTGCGAGTTCCTTTTTGCTCATCTGTTTGCTAAGCCGGTAAAACTTCAAATTCTTGCTGAACATCACTTTTACCTCCGTTGTTTATATTTTACCATAAATTATATAAAAATAAACAGCGTCAGATACATGCTGCCTGATGAGTTTGTTCACATTGTCACCAGAAATGACGGAAGGGATGTGTGCCGGCTTAATTGATTTCTTGGCAAATGCCCTGAAAACACATAAATGAAGACTTATGTCAGGCTGTTTCTCAGTTGCATTCCGGGGGAACTCGTTAATACGATGAAAGGTGATGATCCAAAATAGATGTATCTGCTATTCTGAGATGCAGATACACGTTTTGATTGGTATTGTAAACAAAAACTTGCTATGAAAAAGTACGGTATGCCAAGATGGCAGCGGTCAACTTGTGAAGGAACAAAGCTGGGTTCCCGAATGGGAGTAGGTGTCTTACGATACTTAGAATCCTTTGCTCCTGGGGTTGACTTTTTTTGCCAATTTCATTATCAAAAGCATCCCGGGGGCCCGGCAGATCCGGCTGTTGTGTTTACGAAGCGGCAGAAGACTTCGGTATTCCCGAATCCTTGTTTTTTGAAAATTTCAGCCCCTGTTTTTCATCAAATTTTTGGGGGCTGAAATTGGAAGAAGGTTGCTGTTCTACTCAATTTCGTTAACTAAAAAACGTAAATTATCAAGAATCTGATCAATTTGCGTTTGGTTAACCACAACGTTTTTGTTCAGCAAATTAACCGTCCCTGCAGTTATTGAAGAAACAGGAATCCCCATTGCTGTTGATACTACCGAAGCAGTATTGGAATCTCTTATCTGAAACTGAAACATTTTATTGAATGCGCTTCTGGATGAAGGGGTTCCCGCTCCGGACGGATGCAGGCAAAAAAGTTCCGGATGTTTCTGCCATACGGCAAATATCTCATTCCCGATCTCCTCCACAACCGAACTAAAGGCTTTGGCAGAACTGCTGTACATTGATGTCAGTTTGTTGCCGACGTACATATAAATGCGGGGGAGTGTCAGCCTGTATTGTTTTGTTTTGGTGTAAAAATCTGATACTGAATCACCGGTGTAACGTGTGATTCCGTAAACCAGAGAAAGAATTGCCTTAACCGATCTTTTTGAAGATCCGTCTGCGGTAAATGGGATGATAAGCCTGTCGGCGGCGGACAATGCTAATTCGGTGTAAATTGAAAAACTCGGGTTGCAGTCGATAAACACAGTATTGTCAGCATTGTTCCATGATTTCTGTATGTCGGTAATCATTTCACTTATCCAGGTATGCACCAGCCTCCAGGAGTCCTGAACGCTTTGCGCCGAAGCCGCATACAGAATGCCGGAAGCCTGATTTTCAAGCTCTTCATCACCAACGACAAGGTAAACATTCTCCGGAATACTGGGGTTAATCGTACTGACCTGAACAGCGTACTTAGAACCGGAATTGATATGAGTATAAGAGCTTATGAGCTTTTCCTTCACATATCCGGATATTGTCCGCTTATTAGCTTTGGTATTGATATCGGTTAAGACTTCTTCTCCTTTGATAATTCCGCCGAGCAATATTGTAGAAACATTTGCCTGAGGGCATAAATCCACTACCAGAACCTTTTTGTCAGGATGCTGCAATGCATATTCGCATGCTATCTGAAAAGACAGGTAGCTTTTGCCGACTCCTCCCTTGTTATTCCATATTGCATAAACAGACATAAACTCACCTCTTCGACCAAATCTATCGTTTTCATTATAGCCGTAAAAGAGGCAAGGCAAATCGATTCCCCTCAAAAATGCCTTGAAAATCATTATTTTTCCGGATTTATGCGGGTTATGTAATCTGATAATCTGCAAGAGGCGTTTTATGCGCTTGTCCATTATTCCCCGGATCCCTGAGATAAAGCCTCAGACCTTCTGGGCCTGAAGCACCTCCGCCCCCCTGTTTTGACGGCGATGTTTCCGCGGGGCGGGGAGGGGGTTCCCTCTTTGGTTTGATCCCGCGCTCCGAAATTGCCAAAAAGTATGATCTGCAAGGCAAAAATCGGCAAAAGTCCGGAAAAGTCTGACATCTCGTAAATTACCGTCTTTTTGCTCTGTATAATGAGTCTGATATTTGATCTGTCAAAACCCCTGTTCGTATTCGGATACAGTCTTTGCAGGATTGTCTCCTGCTTTGCGGCTGAGGGGGCGGGATCTGATTACCGGACGGCGCCGCATTTATGACCGGATCGTGATGAGCGGAACCGGTTTTCCGGAAATGTGTTATGTTTTGCATTGCTAATGGAGTTTCATTATGCCTATTAATTTATCAAAAGGACAGAAGGTCAGCCTGACCAAGGACAACCCCGGTCTCAGCAAGATTCAGGTAGGTCTGGGCTGGGATGTGAATGCTTTCGATTCCGGCGTTGATTTTGACCTTGATGCTTCGGTGTTTCTGACTGACGCCAGCGGCAAGTGCGCTTCTGATTCCGACTTCATTTTCTACGGCAACCTCAAGGACAAGAGCGGCTCCGTGGTGCATCGCGGCGACAACCGCACCGGCGACGGCGAAGGCGATGACGAGCAGATCGACATTGAACTCGCCAAGGTGCCGGAAAACATTGCCAAGATCGCCTTTACCGTTACCATTTACGATGCCGACAAGAGAAAGCAGAATTTCGGTCAGGTATCCAAGGCCTACTGCCGCATCATTGATCAGGCCACCAATCAGGAGCTGGTGCGCTTCGATCTGGGCGAGGATTTCTCCATTGAAACCGCAGTGGTGGTAGGCGAGCTCTACCGCAACAACGGCGAATGGAAGTTCAACGCCATCGGGAGCGGCTTCCAGGGCGGCCTCGCAGCGCTCTGCGCTCATTATGGCATTGACGCCGCGTAGTATTGTTTTTTTTAGTTATTGCCGGAAGGCCGCAGTTTGCCGGTTAATATCGGCTGCGGCCTTCTTTCAGAGAATTACACAGGGGATTACAGGATGTCGGTAAAGCTTCAGAAGGGACAGAAGGTAAGTCTGACCAAGACCAGCGACGGACTTTCAAAGATTATAGTGGGACTTGGCTGGGACGAGGCTGCCCAGGAGAAGAGCGGGGGATTTTTCTCATTCCTGAAGAGTCAGGCGGACATTGACTGCGATGCCAGCGCTTTCCTGCTCACCAATGGCAAGCTTGCGGACAGCAGCGATGTCGTGTACTTCGGCCATCTTGCTCATAAGAGCGGCGCGGTGCGGCATATGGGGGACAATCTCACCGGAGCCGGAGAGGGGGATGACGAGCAGATCACCATCGATCTTAATGCCGTTCCGGAGCAGTATGATCGCATTGTCTTCGTGGTTAATATTTTCCGGGCCGGAGAGCGGAAGCAGCATTTTGGCATGATTCGGAACGCCTTTATCCGTCTCGTTGACGCCCGGACGAACAGCGAGCTCTGCATTTACAATCTTACGGAGGATTATTCCGGAAAGACGGCGATGATCTTCGGAGAGGTGTACCGTTACAACGGCGAATGGAAGTTTAACGCCATGGGGCAGGGTACCACGGACGGTTCAATTACCGAAATGTCCAAGCGTTTTGCCTGACGGCATATTTTGCTATAACGGCGATGAGGCTTCTTAAGAGGCCTCATTGTATTTTTCAGCAGGACAAAATTGCATAAAGAGAGTCACAGCCGCTGAGGAGCTTAATGATGACAAGGATCTGGTTTAATCACTGGTTCAGCACCGCCTACAATATCATGGGCATGATAAAGGAGGACAATCCGGACTCTTACATTATCGGCACAAATGAAAACCATCGTTCCGTGCTGGCGGCAAAGTGCGACGAATGGTATCAGGAGCCGGCTCTCAAGGGCGATGAGTATGCGGATTTCTGTCTCGCCTTCTGCCGGGATCATAAGGTAGATGTATTTATGCCCCGCCGGGAAATGCTGGCAGTAAGCAGAAGAAAAGCCGATTTTGCCGCTCTGGGGGTTAAGGTCATGGCGGATGATTATGAGACCATTGCCATGCTGAACCGCAAGGATCTGGCTTATCAGGAGCTTTCCCGACGGGGGATAAGCTCCGTTCCGGAATACCGCATTGTAACCACGGTGTCAGGATTCGCGGAGGCCTATGATTATCTTAAGGAGCGTTACCGGGAGGTCTGCATCAAGTTTGTCCGGGACGAGGGCGGCAAGAGCTACCGGCTCATAGATAACAGCCGCCGGGGCTATCAGGCGCTATTTAAGAAGCAGAACACCAGAATGACCTATGACGCCATTTATGAAGCTCTTGCGGAGAAGGAGGAGTTTGCTCCTCTGATGGTGATGCCCAATCTGTCCGGAAACGAGGTCAGCGCGGACTGCCTTAAAACATCCCGGGGCCCCATTATTCTGCCCCGCATCAAGGACAGCTCCCGCATCGAGCGGCTGTGCTTCCGGGAGGACATTATGGCAAAGATCCGGGAGGTGCTGGAGGCGTTCCCTTTGGAATGCCCCTGCAACATTCAGTTTAAGTATCTGGATGACACCCTGTATTTTCTGGAGGTGAACACCAGAATGTCCGGCGGGGTGCAGCTGGCCTGTCTGGCCGGCGGGGTAAACCTTCCCGGTATCGCGGTGAACAAGCTTCTGGGCATTGACCGGGAGTGGGAGATCTGCCGCGAGGAACGGTATGTGACCCATGCGGAGATCCCGGTGCTGCTTTAGGAGCGGCCGGAGACAATTACGGAGACAAGGACAGGTTTCTGATGCTGTTTTTTACGGATATCGACAATACCGTTATTTATTCGCACCGGCATCCCCATGAGGGGCCGGCAGTCTGGGTGGAAGCTATTAACGGCAAAAAACAGAGCTACGTTTCGGAGCGGGTTTTTCAGTTTTACTCTGCAAAAAATCCCTTCAGGACCGTGCCTCTTACCACCAGAGCGCTCCGGCAGTACCTGAGGCTTTGGGATTCCTTTGCAGCCTTCGGCTGGGAGGATGCCCTAATTTATAACGGCGCCGTGCTCCTGAGAAACGGTGCTGAGGATGCTGCCTGGACGCAGGAGTCTCTTGAGATCTCCCGGGAGGAACGGCGGGAGCTCGCGAGAGTTCGGAGCGCTTTTGAGGGCGTGTTCGGAGCCCGGGATGTGGTGGCGGAGACTCCCTTCCTGTTTTATGTGAAAACGGATGCCGTGCCTGAGGTCATGGCCTGGTTCCTCCGGGAGGCGGATCCCGCTAAGATCCGGATCCTCCGGAATTCCCGCCGGGTATACTGCATTCCCGCCTCCATGAGCAAAGGGACGGCGGCAGAGAGGTACCGGCAGCGTTTCGGCTATGACGGCTTTATCGCCGCCGGAGACAGCGAATTTGATATCTCCATGCTGGAAAAAGCGGATATTGCCTTGTGTCCTGCGGGAATGTCCGGCTTTGCGGCCCGGGGCCGGAAGCTCGCGCTTTCCGGGGTGTTCGCCGACAGGATCTGCGATGAACTGGAAAAGCTTGCTGCAGAGTTTGCTTTGAATCCGGCATTAAAGCCTTAAGAGAGGCCGCGTATTAACCTTAAAACCGCGGCAGAAGGAATGTGGAATTACTGAGGAATAAGTAACAGAAGTGATAGACAACATTAAAATGAAATACAGCGTGGGAGCTCTTTTGTATTCCCCCGCGCTGAACGCCAAGCTGGCCCGCGCCGTTATCAGAGGCGATCTGGGCTCCCGGTATTCTCTTGCGCTGTGTCTGGAGGACACCATTTCCGATGACATGGTGGCGGCCGCCGAAGCCCAGGCGGTTAATACCTTCCGGGATCTCTGCGCGGCCCGGGAGGATCAGGATCTGTACCTGCCGAAGCTTTTTGTCCGGGTGCGGGAGCCCGGGCAGACCGTTCGGCTGTTTGCCGCTTTGGAGCCTTATCAGAGCATTCTTTCCGGGTTTGTTTTTCCGAAGTATTCTCTCTCCAATGCCGCCGCATACAATGCCGCCATGGCGGAAGTCAATGAGCGGGCCCGGAATCCGGTTCTCATGATGCCCATTCTGGAAAGCCCGGATATTATTGATTTCCGTTCCCGGCCGGAGGTGCTGGGATCTCTTAAGGATCATATTGATGCCGTCCGGGATCTCACCCTCAATGTCCGGGTGGGAGGCAATGACTTTTCCAACGAATTCGCCGTCCGCCGGCATTATGACGAAACCATCTATGATATTCTCCCCATAAGTCAGCTGCTGGGAGATATCCTCACGGTGTTTTCCCGGGATTATGTGGTTTCCGGCCCGGTATGGGAATTCTTTTCCAGCGAAAACGACGAGTGGCGGGAGGGCATGAAAAGAGAGCTCCGCATGGATATCCTGAACGGCTTCATCGGAAAGACCGTGATTCATCCGAAGCAGATTCCCGTGGTAAATGAAATGCTCAAGGTCACCAGAAAGGACTATGAGGATGCCCGGGCAGTGCTCAGCTGGGACAAGAGCGGTCTTCAGGTGGGGAAGAGCTACGGCGGCGAGAGAATGAACGAGGTTCGGACAAATTGCAACTGGGCCCGGAAAATCCTCCTCCTCTCAGAAATCTACGGCATCAGGTGATGAAATGTTTGAACTTGATGATTTAATCAGAGTTGCCAAAAGGGAAAACAACTTCAGAAGAAAATACCTGTACGTGAATCCCCTGCAGGGCAAGCATATGCCGGTTTCTCCCGGAATTGCCCTGAAGCTTTTTTCCGGCCTCCGGGAAAAGCTTGCTTCCCGCTATCCCGGGGAGAGGCTTCTCGTTATCGGATTTGCCGAAACGGCCACGGCCATCGGTTCCTCCCTGGCCTATGGGGGCGCCAATGTCAGCCATTACATCAGCACCACCAGGGAGGATCTTTCCGGCGCGGCATATCTGGTCTTTGCGGAGGCCCACAGCCATGCCCCGGAGCAGCGGCTTGCCCTGAACGGCTTTGCCGGGGTTTTGGGAGATCCGGCCGGAGAGCGGGGCGGAAATGATACCGGAAATGACGGCGATAAAAATGCCGGAATGGCTGACAAAAGGGTAGACAGAATCGTATTTGCCGAGGATGAGGTAACCACCGGGAACACCATTATGAACCTCGTCCGGCTTATCAGGGAACGCTGGGGATCCGCAGCGCCGGCTTTTGGCATTGCGTCCGTCCTGAACAGCATGACCGCTGCCCGGCTTTCGGAGTTTGCAGCGCAGGGAGTGCCCTGCGACTATCTTTTTCGGATCCCTTTTGAGTACCGGATATCCTCCGTGGACAGCTATTCCTACGGGAGCCCGGAGAAGGCCGGAGACACGGAAGATCCGGCACCGAATGACAGAGGTGCCAGAAGCGACAGAGAGGACGCAACTCAGATTATCAGGCTGGGGCACTACCGGAATCCCCGGTTTCTGTCCGGAGTTCAGGAATTAAGATCCCGGACGGATCAGTTTGTTAAGGCCGCTTTGGAAAGACTCCCGGATCTGAAACCGGGGGCGGGCGTCCTTATTCTGGGCACGGAGGAGCTGATGTTTCCGGGGCTTCTTCTGGGGGCGGCCCTGGAACAGCGCCGGCCGGATCTCCGGGTAAGATTTCATGCCACCACCAGAAGTCCCATTGCCGTGTCCCGGGAGGCGGATTATCCTTTGCATCGGCGCTGGGATCTTCCCGGCCTCTATGACTCCGGCAGAAGAACCTTTATTTACAATCTGGACAGCTATGACCAGGCGCTCATAGTCACCGATTCCTGCTTCTGGGATCGGGGGCTGCCTTGCCTTGAGGCCGCCCTCAGGCAGGCCGGAAATCGGAGGATCACGCTGATACAGTGGGGGGATTTCAGATATGAAGAGCAGCTATGATCCTGATGACGTGACTTTGCTCCTTAAGGATATCACCGGTCTTACGGAGCCGCTTCCCGCGGAGATCCGCGAGGCCCGCATTCAGAAGGGAGCTCATTACTGCGAAATGCTGCCCCTGGAATATAAGCCCTCGGAGCAGTATCTTGCGGCCTACCGGAGCGCTCTTCAGCATTATGCGGAAAGCACCGCCCGGGCCACGGGATTTTTGGCGGAAAAGCTTTACCGCAAAAAGGGCCGGGATCTCGTCATCGTGTCCCTGGCCCGGGCCGGCATCCCCGTGGGCATTCTCATTAAGCGCTATTTAAACCGGAAATACGGCATTTCCTGCCCGCATTATGCGATTTCCATCATCAGGGGCCGGGGCATAGACCGGAACGCCGTGGATTACATTCTGAAGCGGCATGATCCGAAAGCCTTGCAGTTCATTGACGGCTGGATCGGGAAGGGGGCCATTCTCACTCAGCTTCGGGAGGCTCTTTCGGATTATCCGGAGCTGGATGCGGAGCTGGGGGTGATTTCCGATCCCGCCAGTCTCACCGAGCTTTGCGGCACCCATGAGGATATCCTCATTCCTTCCTCCTGCCTTAATGCCACGGTGACCGGACTTATCAGCAGAACCTTCCTGAGAAGCGATATCATAGGGCCGCAGGATTTTCATGGGGCGGCGTTTTACGAAGGTCTCCGGGGCGAGGATCTGTCCCGGGATTACCTAACGCAGATTGAGCGCTTTTTTGATTTCGGGGCGAATCCCCCTGCGGCCGGAGGGGAGACCGGCCGGCCGGGATCGGAAACAGCAAGGCTGATAGCGGAGGCCTACGGGGTTACGGATATTAACTTTATCAAGCCCGGCATCGGCGAGGCCACCCGGGTTTTGCTCCGGAGGATTCCCTGGAGGATCATCGTAAACCCGCGCTACGCGAGTTCTCCGGAGCTCCTTCATATCCGGGAGCTCGCCCGGGAAAAGAGTGTTCCCTGGGAGGACAGCCGGGTTGATTTGGGGAATTACAAGGTGGCCGGGATTATCAAGAAGCTCTCCGATATCTGAAGGCCGGAAAGCCGCCTTCAGGGAAAAATGCCGGTGAATAAGGTAAGGCATCGGGAGATGGCCTTATTATTTGTCACGGATCAGATTTTGAAGGCCTTCAGATAACACGTCTGAGAACATTTGATATCATTCATGAAACGGGCGCCCTGTGCCTGTTTCCACTCTTCTCTGCATGGTTGCAGAATGGCTGCGGAATGACCGCAGCCTGATGAAAATCTTTGGGAGACTTTGCCATGAGCAATGCCAGGATTAATATTCCCGCAAGGACAACGCCGCCCTTTTCCAGATCGGATCTGAGTTCCCTGAATGCCAGACATGCTCCGCCTCTGACCAGGAACTCTGCCGGCAGCTTTAACAAGACAGCCGGATCTCAGGGGGCGGAGATGCCCCGGCGGGAGCCTCCCCCGGCGGCCGCCCCGGCCGCGCCTGCGGGCAGATCTCCCGCCGGAAATCCTCATCCGGCGCCTCCGGCGGATATCAGGCTGCCCGTGTTTCAGCATCCCCTCAGAAAGGGCCAGAAAACGCCGTTGGATCCCAGCGGCCGGGTGCGGGGCATTAAGGCCTGCTTTGGCTGGAATATCCGGGACGGAAGATGCGATGTGGATGCCTCGGCCTTTCTGGTGCGGGACAACGGCCGGGTGCCGGGGGACGAGTGGTTTGTCTTTTACGGCCAGCCCCGGAGTCCCGACGGCAGCGTGGAGCTTAAAGAGCCTTCCGGCGGCTCTGACCGCAAGCTCATCACGGCGGATCTCGGGAAGCTGAGTCCGGATATTCAGAGGATCGTGTTTGTGGTTACCATTCATGAGGCTCTGGAGCGGGGACTTAATTTCAGCATGCTCAAGGATACCTACATCCGGCTTCTTGATGCCGCTACCGGTCAGGAAATCGTGAGCTATTGTCTGGAAGAGTATTATCAGAATGTAACCTCCATGACCATAGGAGAGCTTTATCTTCATAACGGTCAGTGGAAATTCAATCCTGTGGGGAACGGTGTTAACCGGGATCTGGCAGGGCAGTGCGCTGTTTACGGCGTGGTAATCGGGTAAGGAGATCGGCCGTGCTGACTTTTGAGACATTGAATGAATTAACCCTGAAGGTGACCTGTACCGGCAACGACACCCTTTATGTCAAGGCCGGGGCTTTCATTGGCGGCGAAAGCGCCGGGGTGAATTATTCCTTCGAGAAGCTGCTTCTGGGGCCGGAGGGCGGCTTCGGCCAGGCTCTTATGGGCAGCATCATGAGAAGAATGGCCGGAGAAAACCTGCCGCTTATGAAGGTGACCATGAAGGGAGATTCGGTTACCTACTATGCCAATTACGGCCAGCATGTGGTGATCTACCGTCTGGAGCCCGGCGAGACGATTTCCGTGGAATCGGAAAACCTGCTGGCCTTTACCCCGGACTGTGACTATAAGGTGCGTTTCCTGGGGAAGGGCATATTTTCTCAGAAGGGACTTGCCACCTCCGCGCTTACCGGCAATGGCAAGAATTGCTATGTGGCGGTGCTGTCTGACGGAAACCCGCTGGTGCTCAGCAATGTGGATACCGGCAATACCATCACCGCGGATCCCGATGCGGTGATCTGCTGGATCGGTCAGGGAAACTGCGATCCCAGCATCGAAACCGACGTCAGCTGGAAGAACCTTATCGGCCAGGCCTCCGGAGAATCCTATTATTTTGCCTGGGATGACCGGAAGCGGGTTACCGTGATTGTGCAGCCCTCCGAAAGAAGCGGCGGCATCAGACTGGCTGTGGATTAATGGCGGTAATGAGGGATCGCATTTACGGCAAATAACGGAAGAGGCAATTATCAGCTATGATCAATTTAAACAAGGGCAGCAGATTCAATCTTAAAAAATCCGATTCCGGATCCGGAGCAGGCGCCGGCATTGAGCGCTTCTGCGTGGGCTGCAAATGGGGGAATATCAAGCAGAAGAAGCTTTTCGGTTTTTTGGGATCCAAGGAGGAGGAGATCGATCTGGATCTCAGCTGCGTCATGTTCGATCGCGCCGGAAAGCTTCTGGACTGGATTTATTCTCCGGACTATCTGGATGATTTTCTGAGGCATTACGGCTACGGCCACGGCAAGCTGGTTTCCCGCTGCGGGGGTATCCGGCACAGCGGCGATGACCGGCAGGGCGGCAGCAGCGATGCCGACAATGAGGTTATCATTGTAAATACCGCAAAGCTCGATCCTGCCATCACCAGCATTGTGTTTTTTCTGAACTATGTGGATGACGGCAATAAGACCTGCGACTTTTCCCGGATCCCCTTTGCCTCCATCCGGCTCTTCGAGGGCGATCCTGATCGGGTGCAGCAGGTGCATGCCCTTTACAATGTGTCCTCGGATCCCGCCTTTGCCGGCAGAAAGGCCATGGTAATGGGGAAGCTGATGCGCTATGGTCAGGGCTGGACCTTTGAAGCCATCGGGGAGGCGACTCCGGACAGCAATCTCTGCGAAACCATGAACAGAATCAGAAAGGAGTATGTCTGATTCTGACGTAGCTTCTGCTTTGGCTCTTTCCGGCGGATTTTTCTGAAAACAGGGGAGCGGTGCTTTATAATGCCGGTAACTGCCGGGAATTATCATCGCTCCCGGCCGGATTTTTGTCCGGAGGTTAGGGTACCCGGACGGCATAAGCATGATCATCTGAAAAGGAGACAGTCGTGTTGTTTAAGCGCGCTGAAATATCAAAGCCTGAGGATTATTTCCTGGAACTTAGCAAACGCCGGGAAAGGAGCGGGTATTTCTGTCGCCTGAACGGGTACAGTCAGGGCATGCGGGATTTCATCAGGCGCTATTACGAGGCGGCCTCCGAAAGGGGGGTAATCATCGAAGGCAAGCTGAACAATCCCGACAGCAGCAATCTGGCCTACTATAATGAAATGATGGGCAGCGCCTTTCAGATGGATGTTAATTTCATTGACGCCAGTCTGGCCAAATGGCTGCCCCGGATGACCGCGCAGCAGAGAAGCGTTATCTCCCAGGCGATTTTTCAGACTTTGGATGAACTCCGGAAGGCCGGCAAGAACGAGAATATGCTGAAAAACGCCTATATCAAGTTCATGTGCTGGTTTTATTACCGTTTTGAAAAGATTATCGCCTTCCTGGGGGCGGAGCAGCTTCCCAAGATTCTCTACGAGGGAAACATCGGCAGTAACGAGCTCCTCTTTATGAATGTGCTGTTTCTGGCCGGATGCGATGTTTTGCTTCTTCAGTACGGCGGGGATTCCCGCTATCTTGAAATCGACCCCGCCTCGGAGCGTTCCCGGGAGCTTAAGATGCCCGATCTCGCCCCGTTCCCCGAGGGCTTCAGTCTTAAGGAGGTGCGGAAGGATATTCAGGATGCTCTGGTAACGGAGCGGCTTTACGGGAAAAAGCCGCGGTTTTCCGGGTGCGTTAATGCCTGGATTACCGGGCAGCCCCTGGAGGAGCTCCGCAAGGCTCCGGCCTCCCGGGGCAGCGAACCGGGCTTCTTCTATAGCTGTTTCCTGCGCATCAACGGCGTTGAGGATCGTTCCGCGTATCTTAATGATCTTTTTAAGCTGCATCAGGATCTGGCGCAGGAAAAGAGAAAGATTGTCGTGGTTAATGGCAAAATACCGCTGCCGGCTCCCGATGACATCAATCAGATCCGGCATGGTTCCTACCGCAATGTAAGTCAGCTTATCAGGGATCTTTCCGGGAATCTCAGCTTTATTCCGGATGGGGATCTCCGGGATCTGGCCAATCGGGCCTTTACCGAAATTCTGCTGGAGGAGGCCGGATCCGTAAGTCAGGCAGAGCCCATGATTCTGAACCGGCTCACCACCAGAGCCGTTTATATGCTGTGCTGGCTTCGGATATACAGCCGGCAGCTTTTCCCCTCCTGGAAAATGCCGGAAATCGCCTGCTTCATTTTCATGGGCGGGGCCGGGAGCGCCAATGAAGCGGCTTTTCTGCGGCTCCTGGCTCGGATGCCCGCGGATGTGGTTATCCTCTGTCCGAACCTCAGCCGGAAATGCTGTCTGAAGGATCGGCTCCTTTACGAGATCAATTACGATGATTCCCTGGAGGTTAATGAATTCCCCACGGAAAGCGGCGGCTTCCGGGCGGGCACGGCGGCCTACCATGCGGAACGGGATCTTGATAAGATGATGTACGAGGACACCGGGGTCTATCGCAGTCAGCAGTACGGCAAGGCGGCCACGGTGGTGCTCCAGACCATGTACGAGGAAATTGCGGTGCTCTGGGATCAGGAGCTTAAGTACCGGCCTAATTTTACCGCTTCCGGGGATTCCGTCAGCATTCCGGTGATTTTTGCCAAGGTGGACGGGGTGAAGAACGGGGATACGGAGGCCTACTGGGAGGGCATTGCCAAAATGGTCACTCCGGATACCATGGTCGTCAAAAACATTCCGTGCATCGCTCCCGGCGCCACCAATCCCATTCGGAAGTTCGCTCCGGAGTTTTTCCGGAACGGCAAGCTGCAGAAGGCGAAAATCAAGGCTCATAAGGCTTACCGGTACGGCTTTCTCCGGGAGAATATGCAGGATTACCTTCTGGACAAGCTGGAGCTTCTTCTGGATCAGAAAATTATCAAGGGCACCTTTGAAAACGGCGCGGAGTATGTGATTATAGCCACGGTGCTGAATCTTGATCGGAAAATCATGCGGATGATCCAGCGCTTTGACTTTACCAAAAAGAATCCGAAGCTGATTTATATTGTTACCGGAGAGACCGTGCTGTCGCAGGAGGATGCCATAGTAGCCTCCTTCCTGAATCAGGTGGGCTTTGATGTGGTGTTCTTTGTGCCTACGGGCTATCAGTGCGTGGAGCAGCATCTCAGCCGGAGCCTTATCGACGAGCATCAGGCCGGGGAATACGTTTTTGATCTGCGGGTGCCTGATTTGAAGGAGCTGGCGGGAAACCGGAGCTTTTTCAGAACAGTGCTGGACTTTTTTTTTAAAATAGGATAGTGAGATATGGGACTTGATTTTAGCAAGCCGGCCATGCCCCAGAGCGCTCCTCAGGCAACGGCGGAGCCGGAGCTTCTGGAAAGCGAGGCCGTGCAGAAATACGATATTGTGGCGGATCGGGAGCAGATGGGCCGGGAGCTTACTAACTCCCCCGAAATTGATGCCCTGGTAAGCACCATCGAGGTTAATAACATGGAATCGGTGGTTAATTTCGGAGCCGAGGCAGCCGAGGGGATTTCCAAGGCCTCAGATGCGGTGCTTAACAGCATGAGCATGGCCCAGCTTAACGAGTCCAACCAGATGCTGGTGAATCTTACCAATATCATGAAGAAGTTTGATATTGAGGAATTCCGGCAGGAGGACTACGGCTTTGGCATCTGGGGCAAGCTTTTCGGGGGACTCAAGAAGAAGATCGAGCAGCTGCTGGCCAAGTACCACACCATGGGCGAAGAGGTGGACAAGATCTATGTGCAGCTAAAGCAGTACGAGTCGGAAATAAAGCAGGCCAACCGCAAGCTGGAACAAATGTTCGATGCCAACATCGACTATTATCACCAGCTGGTGCGTTACATTCTGGCCGGCGAGCAGGGAGTGCGGGAACTCGAAGCTTATATCGCCAAGCGGGAGAATGATCTCAAGGCTTCCGGGGATCAGACCATCCAGTTTGAAATCGAGGGGCTTAATCAGTGTCTCATGCTTCTGGAGCAGCGGGTGCAGGATCTCCGCATGGCTGAGAGCGTGGCCATGCAGTCCATTCCCATGATCAAGACCACAGCCTTCAGCAATATGAACCTGATCAGAAAAATCAATTCCGCCTTTGTGGTAACACTGCCGGTGTTCAAGCAGAGCATTGCCCAGGCCATGATGCTGAAAAGGCAGCGTCTCCATGCTGAATCCATGGCGGCTCTGGATGAAAAGACCAACGAGCTCCTTATCAAGAATGCCAAAAATTCGGTGGAGCAGTCCAAGATGACCGCCCGGCTGGCTTCCGGAAGCTCCATTAAGATTGAGACCCTGGAGAAGACCTGGCAAACCATCGTAAGCGGCATTGATGAAACCAGAAACATCCAGGAAAGCGCCCGGAAGAAGAGAGCAGAGGATGCCAAGCGTCTGGAAACCATCAAGCAGGAATTCCAGAAGAAGTTTCACATCCCGGAAAAGTAGACCTTAAAACCTGCCCCTGTTCTTGGCAGGGGCCTCAAGGAAGCCTCGGACGATAATCCGGGGCTTTGCTTTTCTCCGGCCCCGGAACACTGCTTTCATCTTAACTGCTCTCTTCGCATTATTTTTTCCGCTGTTATGCCGGATTTTTCGTTATCATGCCATGTTAATTTCCCGTGATCCGGAAATTCCCCGGGCTCCGGTCTCTTTTTGTTTCCCGCGGTGAAATTGTTTACAAATTGCGAATCTCATGTGATATTGTAATGCGGAGCTCAGGGAAACTGTCTCCCGAACCCGGTTAAAGGGGGATGCGGTGACAGCGGTACGGCGCTCATGACATCCTTAATTTTGCGCGATCCTGCGGTTAGTGCCGGCGCGTTTTGATTTTACTGTCGTTCCGAAGAGAGAAATCCGGGACGGTTTATGACTGCGGACGGAAAGCAGTCCCTGTTTGCGGGGCTCCCCGGTAAGGCGGCCCCTGAAGATTTTAATTGCTGGTGAAAAATGACTGAAAAAAATACCCGTGCCAATAGTAAGAAGAAGGGCGGCGCCGAGAGCAAGGCACCGCGGAAGAACTCCGGATCCGCTCCTAAGGGAAAAAGGAACGTTAAAGCGCAGCCGGCTCCGCGGCTGGGCGGCTCCACTATTAAAGGATTTTCTCCCTTAAGCGGTGCTCCGGCCCCGGAGGCGCCGGCTCTCCCGCAGGAAACCGCAGCCGCGAAGAAGCCCGCTCCGGCTCATGAAAAAGCTCCTGCTCCAAAGGACTCCCGGAAACGCCGCGCCGGAAAGACAGCGCCTGAGGCGGAGCAGGTACCCCAGTTCTCCGGTGAGACAGAGGTGTCCCCGGGGGCGCAGGATTTTACCCTGGCCAGCGAGGATGCCGCGCTTTCGGAAAATGACGAACTCAATGATCTTCTGGACGGCATGATGGATGGCACCGCTCCGGTGCAGAGCTTCCGGGAAGCTCCGGAGCATGATCCCTGGGCTTCCGGCCCTGAGTCCCGGGGAGATCCGAAAAATGCTTCGGCGATGCCTGATGCTGCCGGCATGACGGAGAATCTCTCTCCGGAGGATCTGATTATACTGGCGGCCGGCAGCGCGGAACTCGATGCCAGGGATCCGGGCAGTAATCCGGGAAACAGCCTGAGCAAAGAATATATTTCTAAAATTCAGAAGCATATTACTTCGCTGTCAGGCAAACAGAACAGCCGTGTTTCGCCTGATCTTGTCAGGGGAGTCATAAAGAACGCTCTTGATACGGGAACCATGAAGTATGTCGCGAGCGGCAGGGATCGCTGGGTTCTGGTTTCGGCCGCAGAGGTTACCGCCAGAGTGGTTTTTGATAATGAGCAGTTCGGCCCCGGTAAAATGGATTGCATGTATGTCATGCGGGCGGAGCTGGAAAACGGCGCCCTCACGGAGATCAGAAACCAGAGCGGCATGCTCCTGTTTCACGGAGATCTGATTAAGGGATGTTTAAACGCCCGGAAAACAGTTTTTTACGTAAGCAGCATCGCCGAATATCATAATTCCGTGGTGGGCCGCGTCATGAAGCGCTATAAGGGAGCCGTTTTAACAGCGGACGATCCCCGCTTTGGCGACTGCCATTTTGTTTTTCCGTCTGCCGCCGACCTTGGAGATGCCGTTATGGGATCCGTGGTGATCTGCGATATCACGGAGAGAGAAAGCCCGAAATCCTTTAAGGTCAGAACCGCCCGTGTGCTGGGGGATTTGGGACAGCTGGACGTGCAGATCCAGCTCGCGGTGCTTCGGAGCGGCATTCCTCATAAGTTCGGCACTAAAGTTATTGAGCAGACCCGGAATATTCCGGATGAGGTGCCGGAAAGCGACAAGCAGAACCGCCGCGATATCCGGGATCTCCCGCTGGTAACCATTGACGGCGAGGATGCCCGGGACTTCGACGATGCGGTGTACTGCCGCCGGGAGGACGGAGGCTTCCGGCTGTGGGTGGCCATTGCCGATGTGTCCTACTATGTCCGGCCGGATACCCCTCTGGATGCCGAGGCAGCCAAAAGAGGCAATTCCGTTTATTTTCCCAATTATGTGGTGCCCATGCTCCCGGAGAAGCTCTCAAACGGTCTTTGCTCCCTGAATCCTCACGCGGACAGGCTGTGCTTTGTCTGCGAGGTGTTTGTGTCCAAGTCCGGCGACCTCGGCGAGTATTCCTTTTATCAGGCAGTCATGCGCTCTCATGCCCGGCTGACCTATACCAATGTGGCCGCCATGATAGACGGACAGGAGCCGGAGGATGAATTTAAGCCGCTTCTGCCTCATATCAGAGACCTTCATGATTTGTACCGCGTTCTAAAGGAAGCCCGCCAGAGACGGGGCACGGTGGATTTTGAGAGCGAGGAGGTGCGCTTTGTTTTTGATGAGAACCTGAAGCTCACCAATATCGTTCCCTTAGTGCGCAACGATGCTCACATGCTTATCGAGGAATGCATGATCGCCGCCAATATCTGCGCGGCAAAACTGGTGAGCGAGGCTCAGGGACACACGCTGTACCGGGTGCATGCCGCGCCGTCGATCTCCAAGCTGGCCTCCTTCCGGGCCTTTATTGAGCCTCTGGGATACCATCTGGACGGTGATGACCATCCGGAGCCCGCAGATTATGCCCGGCTGGCGGAGAGCTTTAAGGACAGTCCCAACAAGAAGCTTCTCAGCGTGATGATGCTGCGTTCCATGTCTCTGGCCGAGTACTCTCCGGTTAACCAGGGCCATTTCGGGCTGGCTTTGCGCCACTATGCGCACTTTACCTCTCCGATTCGCCGTTATCCGGATCTGGTGCTGCATCGCGAGATCAAGCATCTTCTGGGGGAAAGCGGCCATTCCTGCGGAGCCCGGTCATTCCAGGATCCGGAGCTTCTCAAGATCGCCGAGCAGTGCAATGAAACCGAGAGAAGGGCGGACAGGATCACGGGAGAGGTGGCCCGGTCTCTCAAGGCCCGCTTTATGGAGCAGTTCCTGGGGAAGAGCCTGCCCGGGGTTATTTCCAATGTGGAATCCTTCGGCATATTTGTGGAAATCCCCCGCTTCCATGTGGACGGCCTCGTGCATATCACCGCCATGGGGGTAAGCGATTATCTGATCTATAACCGGGACAGCTGCTCCCTGACCGGAGAGGTAACCGGCATTTCCTTCCGCATCGGAGATCCGGTTACAGTCAGAATCGATGAAGTGGATGCGGAATCCGGAAAGATCAATATGACCCTGGTTTCCGGCAAGGGCCGGAAGGGCAAAAAGAACCGGACTCCGGAGACCGCCGGGAATGCGGGAACCAAGTCCGGCATTCCGGTTCCGGAGATTACTGCTCCGGAGATTACCGCTTCCGGCCTGGCGGGAGATGAAGTGAACCAGAGGATCGTTGCTTCTCTGGATTCCTGGAGTCAGAACATCTCCGGCAGGAATGACGGGGAGAATAACGGCGAGACCGGATCTGCCGCCGGAGATTCGGCTGTTTCCGAAGCCGCATCGGCGTCCGCAGCAGCTCCGGCTCCGGAAAAGATCCCTCAGGCTTCCTCCGCTGATGCCGGAAAGAAGGAAAAGACCCGCGGCAAAAAATCCCGCAAGAAGGAGAGTGAAAACGCTGTTCCTCCGGAAACCGCTCCGGAGTCTAAGCCTGCTCCGGAAAAGGCCCCTCAGACTCAGGCCGCTATAGATGATGCGGGACTGGAAAAGCTTCTGACCGCAAATCCGGAGTTCCGGGAGACCTATGCCGCCTACCTTAAGGAAAAGGAGGCTCTCAGCGTTCAGGAGGAGAACGTCCGGAAGCAGCAGGAAAAGGTCGCGGAAATGCGTCAGGCATTAATCAGGCACTTTGTAAGCACAGTGCTGTAATGAGAGCGGGCTGCTTTCGGACGCCGTGTCCGAGGGCGGCCCTTTATGGTTTTCCGGAAGAGATCCGGATTTTTTGTTTTTTATTGCGTTATCCGTTCATAGCTGTGAAAGCGGCAGTAAACACTGTGGTAAGGGAAGCTGCGAAAACAGTTGTAAAGGCGATTTTTTAAGGTGCTGATATGAGCAAACAGGAATATGTATACGGCATTCATGCCGTGAAGGCTCTTCTTGAGGAGGAGCCCGAAAGAATTATTGAAGGCTACGCGCTCCGGGGCCGGGACGATGCCAGACTTCAGGAAATCATTGCCGCTTTCCGGAAGCTGGATCTCAGGGTTACCGAGGTTACCAGAAAGGCTCTGGATGAGAAGGTGTTCGGCGGCACCCATCAGGGGATCGTGGTACGGGTAAAATCCCTGAAGGAAAGAGGGGATAACGAGCTCTGGGATTTCCTGGACGGCCTCGGGGAAAAGCCCTTCCTTCTCATTCTTGACAATGTCACCGATACCCACAATCTGGGGGCCTGTCTCAGAAACTGCGACGGCGCCGGGGTGGATGCGGTGATTGTGCCCAAGGATAACAGCGCTCCTCTGTCTCCGGCAGCCAAAAAGGTGGCTTCGGGAGCTGCGGAAACGATACCGGTTTTCTACGTCACCAATCTGGCCCGCACCATGCGGGAGCTCAAGGATCGCAATATCTATATTGTGGGTACTGCCGGGGAAACTGACAAGATGCTTTATGACGCTGATCTTAAGGGAGCTCTGGCGGTGGTTATGGGAGCCGAGGACACGGGCATGAGAAGACTTACCCGGGAAAACTGCCACGAGCTCGTGAAAATCCCCATGTACGGCAAGGTTACCAGTCTTAATGTTTCGGTTGCCACCGGAGTGGTGCTTTACGAGGCGGTGCGGCAGCGGCTTCCGGAACGGAAGCAGTAAGCCGGGCCGGATGGGACGGAGAAGATATTGTGACCTCTGACAAATAATTCTTGCTTTTAGAGAACGGTATCCTTATAATCCGCACGTCGGTCTATCTGTAATTTAGTTCCTTGCCTCAAAAGCAGACCGAGCTAAGAGGCTGTATCCGTAAGGAGCATGACAAATGCGTCATTATGAAATCGTAATAATGGTTCATCCTGACCAGAGCGAACAGGTTCCGGGCATGGTTGAACGTTATGTTGGCATTATTGAAAAAGCCGGTGGAAAGATTACCCGCAAGGAAGACTGGGGTCGTCGTCAGCTTGCTTATCCCATTGAAAAGCTGCACAAGGCTCACTACGTGCTGCTCAATGCCGATACTGATCAGAAGGTTATAGACGAGCTCTCTAACCTCTTCCGTTACAACGATGCAGTTATCCGCTGCCTCATCACCCGTACCAAGGAAGCTGTTACCGAGCCTTCTCCGATGTTCAAGGCCCGCGAAGAGCGTCATTCCCGCGACAATCGCGATGCTGATGATGCTGCTCAGGTTAATGAAGCCGAAGAAGCAGCTGCCGCAACTGAAGAAGAAACCCAGGAATAAGGAGCGAGTTTATGGCACATTTTTTCCATCGTCGCAAGTTCTGCCGTTTTACTGCAGATGGCGTAACCGAGATCGATTACAAGGATCTGAACACTCTTAAGAGCTATGTAACTGAGTCCTACAAGATCGTTCCGAGTCGTATTACCGGCACCCGTGCCAAGTACCAGCGTCAGCTGGCTGTGGCTATTAAGCGTGCTCGTTACTTGGCGCTTCTCCCCTACACTGATCTCCATGCTTCCAAGCAGGGCAAGTAATCAGCAGGGTGTGAAGGCCTAACTCTGTTTTATTTTTATTTCGAGGAAAGGTAATGGAAGTTATTCTTCTTGATAAGATTGCTCACCTGGGCGGACTGGGTGATCAGGTTAAGGTTAAGAGCGGCTTTGCCCGTAACTATCTCATCCCGCAGAAAAAGGCTGTAATGGCCACTGAGGCTAACAAGAAAAAGTTTGAAGAGCAGCGCGCTGAGCTGGAAGCAAAGATTGCCAAGGAATTGGCTGATGCTCAGGCTCGTTGCGACAAGATTGATGCTCTGGGAAGCATTGTTATTGAAGCCAAGGCCGGTGATGAAGGCAAGCTCTTCGGTTCTGTAGGCACCCGCGATATTGCCGAAGCTATGCAGAATGCCGGTGTTGAGGTTCATAAGAGCGAGATTCGTCTTTCCGAAGGTGTGCTCCGTTCTACCGGCGAGTATGAGATTGCTATTTCTCTGCATCCGGACGTTAAGACCGCTATTAAGCTCAATGTAGTTCCTGCCAAGTAATACTTGCGGCAGCGACTAACCAAGGGAGAGGTTCAGGCCTCTCCTTTTTTTGTCACTGCGATGCCTGCTCCGGCGGAGATCGGGGACTTGATGCCTGGAGGCAGGGGCTTTTACTTCTTCAGGGATTATTCCCCCGTAACTGCCTTTTAAGGCATAGTTACGGGTGAATAACCTTTGAGAAGGGAGAAATTCTGCGGCGGTTTTTGGTACCTTTTTGGTGATGTGCTCCTAAGGATGTTCTTGGTATAGTGTGATGCGTGTCAAAAAGAGTGGATTTTTCCCCCTTAACTATGTTTTTGGAGACAGTTACGGGGGAAAAATCCATAAGAGGACAGGGAACTGCGATGGAATTACCAGATTCCATTAGCGATAAATCGCTCTGAGAACTGGTTGTTATAGAGTGTGACAATTATCAAAAAATGCGGATTTTTTGTCCTTAACTATGTTTTCGGAGGTAGTTACGGAAAAAAATCTTTTAGAAGAGAGAAATTCTTCGGTGATTTTGCGTCCTCTTCCGAGTGCTCGAAACCTTATGGATCAAGCACATTCAGACTACAGGTACCGGATTATCGGACTTTAACGGATGATTCCCCCGTAACTGTGATGAAAAGGCAGTTACGGGGGAATCATTTTTTTAAAGAGAGCGAGACGTTGTGTCTTTCTGGATGGGGCTTTTGCAGTGAGTCATGGCAAGAAAGAGCAATAGGGGGAGATTAGGGGTTTATGCATGATGGATATCATAGTATGGTTAAAAATTATTCTTTAACCAGAATGTTTAAGAGTTTCTGTGTTGCAGTGCTCAGAATCAGGAATGTCTGATGTGATACTATCAGATTCAGTCTGCTCTTTATTGATAAAGTGCTTTTTGCTGTTTTACGCATTAAATTTAAAAAGGTGACAAAGATATGGTCGATTATGCTCCCGGTATGAGAACCGTCATTCGCGATGAAGAATGGATGGTAAAAAAGGTGGAGAAGAATAATCTTGGTAACTGGGCTTTGCATTGCATAGGCATATCACCTTTGGTAAAGGAGAGAGAAGCGATATTTCTGGCTGACATTGAGGAAATTAAGGTGGTAGATCCGGCAAAAGTACGTCTTGTGCCTGATACCTCCCCGCATTTCCGAAAAACTCAGCTCTATCTGGAAAGCCAATGGCGGCAGCAAATACCAACTGATTCCGATTTGCACATCGGAGACCAGGCGGCTATGGATCTTATGCCATACCAGCTTGAACCGGCGCAGATGTCACTTCGCCGGCCGCGGCAGCGCATCCTTATCGCTGACACTGTCGGCCTTGGTAAAACCTTAGAGGCCGGCATTCTTATGAGTGAGCTTATCGCCCGCGGCAAGGGGAAACGCATTCTTGTGGTGACGGTAAAGAGCATGATGACCCAGTTTCAGAAGGAAATGTGGAATCGGTTTACCATCCCGCTGGTACGTCTGGACTCCAAAAAGATCCATGACATTCGGGCCAAACTCCCATCCAACTATAATCCCTTCTTTTATTACGACAAGACCATCGTTTCAATTGATACCCTGAAGCGCGATGTGGAATATCGTACGCATCTGGAAAATGCCTACTGGGACATAATTGTTATTGATGAGGCTCATAATGTTGCTGAACGCGGTGAGCGGCAGGCTCAGCGCGCAAGACTGGCCAAGCTGCTTTCTGACCGTTCCGATACCATGATTATGCTGTCTGCAACTCCTCATGACGGACGTGCCAGAAGCTTTGCCTCACTTATGAACATGCTAGATCCCACTGCTATTGCCGATCCTGATCACTACACCAAGGAAGATATCAAAGGACTTTGTGTGCGGCGATTCAAGAAGGACGTAAAGGATCAGGTCAGCGGATCCTTTCTGGAGAGACACGTTGAAGTGGTGCGCTGCAAGGCTTCTGAAAAGGAAGAACATGTTTATGACCTGTTTGCCGGTATGAAACTGGAGATGGATCTCAATAAATCACAGGAAGACCAAGCCCGCATTTACGATGTTTTTTCAAACAGAAGTCAGTTTTTGAAATCCAAAGGAAGCCGGGGACATCTCTTTAAAACCACTCTGGAAAAGGCTTTGTTTTCCAGTCCGGCGGCTTGTATTAAAAGCGTTGATGAACGGCTTAAAAAACTGCGTAAGAAGTACGGCAATGATGAAATGCCAGATATCCAAACTCTGGAAAATTTGCGGGAGGCTCTGGATCGTCTGGAACCTGCGGATTTTTCCCGTTATCAGGCGCTTCTCGATCTGCTTCGCAGCAAGGATTATGGCTGGACTAGGAAGACAGATGACCGCATCGTAATTTTCACCGAGCGCATTGAGACCATGAATTATCTGGCCGAACACCTTAAAAAGGATCTTGATCTGAAACCGGAAGCCATACAGAACATTTCAGGCATGATGAATGATGATGAGCAGCAGAATATTGTGGAAAACTTCGGGCGCGAAGAATCGCCTGTCCGCATCCTGGTGGCATCCGATGTGGCGTCGGAAGGTATCAATCTGCATTACCTTAGCCATCGGATGATTCATTTTGATATTCCCTGGTCTCTTATGGTGTTCCAGCAGCGTAATGGAAGAATTGACCGTTATGGTCAGAAGAGCCGTCCGGATATTCGCTACATGCTAATTGAAAGCGCGAATGACCGCATCAAAGGCGATACGCGCATTATTGAGATCCTGATCGACAAGGAAGGACAGGCTCTGAATAATATCGGTGATCCGGCATTGTTAATGGGCCAGTTTTCTGCTGAGGACGAGGAGCAACTCGTTGCCGGTGTCATTGAAGCCGGCTCTGATGCTTCAGTTTTTGAGAACTTTCTCGATTCCGGAGAAGAGGAGTTTGATCCCTTTGAGGCTCTTATGGCCGGAGCGGAAGACACTTCTGCGCCGGTGCAGGTGAAGACCGATGAGACGCTGTTTTCAGATCTTGAGTATCTGAATCAGGCTTTCAGTTACCTTAACCGTTCGGAAAGCCATCCCGTTTCCAAACTTAATGAGAAATCAGGCCTGGACATTATGATTACTCCGGATATGAGAAGACGTCTTAAGGCTCTTCTTCCGGAGGAGGCTATGCCGAAGGGCGACTATCTCCGTCTTTCAGATGATCGGAATTTCTGCATGGACGAGATGAGCCGCAGTATGAAAAACAATCTGGCGGAGACCGCCTGGCCTCAGGTGCAGTATCTCTGGAAGCTCCATCCCCTGTTTACCTGGGTAAATGAAAAGGCCGGCCTTCTATGCGGGAGGGGAGAGGCTCCTATGGCAGGACTTTCAGGCAGATTGAATACCGCGGAAACCATCTTCATTGTTACTGGCAGTATTCCCAACAAACGATCAACGCCGCTGGTGGATGAGTGGTTCGGCCTTGCTTATAAAAACGGTTCATTTAATGGCTTCATGACTATGAACGAAGTGCTGAATAAGACCGGACTTCGCAGTCTTGACCTTCCCAACAGGAATACTTTGACTGAAGAGGATATCAGAAAGGCTTCCGATCTTTTGCCGGATGTGGTGAAGCGTGCTAAAGAACACCTCCATGAGTATTCGGAAAGATATTGGACAAGAATGAAACCCCTCCTTGATGAAGAGCTCGATAAGCTGGTGGAACTTGAAAGCAAACACAAGAGTTATATTCAGACTTCTCTGTTTGATGATGAACGGAGCAGAGATGAACATGAGCGTATGGTTGATGAGCTTTTTGAGAAGTTTTCAAACTGGGTAACCGATGCTCTTAGCATCCAGGATAATCCTTACATACGGATTGCGGCAGTTTTGCAGGGGGTAGCATAATGAGTATGGATTTAACCGGTATTACCAACCAGAACGAGTACTACACCAATCATTATTTTTCTTCTGTCTTTGAGGAGAATGTGTCTGCCACCCTAACCAAATGGCGCACGGCCAAATGGCGCACGGCGACTAAGGATGGCAAGGACGGTGAAAAGATTCGCACCCCGTGGTCGCTGTTACGGGATGCGGCAAGACAGTACTACCCCATTCATGACCGTTTCCTGCGTGCCAGATTTGATACCCAGACTCTGGCTGATATCGTGAAGCTGGCAGACATCTATCTGGCCGCTCTGGGATATCCGGATGCCAAACCGGAGTGGATTTCCATTGGCGGGGATACCAAGGTGCCGGTCTACCTGGAGCTCAAGAAACCCAGCGGAGCTCCGGCCCTGTGGATACTTTTGGCTGCATCAGAGGACAAGGATGCTGCTATTCTGGATAAGTTTTGTTTTGCGGGAGACGGAATTGGTGAAGAAGGTGTTTCTGTCAGTTATAAAAAACTCCTGACGGAAATACCGAATGAAGACCTGGTCACGAAAATATTATTCGAGCAGACAGAACCGCCGCGTTTTATTGTCCTTTTGGGGATGAACCAGATTGCTCTGATAGACCGCAATAAATGGAATGAAAAGCGTTATCTGCAGTTCGAGCTGGAAGAAATTTTCAGCCGCCATGAAGAAACCACGTTGGAAGCCATGGCTGTTCTTCTGCATCGTGACAGTCTGTGTCCGGCTGAGGGCTCGATTCTTTTGGACGATTTGGACTCCAATTCACAGAAGCACGCGGCCGGAGTTTCTCAGGATCTGAAGTATGCTCTTAGGGAATGTATTGAGCTGCTGGGCAATGAGGTGCTGTATGACATGGCCCATAGGCAGGGGCGTGATTTGAATGCTGCTCCGGTGGATGCCGGTCAGCTGACTCTTGAATGCTTGCGGTACATGTACCGGATGCTCTTTGTGCTTTTTATCGAATCCCGGCCGGAGCTGGGATATGCTCCCATCAAGGCTCAGTCGTACCTGAGCGGTTATTCTCTGGAAAGCCTGCGGGACATTGCCGATGATATCCGGGATGATGTTACTGAGGTTGGCGGCGGTTACTTCCTCCATGAGACTCTTTCCAAGCTCTATGACCTGATTTACAACGGTTATCCGGAAAAGGAGGAGGATGTCCTGAAATATTCCGGTGCGGAAAGTCTTCATGACATGTTTGTGATAGCCCCGCTGAAGGCTCACATATTTGACCCGGAATATACCCGGATGATTGCGAATGCGAAGATACGGAATTCCGTTATGCTCCGCATTATCGATCTTATGAGTCTCACCCGTGCAACCGGGAAGAAGAACGATCGTCGCGGACGTATTTCCTATGCAAATCTGGGTATCAACCAGATGGGTTCTGTGTATGAAGCTCTGCTTTCCTATCGGGGTTTCATCGCTGAGCATACCCTCTTTGAGGTTAAGCGTGCCGGCGATAAGTTCAATGAACTGGATGTCGGGTATTTCGTTCCGGAGGAAGATCTTGATCAGTACACTGAGGATGAACGTGTCCGTTACGAAAAGGATGATCCCAGCGGCAGGTACAAGAAAGGTCAGCTCCGTAAGTATGAAAAAGGCACCTTTATCTATCGACTGGCCGGACGCGAGCGGGAGAAATCAGCATCCTATTACACTCCGGAATGCCTTACAAAATGTTTGGTGAAGTATGCTCTTAAGGAACTTCTGGAGGGAAAAACCGCTGACGAAATTCTGCATCTGACGGTTTGCGAACCGGCTATGGGCAGCGCTGCGTTCTTAAACGAGGCCATTAATCAGCTGGCTGAAGCTTATCTTGACCGCAAGCAGAAAGAGCTTGGTGAGATGATTCCGGCAGATCAGCGTCTTAAGGAACTCCAGAAGGTCAAGATGTTCATTGCCGACCGTAATGTTTACGGCATCGATCTTAACCCTGTGGCAGTGGAACTGGCCGAAGTTTCCCTGTGGCTCAACACCATCTATGAGGGTGGCTTTGTGCCGTGGTTTGGTACTCAGCTGGTTAACGGAAATTCTCTTATTGGCGCCAGAAAACAGGTGTACTCAGAAAAAGCTTTGGGCACAAAGGAAAAGGGGAAGCGCTGGTTTGAGAACGCCCCGGATCGGGTACCCCTGGGGACGGAACGCAAAAAGAAGATCGGCAGTGCGCAGATCTATCACTTCCTTTTGGGCGATCCCGGTATGTGCAGCTACACCGATAAGGTTATTAAATCCCTGGAGCCTGATAATATCAAGGCGATGAAAGCCTGGAATAAGAAGTTCACTGCACCTTATGATCTTGGTGATCTTGAAACGCTGCGGAGATTAAGCGATGTTGTGGATGATCTGTGGGAGGATCAGGTAGAGCTCCGGCGGACTGTGGAAGCGAGCACGCGGGATACGCTGTCTGTGTATGGCTATCACGACACAATTCCTGATTCCCATACAACCATTCGGCAGAAGGATGAGATTTATTCCAAGCTTTACAAGTCCGAACATATGAAAAATGCCGGTCCTTATGCACGGCTCAAGTTTGCCATGGATTACTGGTGTGCTCTCTGGTTCTGGCCCATAGATAAAGCTGATCTGTTACCGAGCCGCAGTGAATTTCTCAACGATCTGAATCTGATATTGGTAGGGGCATTTTCCACAAAGGCAACTTCAATACCATCAGGGCTCCAGAACAGTTTAAGTCCGGGGTTCCAGACAAGCCTGTTCCCAACAGAGGAGGAAGAGCAAAAGGAAAAAATGTTGCTTGAGATCAGGCGTTTTTTCCCGGAGCACAATGTAGTGGATATCGATAACCTCTGTGCCATTCTTCCAAGACTGGCATTGGTACGTGAGATTGCAGAGCAGAACCATTTTATTCATTGGGAACTGGAGTTTGCGGATCTCTTTGCAGAGAGAGGTGGATTTGATTTAGTGGTGGGGAATCCGCCGTGGGTATGCTTAAGATGGAACGAAGAAGACCTTTTGGCTGATAATAATCCCTTGTTTGCAGTGCGTAACCTGACAGCAGTGGAAGCGGTGAAAAGAAGGGATGCTTTGTTAAGCATTCCTTCAATTAGAGAATCATATTTTTGTGAATATGAAAACATTTATGGCCAGCAGTCATTTTTAAGCGCTCTTGCTAATTATCCTGAGTTAACAGGTATGAAAACAAACTTGTACAAATGTTTCTTGCCACAAGCTTGGAGATTTGATAGTGAAACAGGAGTAAGCGCGTTTGTTCATCCTGAAGGCGTATATGATGATCCCAAAGGAGGAAAAATTCGGAAAATTTTGTATGAAAGATTGAGAAGACATTTTCAGTTTGCTAATGAATTAAAACTGTTTTCAGAAGTAGATCATCATACTCAGTTTAGCCTTAATATTTACGGGAAACCACATGTTCCTTCATTTGATAGTATAAGTAACCTATATGATCCGTGCACGATTGATAAATCGTATGACGGAGATAATATTAATGCAGCAATTCCTAATATTAAAGACAGTAATGATAATTGGAATATAACAGGACATCCAAAAAGGATTGTTCATGTTAATAGAAGAAATTTAGAATTATTTTCAAGCCTTCTTGATGATAAAAACTGGAAAGAGGCACGATTACCACATGTTCACACGCAATTGCTCGTGGATGTATTATTGATTATTGATGAATATGAACATAGTATAAAAAATGATAATCTTATAGAGATGTCTACCGTAATGTGGGATGAAACAAAATCTCTGAGAGAGAAGGTAATAGCTAGAAGAGAGGATTTTCCGCAAAGCAATATAGAGGCCATTTATTCAGGGCCAAATATCGGATTGGCTAATCCAGTGTTTAAAAGCTGCAGAAAACCTTGTGATTTAAATAGTGATTACGATGTTGTAGATTTGATGTTTCTCCCTGAAAATGGGGTGCAGAGACTTAAATACACAGTTGGATGTAAAACTGATGATTATGTGCTGAAAAGTCCAGCACATGGCGGTTATATGTCAGATTATAGAATCGTGATGAGAAAAATGGTAGGTATTTCTGCTGAACGTTGTTTGCTGTCAACTATTCTGCCTCCTTCAAGTGGTCATATTATAACAATTTTTGGTATAAAAATAACTGGTGATATATATAATATAGCTGGCAGTTTCTCTTCCTTGATATCTGATTTTTTTATTAAAGCAGTAGGAAGAAATGATATATGTAGTTGCCAAATTTTAGCAAGTTTACCGCATATTGTCGGACGATATTATGAGATGATTAATGTTCGTTCAGCTCTTCTTAACTCTGTTAATGACAGATACGCAGAACTATGGGAAAGAGAATTTAGTGATGATTGGAAAAATGATGGGTGGAGCAAACAAGATTCTCGTTTATCAGGAAGTCGTTTTACAGATCTTGCAAAAAAATGGACGGGCAGTATCCCGCTTCGAACTGATTATGAGAGAAGACAAGCTCTTGTTGAAATTGATGTATTAACTGCATTAACCATCGGAATGACTTTGTATCAGTTAGTAGCAATTTACAGAATTCAATTTCCTGTCCTTCAGTCTTATGAAGATGACACTTGGTACGATGCTAATGGCCGCATTGTGTTTACAAATAATCGCAGCCTTATTGGTGTAGGTTTTTCTCGCAAGGAATGGGAAAATGGCATCAAAGGAGCTCCGGCCGGCAAGAAATTCTACCGTACCATCATGGACGACACCATGCCCGGAGGCCCTGTGGAGCGTACTATAGAGTATGTTGCTCCTTTCGACCGCTGCGATCGAGAGAAGGATTACAAAACTGCCTGGAAATTCTTTGAAGAGAAGTACGGAAAACCTGTTAAAGCGGATTAACACCTGAAGAGAAGTACGGAAAACCTGTTAAAGCGGATTAACACCTGAAGAGGGAGGTAAAACTGATGCTACCATCCATTCTGGCCAAACAGCTGAAGAAGGGCATCGGGGACTATATCGAAACCATGTTCCCCATGACCAATGCTCCGTTTAAAGGCTCCTTGAGGAACATGATAGATACCAAGGATGAGATCTATCATGAGCCTTTTGTTTCCGTCAGGCTGCCTTTCCGTGTGGCGGATGAGATGCCGACCTGCTTTGAAGCAATCCATCCCGATTATCTTCCTTATGTTCATCAGCAAACAGCCTTCTCCAGGCTTACCGGAGATGACGGCAGATCCACCCTGATTGCCACAGGTACCGGTTCCGGCAAGACCGAGTGCTTTCTGTATCCGATTCTGGAATACTGCTACCGGCATCGCGGCGAACGCGGCATCAAGGCTCTTATCATCTATCCCATGAATGCTCTGGCCACCGATCAGGCTAAGCGTATTGCGGAAATCATCCATAATAGTCCGGAACTTCGGGGTAACGTGTCGGCAGGCATGTATGTAGGAGGTCGCGGAAAGACTCAGAATCGGATGATGGGCGAGGATAAGATTATCACCGACCACGGTACCATGCTTAACAATCCGCCTGATATCCTGATGACCAATTACAAGATGCTGGACTATCTTCTTGTCCGTCCGGAAGATGCCGCTCTGTGGAAGGATAACAGGCCTGATACTCTGAAATACATTGCCGTGGACGAGCTCCATACCTTTGACGGCGCTCAGGGTACCGACCTTGCCTGCCTGCTCCGCAGGCTTAAGTCCCGGCTGTATACTTCGGCAGGATATCTTTGCTGTATCGGAACCTCTGCCACCATGGGATCCCGGGATAATGGAAGGAATATTCTGAAATATGCCGAGGAGGTTTTCGGGGAACCCTTTGAAGATGATGCAGTTGTTATCGAGGAACGTCTGTCTCCAACTGAATTTTTTGCCGGTTATGAGGTTACCGACTTTACTGTGCCTTCCCGGGAACAGATAACCATTCTGAACGATCTTACCAATCAGGATGATGAAGAGTCTTACCTTCGCAAAGCGGCTGCCGTCTGGACAAGTCTTGAAGATGTTGATGTTCTCACCCCGGAAGGGCGGCTAGCTCTGGGCAGTCATTTGATGCATCATAGCTTTATGCAGGCCATGATAACTGTGATGCAAGGGCATTATTATCAGGCGGCAACCATCGTTAAGGAGCTTACGGCGCATTATCCCGCTTTAAAGAAAATTGACGATGCAGAGGCTGCGATTAATGCAATGCTGGCCCTGATTTCTCATGCCCGTACCGGTTCGCCTGATAAGCTTCGTCCCTTCCTTAATGTGCAGGTTCAGTTTTGGATACGGGAATTACGCCGTCTCCTGGCTAAGGTTTCCGGGAAAGAGATATCCTATTCCATTGCCCATGATTTAAATGCGCAGCAGGTAAAACATTATCTTCCTGTGGTTAATTGCCGGGACTGCGGCGCCACCGGGTGGACATCTGCTCCTAATGAACAGGGCAATGCCGCCATAAGCAATCTGGAGACTTTCTATAATCTGTTTTTCAGAGGCGATACCAAAATTTCCATGATGTTTCCTCATGAGCATAAAGGGATTCCGCATAACATGATTCCCGGGCGTCTTTGCCCGGAGTGTCTGAGTAGAAAGCTCGGCGCTGATACCTCCAGAGTATGCGACAACTGCGGTTCCGATATGATTGACATCGTTTTGCCGCAGCAGAATCCAATCGCAGGTTCTCAGGATAACAAACAATATGTCTGTCCGTTCTGCGAGTCAAAGCGCGGACTTTCCCTGATGGGGTTACGGAGCGCGACGGAGATCAGTACAGAGCTTTCGCAGGTCTTTGCTTCTAAGTTCAACGACGACAAGAAAACTCTGGCATTTTCAGACAATGTGCAGGATGCAGCCCACCGTGCCGGATTCTTTAATGCTCATACCTGGCGGTTTGGCATAAGAACAGCCATCCAGCAATATGTCATAAATGGCGGAGCCGGGTTATCTCTTGAGGAGTTTATCCGGGGTTTCATTTCATATTGGCATGGTAACCTGGATGATGAGGATTTTGTCAGTTATTTCATTGCTCCGAATATGACCTGGATGCGCGCTTATGAGCAAATGGTGGAAAAGCGCCGGCTGGGCCGCGATGATCTTGCAAAAAAGCTCTTAAGCGATATTGAAAACCGTATTTCCTATGAAATTTTACTTGAATATGGTCTTAGCAGCCGTTTTGGCCGTTCATTGGAGAGAACCGGCTGCTCCAGTCTGGCTCTGCCATCTGCCGCCATAATTGAGACGGCTCATATCGTCAGGGAACGGGTAATAAATGAGATTGGCGGATTTTCCGATTTGGAAGAAGGTCATTGTCAGCAGATGGTGGCTGGTTATCTGAAGATCATGATACAGAACGGCGCTTTCAAGGATGATGCTTTTTCTCTTTTTCTGAAGGAACGGGGCAATACTTATCTTCTCTCTAACGACCGGGTAAGCTGGATGCCCGGCAGAAAATCCGGCAGAAATACCCCCAGGTTTATCCACCGGCCGGCTGAACATGCCAGAAAGAATGTTAACTTTGATACGGTTGCCACAAAGAAATATCTGGATTGGATTGCTTCCTGCAGTCACGAGACCAGAATTGAGCCTGCGGTATTGACGGCTGTCAGCGGGATTATTCTTGAGGAGCTTGTTAAGAGCGGCATTGTGGTCAGTATTCCGGCAGCAGCAGACTATACCGTGTATGCCGTAAATAAAGCTATGGTTTCTGTTGCCCATGAGGTTGTTATTCTGAGGTGCAATACCTGCGGCATTACTTATGCGGTGGCGGCAAAGAATAAAGAGTTTTGGACGGGAGCCCCCTGTATCAGACGCGCCTGTTCAGGAACTTTAGCGGAGGATAAAAGAGCCGGACTTAACTATTATGGCAAGCTCTATTCCTCAGGAGATATTGCCCGTATCAATGCGAGAGAGCATACCGGACTTCTTGAGCGTGAGGATCGTGAAGATCTCGAAATTAATTTCAAGAGGAAAAAGAAAGACTCAAAGTTATGGGATCCCAATGTTCTGTCATGTACTCCGACCTTGGAGATGGGTATTGACATCGGAGATCTGTCCACAGTGATTCTGTGCAGCATGCCTCCGGCGCAGTCGCAGTTTCTGCAGAGAACCGGAAGAGCCGGACGTAAGGATGGTAACTCCCTGACACTTGTGGTGGCTGCCGCAAAGCCTCATGACCTGTATTTCTATGCGGATCCTCTGGACATGATGGAAGGCAATGTAATGCCGCCAAAGATTTTTCTGAGAGCTTCCGCGGTGTTGGAACGGCAGTTTGTTGCCTACTGTATGGATTCCTGGGTGAAGCGCGGTGTCGCAGAAAATGACATTCCGGATCACGTAAGCACGGTTCTGAGCAAGCTGGACAGTCATCCTGCGGATGCTTTTCCGTTCAATTTCCTGAATTACGTTCAGAATAATCTCTCTCATCTTTTGAATTCCTTTATTCAGATGTTTGGTTCATCGCTGGATAAGGAAGCGAAAGATGAATTACGCATTTTTGCTCAGGGAGGAAAGCTTTCCGAAAGTCCCATGCATCTTCATATTCTGGAATCCTTCAGGGCCCTTAAAAAGCACAAAGATTCCCTGACGCAGAGCATGAAGCAGCTTAATGCCATGATAAAGGAACTTGAGGATAAGCCTAAGGACAGCTCATATGAAGAAGACATCAAGGAGATAAAGGCGGAAAAGATAGCTTTGGGCAATGTTGTAAAGGAAATAAACAATAAGAACGTCTTTAATTTCTTGTCTGATGACGGTCTGCTGCCTAATTATGCTTTTCCGGAATCCGGTATTGTGCTTAAGGCCATTCTCTATCGCAAAGAAGACGAGAGTGAACAGGATTCAGCCAAAAAGAAATTCCAGAAGACTGCATATGAATACAACCGTGCCGCAGCTAGTGCTCTCAGCGAATTTGCTCCCAATAACAGCTTTTATGCAGATGGCCGCAGATTGGTTATTGATCAGGTGGATTTAACCAGCGCTCAGTTTGCCAAGTGGCGGCTTTGCCCCAGATGTTCCCATGCTCAGCTAGAAGAAGCCGGGAAGGATACGGCGTGCTGCCCCCGGTGCGGCAGTCCTGCCTGGGCGGACTCCGGACAGGTAAGGAATATGCTGAAGGTTCAGATGGTTTATTCCAACATGGATTACGTCAAGAGCCTCATAGACGATGCCAGCGATGATCGTTCCAAGGTGTTCTACTGCAAGCAGCTTTTGGTGGATGTGGACGAGGAGCATGACATTGCAAAAGCATATGAAATGAACAATGACGAATTTGCCTTCGGTTATGAGTTTGTAAAGAATGCGGTGCTCCGGGAAATCAACTTCGGGGAAAAAGACCTTAACGGTGAAAATCTTGCCGTTGCCGGAGTTGCGGACGTTCGCAAGGGTTTTAAAATCTGCAAATACTGCGGCAAGATTTTGCCGGAGAAGCCCAGTGCCAGAGATCATACCTTTTACTGCAAAACCAGAAAAATGACGTATCTGGAAAATGATCCTTACGAGGAGTGCCTTTTCCTGTACCGGGAATTTGCAACTGAGGTTTTGCGGATCCTGATCCCGGCAACGACTATGGATGCATCAGAAGTAAGAAAGGAATCCTTTATCGCGGCTTTTATGCTAGGCATGAAGGAATATTTCGGCAATGTGGATCATCTGAGGGCCGTAATCAGCGAAATTCCTGTTCCTGACGCGGATTACCGAAAGCAGTATCTGGTTATTTACGATTCTGTTCCCGGAGGCACAGGCTACCTGAAACAGCTGATGAATAAAAAGGGGTCGCTGATTGATATCTTTGAGAAGGCCCTTCATAAGCTGGAGCAGTGTTCCTGCAAGGAAGATCCTCAGAAAGACGGCTGCTATCATTGTCTCTATGCTTATCGGCAAAGCATGAATATTGGCAGCATTTCTCGCAGTACTGCCATCAGGCTTCTGAAAACCATTCTCAGCGGCAAGGAACACCATGCTGAAATTAAGAAGCTGGCCGATATTCCGGTTAATTCTCTTTTTGACAGCGAATTGGAACGCCGTTTTGTGGAAGCCATTGCCCAGGCTGGCAACGAAGAACGCATAATAAAAATATCAAATTCTCTGGTAAACGGCAAAGAAGGGTATGTGCTCAGGATTAATGATTCCTCCTGGGAAATCGAACCGCAGGTGTCTTTGGGGCCGACAGAAGGGGTAGCGGTTCAGTGCAAACCGGATTTTGTGATTTATCCCTTAGGGAAATCTGACAAACTCCCGGTGGCGATCTTCACTGATGGCTTTATCTATCACAAAGACAGAATGGCAGATGATACCCTGAAACGCATGGCAATATGCCGGAGCGGCAGGTATCGTGTATGGGCTCTGAGCTGGCTGGATGTGCAGTCAGTATTCAAGGCCTTGGGAGATTATGCTACTCCGACTCTGGCCGCGGAGAAAATGCCCAACGGTTCTAAAATGTATAAGCCGACCATTACAGCCGGAAAAGCGGATGCTCTCAGACCTGGGCAAATGTCCTCCTTTGAACTTCTCTTGCGGTATCTTGAAATGGAGGACTCCGAAAGACTTTTTGAGGTGCAGGCCCAGGCTTATTCTCTGTCCCTTTTGAATCCCTCAATAATAGCAAGCAAGCTTGATTTTGCAGACTGGCATAATGAGATGGAAAAGGCTAACGCGCAGGTTCATTTTTCAGACGAGGACTATGTTCAGCCGGGGACATTTTTTGGTACCTGGATACCGCGAAGCTCAGAGGCGCACTTCTGTGCTTATGCCGGGATTCTGGCGGAAACGATTAAAGCGGACAGAAGCATGCCGGCAGCCGTGCTGGCTGTGCTTGATGACAGAACTGACAGCTTAACTGACAAGTACGAGCAGGAATGGAACGGATTCTGGAAATTCTTCAATGTAATGCAGTTTAACAAAAGATTTGCTGCGGTTTCACGTGTTGGATTGGAAACCCGTGTCTATGCGGTTCTGCCGAACATTCAGATCCCGGCAGCGGCCGAGGATCTGGCCCCGGCGGCATCTTCAGGAGAAGGCTGGGCAGAGGTTAGGGAACTGCTTTTTGATGAGGATCTGGTTAAACTCGCAGATGAGCTTAAAAACAGGAATATTGCCGCTCCGGAGGCTGGTTATGAACTTGCTAACGAACATGGCGCGGTCGTTGCCGAGATTGAACTTGCCTGGGTAAGCCGCCGGATCGGATATATGACTGAGGATCAGTTAATTGATCGGAAAAATGCGGAAAAGCATGGCTGGACAATAGCTGCTACCAGAGATGAATTATTGGCGTATTTCGGGGAGATTTAAGATGGGTGAAAGTGTAAAGGTTGCAATATCTGATGACTTTTTGAATGCCTTTGCGGCACTGCCAAGGCAAATACAAGGCAAGGTCACAGAATTTCTGAATAAGTTTCGCAATGATCCGACTGCGCCGGGAATTAACTATGAGAAGCTGAATGCCTGCAAGGACAAGAAGATCTGTTCTGTGCGCATTGATAATACTTACCGGGGCATTGTGGTGAGACAGCCTGAAACAGGTGTATATCTGCTTTTATGGGTGGATCATCATGATGAAGCCTATGCCTGGGCCAGAAACAAAAAATGCAATGTTAATCCTATAACCGGGGGGATCCAGATATACGAAATGCAGATTACGCAAAAAGCTGTTCCTGCCTCTGCTGATGTCATGCTCTTTTCAAAAGCATCTGACGGAGATTTGTTAGAGCTTGGAGTTCCGGAGGAGATGATATCTTACGTGAGGAGTATTGGAACGGCTCAGGATTTTTATGACCGGAAGAGCTTTTTTCCGGATGATGCTTTTGAAAATCTCTCCTGGCTGGCGGAAGGCATTCCGGTGGATGAAGTCAAGGATCTTTTCAGGCATGATAATGAAGCAGGGAAAATATCTCAAAACCTTGCAGATGCTTTGGAAAGTCCTGAAACCCTGAAGTCTTTCGTTGTGGTTGAAGGGGAAGACGAGCTTAGGCGCATTATGGCGGAACCCCTGGAGAAGTGGCGGGTATTTCTGCATCCTGCCCAGAGGAAGATTGTTAACAGAACCTATAAAGGCTCTGCCCGGGTGCTGGGCGGAGCCGGAACCGGCAAAACTGTTGTTGCCATGCACCGAGCAAAGCATCTGGTCACCGGATTGAAAGACAATGAACGCATTCTCTTTACTACTTTCACGACCAATCTGGCCTCTGATATCAAGGATAACCTCAGAAAAATCTGCACACTGGAAGAGCTTCGTAAAATTGACGTCATTAATTTGGACGCTTGGGTCTCTCAGTTTCTCCGGGAGCAGGGATATTCAGCTGAGATTATCTATGATGACAGGCTGAGTAAACTGTGGAAGGATGCGGTAGCTGACAGCGGTGCAGATACCAGCTTTTCAGCAGGGTTCTATCAAGATGAGTACACCCGTATAGTGGTGGCGCAGGAAGCATTTTCTCTGGAGAAGTATGTAAAAGCATCCAGAACCGGCCGCGGCACTCGTCTTGACAGAAAGGGGCGCATACAGGTCTGGAAAGTGTTTGAAGCCTACCAGAACAAAATGAAGGAACAAAACGTCCGGGACATTAATACGGCCATGTACGAGTGCCGTTTGCTGCTGGCAAAATCCAGTGCGGAAATCAGGTACCGTCATGTGATTGTAGATGAAGGGCAGGATTTAAGCGTGAACGGACTAAGGCTGCTTCGCGCCATTGCAGGAGACGAACACAATGATGATCTCTTCATCGTTGGCGATGCTCACCAGAGGATATACAAGAATCGGGCAGCCCTCAGCCAATGCGGTATCAATGTACGCGGCCGCAGCAGCATTCTTCGCATTAATTACCGCACTACCGAGGAGATTCGCCGGACGGCATTCGCCTTTTTGAACGGAATTAACTTTGATGACCTTGATGATGACTATGATGACGGTGAAAAGTGTCAGTCACTGACTCATGGAGAAAAGCCGCAGGTACTGTCTTATGATAATGCCAATGAAGAGTTTGCCGGCGTCCTGCAGAAGATCCGGGCTTTGATTGATAGCGGGGTTTCGGATAAGAATATTTGTGTGGTGGCAAGGATACACGATCTTGTGGATGATTACAAAGCGAAGTTTACTGCAAATGGTCTCCGATGCTATGAACTTCGCTCAAGCAAGGCTGATGATCGCGGACAGGACGGTATTCGTGTAGCTACCATGCATAGGGTCAAGGGGCTGGAATTTCAGTATATCTTTGTTGTGGCTGCCAATAAACGGATTATTCCGCTGTCTTTGGCAATAGATCGTACAGATGCCGTCAGTAAAAATGAAAGCCTGACCGCTGAGAAGTGTTTGCTTTATGTTGCATTGACGAGGGCCCAGAAAGGAGCTTTTATTAGCTGGTATGGTCAGAAGTCAGAGTTTTTGTAAGTGCGGCAAGGTTCGATGCGGCACGGGCCGCACTCCGGAACCATAGGAAAATGTGAGGGGGTTCAATAGCTTTTCGTTACCTTTCCATCTGTCCGTATGACAGAAAGCGTGCTTTGAATCAAAAAATGATGAAAACGGAGGGTAACACTGGTTACTTTTTAACCAAAGTGGTCAAAAAAGCAGCAAAAAAGCTCCCAAAAAGAGAAAAATTAAAAAATTTTTAAAAAAGTGTTGACGAGGTTCAAAAAAACTTTAAAATACGCATCACTTGCTCAGCACGAGCAACAAGTTCTTTAACAAACAGCTTAGACAATCTGTGTGGGCACTCGGCAGAAATTATCGGAAGGCTAGAAAAAAGTCTCGGTAATTGAACTGCGGAGTGAACAACGAAACAGTTAAATTCATTATTGAGCAAAAAAGCAAACTTTTAAATTGAAGAGTTTGATCATGGCTCAGATTGAACGCTGGCGGCAGGCTTAATACATGCAAGTCGAACGGTAGCAGCAGGAAGGCTTGCCTTTCTGGCTGACGAGTGGCGGA
>JAEEGF010123787.1_pt1 | contig 43214 bp, 25 predicted proteins | sample 9134171 | NCBI WGS metagenome assembly JAEEGF01 (sample SAMN16246542, study PRJNA631951) | gut metagenome | biome: gut microbiome; feature: rumen; material: AP-attached | host: Bos | place: Iran: Karaj | collected 2018-10 | reverse complement strand
CTTCCGTCAACGTCACTGTGAACATGGCTGTCTTACCGTCGCCACTAATGTCGCCAGCCTTCAGTGCATCGGTCTCAACCTTTGTCAGCATGCCATCTTCAGCCTTTGTATAGGTAATTGCCAACTTATCGCCTGTAGCGAAGGTCTTTGTGCCACCCTCAGATAATGCGCGGGTGATTCCTCTTGCCCCAGCCTCACCACCATCGAGATTGACTCTCAGCGTCTTGGTCACTGAGTAGTTTGCAGGCTGTTTCGGAGCCTCTTCTACGGCATTGTCATCGCTTGAGCAGCCAGTCATTACTGCGCCCACCAAAGCGAGGGCAGCCATTGAAAGAAATTTCATTGTCTTTTTCATTGCTTTCTTCATTTTTGTGGGTTCGTTTACCAGTCCTGTGAGTCTTCAACGGTGTAGTTCTGCACACCAGCTTGGCCCGATTCGCTTGCCATCAGCAGCCCTCTGTGTTCCACTTTGACGACCTTCATCGTCGGTTCCTTGTACGTTTTTGTTTTCATTGTTGGGTTTTTGGGTTAAAAATTCGGCCGCAAAGTTACGACTTTTCCCCGTATTCCCCACACATTCTTCAAAAAAATTGCAATGGGAGCAAAAAAGGCGCAGAGCCTTCGTCACTCTGCGCCTTGTTATTCATTCGTTAAATCCGGTCCTTTACCTTTATAATATTAAAGTAAGAGGCGATGCGCTACGGTTTGTTAGCGCGGAACATTTCGATTTGTTTGTTAAATACGTCGATAATGGTTTGTAACTGTGGGTGGTCGCGCTTCACGATGAGTGCGATGTAATTCTCTTCGTCGCCATCCTTCACCATCTCCGTACAGGTGTAGTAGTCTGCCTGCTGTCCGTAGGCGTTAAACCAGTGAAGAAACAATCGGCTGCGCTGGGCCTGCTGATTATTGGCGGAGTCGCACATGTAGAGCAAGATGTCCGGGTTTGAGCGGAAGAATTCCTCAATAATCAGTATCACCGTGGCCCGAATCTTAGAATCGCGCGGTGATGCTTTCAGACTGTGATTGGTCAGATTAAACCAATATGCCTTCAGCGAGCCAGGCATTGGGTCCTCGTCGAATGACACGCCATAGAGGATGTCGTTGTCGGTCTCGAAGATGTACTGGCCGTCTTCTACCTCCACTTTGTAAGGGGCGTACTCGTTAATGCGCTCAATGCTGAGTTGATTCATTGTTTACTTCTATTCAAACAGTTTGTCAATCTCGGCACGGCGTTTGCGAATCTTCTCGGCTTTCTCGGCCAGCACCACCCCCATTTTCTGCTGCCACTCCCGCTTGCGCTGCTTGGCGGCACGGAACATCTGTACGAACTGCTCGTGCTCCGTCCACTCCTCAGCGGTAAAAGTCCTTGTTGTCTCCATAATCATATCTTTTTACGTTTCTGCTGCAAAGATACACATTTTTCCCATACCCCTTGCACATTCTTCGAAAAAAATTGTAATTGGGCGCAAAAAAATCTGCGTTATCTGCGTAATTTCTCACACCTAAAGGTATGAGTGTGGCGTTGCAATGCGAGAGATAGAAAACAGGCATCGGTGAGATATTAACTTCTCGCGGGGGATATTTATTTCTCCTTCAGGTCGTGGCTGGTCAACTGGAGAATAGCCTTGGACAGGCGCAGCAGGCGGTCGCTGTTGTCACCTTCTTGAGTAATCACGCTGTTGGCATCGAGGTCGTAGGCCACCCAACCTGTGCTGTCATACACAGAGATGCAACTGGTGGAGTTGTGGTAGGCCATAGGTTGGCGATAGCTGCTACTCGTGATGTCACGGCTGAAACGGAACTCGTCATGACGGATACCAAGCTGCCCCAACAGCGTGGCAGCAAGGTCGCTCTGGTTGCAGAGGCGGTCAATGACCACAGGCTGACGAACGGCTCCGCCTACCCAAATCATGGGGATATGGTTGTAGAGGCGCGTAGCCTCATCGATGCCCTGATAGCGATAACCATGATCGGGCAGAATGACCACGAGCGTATTCTGCCAGGCAGGTGTCTTCTGCAAGTCATCGAGGAAACGGCCAATGCACTGGTCCAGATAGTTGAAGGCATTGTACACCTCGTCGTCAAGGACCTTCGTAGGAACGTCCCACGGTTCGTGACTGGACAGCGTGAGCAGGGTCTTCATCCAAGGCTTGTCGGTCTGCTCTTTCTGAATATCGGCCAAGAGCGTATTGAACATGATATCATCGCGTACACCCCACTGACAGGAGGACTGTTCGGCACTCGTGTAGTCTGCCTTCCACACCAGGCGGTCGTAGCCCGTGCCCAGCACGTAGCTGCGCATATTGGTGAAGTTGATGTCGCCACCATAGTAGAAGGTGTTCTGGTAACCCGCCTGCCCGAGGGAATAAGCTATCGACGGCATATTACGACTCTTCTCCGGCAGCTTCATGATGGACGTGACGGGGAAGGCAGGATAACCACTAAAGATGCTCACCATGCCTTTGTCCGTGCGCCACGAGTTGGCATAGCACTCTGAGAAGTACACGCCCTGCTCTGCCAACTGGTTCAGGCGAGGCGTTATCTCCGGGTGACCACCAATCTTGGTAAACTGTCCGCCACAACTTTCCATGACAATGAACACGATGTTGGGACGCTGGGTGGTCAGCAGGGTGTCAGCATCGGTACTGTCAGTATAGTACAGACCATCGGTCAACTGGCGGCACTCGTCGTCCGGCATATAATCGTAGGCGAGGACATAAATGCCTAAGTCCTCTATCGAAGACAGGAACGAAAAGGCAGGATTGACGGCCGCATGGTTCAAGAACTGGTTCTTCGAGAAGTACACCTGTCCGATGTTCGTCGTCGACTCCCCTATTCCACCACGGATACCAATGATAATGGGACCAATGAGCAGCAAGCCTCCAAGAGTGCCCAGCACACGATGAATCATGGGGACTGGTTCGTGATTCTTGTTTGAATCAGGCAACCTGTCCCCGTGATTCACCCAAGCAAACGCCAAATAAATCAGTGCGACAATGACGATGAGTAAAACAAATCGCAACACGAGGTACCCCGTCGTCACGCTGGCCATGGCCTCAGTGGGTGTCTCCAAATACAACAGGCACGAGGCGTCGAGTTTGAAATGCCAGAAAGGATAGAGACTGGCATCGGCGACAAAAATCAACGCGAGGATCAACGCCACCAACGCATTATAAATAAGATATACGAAACGGGGCACCTTCACCCACAGCGAGATGATGGTAAGCAGGAAGGGCACTGCGAAGAAGTAGAGCGCCGTAGAGAGGTCGAGCGACAGTCCGTGCCACACAACAGCGGCATAGTCGCCCAACGACAGTCCCTCGCCACACAGCAACATAAACACCAACTTGGCAACCACGAACAATGCGATGGTCACCAAGTAGTATTTCAGCAGGTATGCGACTCTCTCCTTCACCCTTTATTCCTTCTCTACGATTTCTCCCAACAACGTTGCACTGGTAGAGCCTGTGATGCGAACACGCACCGTCTCGCCAATGTGGTGGTTACCCTTGTCCACGACGACGGCCTTGTTCTGTTCCGTACGTCCCATCAGCTGGTTGCGACTACGCTTCGAGAAAGCTTCCAACAGTACGTCAAACTCCTTGCCCTCGTCTTTCTTGTTCTGCTGGGCAGAGATCTCCGTCTGCAGGGCGATGAGCTCGTTCAGGCGACGAATCTTCTCCTCCTCAGGAACATCGTCGGGCAGGTGCTTCGAGGCATAGGTACCCGGACGCTCCGAGTATTTGAACATAAAGGCAGAGTCGTAGCCCACCTCACGCATCAGCGACAGCGAGAGCTGGTGGTCTTCCTCCGTCTCAGAGTGATAACCCACAAAGATATCCGTTGACAGGCCGCAATCGGGGATGATACGGCGGATAGCTGCCACACGGTCCAAGTACCACTCGCGAGTGTATTTGCGGTTCATCAACTTCAGAATACGGTCCGAACCGCTCTGAACAGGCAGGTGGATATGCTTGCAGACGTTAGGCATCTCAGCAATGACACGCAGCGTCTCGTCGCTCATATCCTTCGGATGACTCGTAGTGAAGCGAATACGCATCTGCGGGGCCTCCTCAGCAACACGGCGCAGCAACTGTGGGAACGACGTTCCGTCGCTTCCCTGGTAGCTGTTCACGTTCTGTCCCAGCAGTGTTACCTCCTTGAAGCCACGGTCGCGCAAGTCGCGCACCTCTCGCAGGATACTCTCCAGGTCGCGGCTACGCTCACGGCCACGGGTGTAGGGCACGATGCAGTAGTGGCAGAAGTTGTTGCAACCGCGCATGATGCTGACAAAACCACCAATCTTGGCACCATGCAGGCGCTGGGGAACGATATCCTTGTAAGTCTCGCTGGTGGACAGTTCGATATTCATCGCCTTATGACCCGTCTCTGCCTGTGCTATCAGGTCGGGCAACGACAGATAGGCATCAGGGCCAGCCACCAGATCACAATGATGGTTCTGCAGCAGGTCGTCCTTCACACGCTCGGCCATACAGCCAAGGACACCGATGATGAGGTTGTTGGCTGTTTGCTGTTGGCTTTTGGCTCTTTGCCTACGCAGGGCGTCAAGGGCGTCAAGGCGATGATAAATTTTCTGCTCGGCATTGTCACGTACCGAGCAGGTATTTAGGAATACGGCATCAGCATCGTCGAGCTGTTCCGTGGTCTCATAGCCAGCCATCTGCATCACGGAGGCAACAACCTCCGAGTCTGCGACGTTCATCTGGCATCCATAAGTTTCTATATAAAGTTTCTTCATCTTCTATTATTACTTGGGCTGCTTGCCGATGTAGGCGAGGATACCACCATCGACATAGAGCACGTGGCCATTGACCGCATCCGAAGCATGAGAAGCCAGGAACACAGCAGGACCACCCAGCTCAGAAGGATCGAGCCAGCGACCAGCAGGGGTCTTAGCGCAGATAAAGCTGTCGAAGGGGTGGCGGCTGCCGTCCGGCTGACGCTCACGAAGGGGAGCAGTCTGGGGAGTAGCGATATAGCCCGGACCAATACCGTTGCACTGGATGTTATACTCACCATACTCTGAACAGATGTTGCGAGTCAGCATCTTCAGACCACCCTTGGCGGCTGCATAGGCACTGACAGTCTCACGACCCAGCTCAGACATCATAGAGCAGATATTGATAATCTTACCCTCACGGCGCTCCATCATTTCAGGAAGTACAGCAGAAGCACAGATATAAGGAGCTACCAAGTCGATATCGATAACCTGCTGGAACTCCTCACGCTTCATCTCGTGCATGGGGATACGCTTGATGATACCCGCATTGTTGACGAGGATATCAATCTGACCTACCTCCTGGTGAATCTTCTCTACGAGTGCCTTAATAGCCTTCTCGTCGGTAACGTCACAAACATAACCCTTCACGTTGGTGATGCCTGCCTCCTTGTAGTTAGCCAAACCGCGCTCAAGAGCAGCCTCGTTGATGTCGTTGAAAATGATGGTCTTTGCACCAGCGGCTACGAAAGCCTTAGCAATGTTGAAACCGATTCCGTAAGAAGCGCCGGTAATCCAAGCGTTCTTGCCTTCCAATGAAAAAATGTTTGCCATAATCAATTTGTTTTTATAGAAATATGTTTTATAGAAATTTGTTGTTCACTGTTGATGCCGCAAAATTACTACTTTTTCTGGAACTATCCAAATAAAAGTGTAAAAAAAGAGTGCCCTACTGGTCACTCTCTGAAAGTTGTCCAAGGCGGATTCGAACCACCACAAACAGAACCAAAACCTGTTGTGCTACCATTACACCATTGGACACCAATATGCGTTAAGCGGGTGCAAAGGTAAGAAATATTTAGCATACTGCCAAATTATTTCCTACCTTTTTACTCTTTTACCCTTTACTTGACAATCAGCAGATAGTAGTTCTTCTTACCTTTCTGTGCCAGCAGGTATTTGCCGTCGATAAGGTCGTCAGCAGTAATCAGACGCTGTGGATCACTCATCTTCTCCTTGTTCAGCGAGACACCACCACCTTGCACCATCTTGCGCATCTCACCCTTCGAGGGGAACACAGGAGCAACGGTGGTCAGCAGTTCGATAGCGGGCTGACCCAACTGGTCGGCACCAATCTCATGCTTCTCGACACCATCGAACACATCGAGGAAGGTCTGTTCATCGAGACGCTCCAAAGCTTCCTTGGTAGACTTGCCAAAGAGGATGCTTGAGGCCTCAATAGCCATGTCGAGGTCTTCCTTGGAGTGAACCATCACGGTAACCTCCTCAGCCAAACGCTTCTGTAGCACACGACGGCCCGGGTCCTGCTTGTGCTCCTCGATGAGGGCGTCGATAACGTCCTTCTCAAGCGACGTAAAAATCTTGATATAGCGCTCGGCATCGTCGTCAGAAACGTTCAACCAGAACTGGTAGAAGCGGTATGGAGTCGTGCGGTTACGGTCCAACCAGATATTACCACTTTCGGTCTTACCAAACTTCTTACCATCCGACTTGGTAATCAGTGGACAAGTCAGGGCGAAGGTCTCGACTTCATTACCCAGCGTGCGACGAATCAGTTCCGTACCCGTGGTCATATTGCCCCACTGGTCGTTGCCACCCAGCTGCAGCTTCACGCCATAGTGCTGGTAGAGGTACAGGAAGTCGTAGCCCTGCAGCAACTGATAGGTAAACTCGGTGAATGACAGACCGTCGCGAGCAGTACCGTTCAGGCGCTGCTGCACGCTCTCCTTGGCCATCATATAGTTGACTGTGATATGCTTACCCACCTCACGGGCGAAGTCCAGGAACGTGAAGTCCTTCATCCAGTCGTAGTTGTTCACCATCAGAGCAGCATTAGCGTCCTTCGACTCAAAATCCAGGAACTTTGCCACCTGTTTCTTGATGCACTCCTGATTGTGGCGCAGGGTTTCATCATTCAGCAGATTGCGCTCCTGCGACTTACCTGAGGGGTCACCAATCATACCCGTAGCACCACCCACGAGGATGACAGGACGGTGACCGCAGCGCTGCAAATGACGCAGCATCATAATGCCACAGAGGTGACCAATATGCAAGGAGTCGGCCGTGGGGTCGGTACCCAGATAGGCTGTCACCATCTCTTTCTGTAACAGTTCCTCCGTACCTGGCATCATCTGTGCCAGCATACCACGCCATTTCAGTTCTTCAACAAAATTCTTCATATCTTTTTTATACCTAATTATTCTTTTGGAGGTGCAAAGGTACGAATAAGTGGGCGAAGAACAAAGCAAAAAAACATTTTTTTTGTTTTTTCTTCCGAGCGAAGTCTGAATTAATCCTTGAGTCTTATTTAATCACCACCTTGCGACCATTTACAATATACAGGCCGGGACGGAGATTGTCAGCATTCACCTTGCGACCGTCGAGGGTGTAGACACCAGTCTTAGTCTCCGGCTTCCTGGCGTTAACCTCCTGAATACCGGTAGCAGTAACTGTCTTCAGTGTGCAGAAGGTGAAATAGGTCGGCTCATCAAACATAGCAGGATGTGCAGCATCCTTCAGATACTTGCCTGTACCATTATTTTTCATCGACCAACCCTTACCATCGACATATTCTAATGTCCAAGCAGCACCATCGGGGGTATCGAAGCCTCTCTGACCATTCAAACCGTTGAGGAAACAACAATTACCGGTTACAGCCTGTGAGTTCAAATAGGCTGTAGTACCATTCACCTGATAATCCTCACCATCGGTATTAAGGAGTTTCAAAGAACGTCCGCCAGTAATTCTCGACAACTTGAACAGATATCCTTCAGTTGCGAAATCATCGAAAGCATTCTCAAAGATATCATAGCCCAGTGCATCAGCGCCAGCACCAAAGAAAGCCTTCTTCTCTGCCTCGTTAACAATAGCAAAGTTCTTACCACTCAATGCTGACAAATCACCTGTGAAGCGCTCATCAACCTCGACAGTCTTAGTATAATCGCCAGAATTGCTCATCACCTCAAGGACCTTTGCAGCATAACGCTTTCCGAAGGTGCGATAGCCAGCAGCCGAGAAGTGCCAAGGGTCAGTACCATTGCCAGGAATACCTTCAGCAGACACCACATAACCAGTAGGAATAACCTCAGGAATCTTGGCGACAACATGATTATGCCAAGAACAGCCACCTCCCATATTCTCATACTCTGTCTCACCAACAAAGATGGGAACATTGACGGATTTCAGATTGAGGTCTCTCAGCATGTCCTTATAAATCTTCTTCACCATGCCAGGCCACTTCTCGTCACCATTGTTCGAGCAACCCTGATGCAGCAGAATACCCTTGATAACGCCAACCTCTTGGGCTTTCTTAGCCATCTCGATGATACGGCCATAAGGGTTGCCACCATAGTGACGATTAGCCAACGTAGCCCACCACTCCGTGGGATTATCCTGTAACCACTGCTCGTATAAGTCCTTGTCGAACATCTGGATGGGGCTGCCACCCATAGCAACAGCAATAACACCAATCTTCTTGTCGGGAAGTTGCTGTACCATTGTACGACCGAAATAGTCAGTAGGGCCAAGTTTGCCGTCAGGGCTGACGATAGGGCACTCAGCCTTATACCAATTTCCAAGTGTACGCTTGGGAGTAGTATTATTAAAGTTACACGTTGCCAGCATCTGGAAACGTTCGTCAACATTGCCCACATCCTGGGATTCCCACTGGGCATTGCCTTCCATATTAGACTGTCCGAAACAGATGTAGATATAGAAGTTAGGATCAACCTCGGCCTTTGCGCCCATCACAGAGCACAGCAGCATCATAGCAGTAAGTAAAAATTGCTTCATTTACGTTTGTTTTTATTAGTTAGTATTCATTTTCGGCTGCAAAGGTACAATGAAAAAGTATATGTTACACACTTAATATGTAACATATACTTTCGCAGGTGTGACAAGAAGCAAAATGTCAGTTAATCAGGAAGATCTTCTCCTTACCCTTATAGGTCGCTTTCACCGTAGCACGGCCTTCGACAACAGAACTAACCTCAATCTTCACGTCCTTAGGAACATTAGACGTTGCCTCCACCTTAGAGCCGGCCTTCAGCGGACCATAAAGCTGGTAATGATTACACTCGGTATAACCATTGGCATTGGTTGACATGATAGGCTTCTCAGGGATGTTCAGCTGCTGACCATCGACCTTGATAGTTACTTCTGGAACCATAGCCGGAATGGCACCTTTACCACCCTTTGCAAAGCCAATACCATGGAGGTCGAAGAGACCCTCAGGACGCTGAGGCTGCTGGGGACGACGCCCCCACTGGCCACGCTGTGGCTGTTCAGGCTGCTGAACCTCCGGACCTTCTACCACCAGGTAGATGGCGTGCTTGCCTGTGAGACCCTCTAAGGCAGGAACTGGCACAGAGTATGTGAGTGCCTTGCCTTTGGGGAACCTGTCAGAGACATTGATAACACCCACCTCCTGACCCTTCCAAGGATCATCGAGCTTGACGTGAATCTTGAAGGCGCCCTTGCCACTGGATGACAGGTTGAGGTTAAGCTTGGCCTCATCACCCTTCTGGATACCTGCGAAAGCCTTTACGCCCTTGGTATCCTGAGCCAAACCACCAAAGCCGAAGTACTTAAAACCGATGATACTGCCGTTCTGAATACCGGCCAAGTCCATGGAGTTGTTCCATACGTCGTGGTTGTCCTGCATCCAGTTATTGCTGTTAGGACCATACATGAAGCAGGCCAAGCCAGCGCTATAATAATGATAAGGTGGCAGACCGAAGATCTGGAAACCCTCACTGGTCACCTCGGCACCAGTATAGGTGTTGCCGTCAGAGGCTGCAGCCACCCATTCGTTACCCTTCACATAGGGGTCGTAACCCGTAATGGTTACCTTACCACCCTTGGCAACGGGTTTCTTGTCCCATGTAATCTTCACAGGAGCCACCATTGCCTGACGAGCGTTGCCGAAGCCACGAGGAGGACGATGGTAGAAGACATACCACTGACCATTGATCTCCTGTAGAGAGCCATGGGTATTATGGGCAGCATTGGTAGTAATCAGCTTAGAGCCATCCTCGTTCAGGACGACACCACGTGAGTCGACAAGCACACCACCTGCACGCCAAGGGCCAAGGGGTGAGTCACCATAGGCATAGCGTAGAGCCGAGTTGGTATTACCCAGACCATACTCCTTGCCAGAGTAGCCAGAGAACACCATCACATACTTGTTGCCTACCTGACGGATAGACGAGGCCTCAAAGAAGTTGAAGTCCAGCGGATTCTGTCCCTTGTAGAGGGCCTTATACTCGCTACCCGGTTTGTCGAGCAAGCGACCATCATGGCTGCTGGCAGGGATGAACGGGTCGATGAGTTCCGTACCCTCACGCTTCGAGTACATCGTGTTCTGGTCGAGCTCACAAGCGGTAGAGTGCTGGAAGCCATAGAACACATAGGCACGATAGCCCTTGTCGAAGTCCTTATCCTTCTTATCGGTAACGGTCTCAATGAACACCGACGGATCGAAGTCGATGAGCGAGCCTGGCAAGCACTTGGTACCATCAGTTGTCAGGTTGACAGGGGTGAAAGGACCGTTGGGACGGTCGCCCTTGCAGACCATTGGTACACGCTGCCATCCTCGACTGTGGGGATAGAGCCAATAGGTTTTCTTGCCTGTAGCCTTGTCAACAGTCTCTACGAGGTCAGGGGCAAACATCGTGTCCCACTGGCCATTGACAAACCATGTGAAGATAGGACCCTCGTCGCGCCACTGCGACAAGTCTTCGACAGGTGCCGACCACATACGGATGTCTGGACCACAATAAGCCGTATAGGTAACGTCATGCGAACCGATGATATAGGCACGATACTTACCCGGCTGGTCTGGGTCTTCAAAGACGCGTGGTTCACCATCGGGCAAGTGCTCCCACAAAGGGAGATAAGGGTTCTGTGCATTAACCATCAAAGCAGCGGTCAGCACAAAGAGTTGTAGGAATAGTCGTTTCATTATATTTCTGTAATTGCGATTATTTCTTGTTTCTCACCTCATTGAGGAAACGCACCATCTTCTGCAGATTCTCCTCCGTATACATCTGTGGACCACCATGGCTGCCCTCTGCAGGGAATGTTCCTTCAGTCTTGACACCAGCAGCTTTCAGCAGCTCAAAGAACATCTTACCCTGGCAGCCAGGAACGACATTGTCCTTCTCACCATGGAAGATGATGATGGGAGGATTTTTCTTGTTGACATAGTAGGTAGCACTCAGACTGCGATACTTGTCTGGTTCTTTGTCGAGCTTAGAAGCAAGCAGCACGTCCTCAGGAGAGTCGGGGCCCATCTTCATACCCTCGCCACAATCCATAGCGGTAAGGTCAACGGGACCAGACCAGTCACAGGCAGCATTGACAGTACTTTTCTCTTTGAGACAGTTGCCAACGGTACCTTCAAGGTCAATATCCACAGTACCCACCTTGGTCTGCTTCACACCGCTGGTGGTAGCGGCAATAGATGCCAGATGACCACCAGAAGAGAATCCGCTGGTAGCAATGAATGAAGTATCGAACTTATACTTCTTCGCATTGGCACGTACGAAACGGATGACGGCACGGATGTCGTGGATCTGGGCAGGCCATTTGGCATCCATGCTGCTACGATGGTTAGGACAAACGACAGCATAGCCGTTGTCGAGCAGGGTCTTGCCGATAGTACCGAGGTCAGCCATACCTTTGCTGCTATTGCTAAACCATGCACTACCATAGATATGGATGACGACAGGATAGCTCTTAGCCTCTTTCTTAGGCAGGTAGATGTCGCAGGTATGATAAGCCTTGTCATCTCCCGCATAGTTCACGTCTTTCCACTCCTGAGAAGTCTCCAGTTTTGTTTGCTGTTGGAAGCCACCAAAGCCTCCAGCGGGCTGTGCTACTGCTGCCACAGCAGCCATGCACATCACGAATGTTGATAATAATGTTTTCTTCATAGTTAGTTTTATTTAAACTGCCAATAGTCGAGGCGGACGTCACCCTGTGCCTTGTCGAAGCAGAGGTAGAGGTCGTGAACACCCGTAGCACCATTGACCTTCGTATTAAATGCCTTGTATTTCTCAGCAGAGCCTGTGCTCTTGATAGTAGCGGTACCAATGACATCGCCCTTCACGTTGTCGAGGCGCAGGGTAACGGTGCAGCCTGCCTGGGCAGCAGCGGCAGCGATGATGCTGAACTGCTTGGCACCCTTACCGAAGTCAACACCACGCAGACGGATATACTCGCCGTCGTTGATATCAAATATGTACATGTTACGCTTACCGGTAGACTCCGGCATGTCCTTCACGACACCCGTATTGGGAATACCCATCTTGGCAGACTTCAGTCCATAGCCCCAGTTCATGGTCTCAGCCTCCACACGACGATAAGGGTTCAGCCAGTGGAGCTGCTTCAAGGGCTTCTGGTCCATCCAATAGGGAACCTCCTGAATAGTGCCATCGGCATTATAGGTAATCTCTGTAGCAGAGACGGTACGACGCTCATGGTGCTCATAGGTATCGAGGTGCATCAGGTCGTAGTTCTGACCAAAGACATACGAATGGCCCTGGAAATCGCAGATACCAGGATGGTTACCACGATCACGCTGAGTAGGCTTCATGATATAGTTCTTCCACTCCCAAGGACCTGTAGGACTGTTGCTCATAGCATAGCCCAAAGCCTCTGGACAGCAGGTCGTGGCATAGCTGAGATAGTACTTGCCATTACGCTTGTAGAGCCACGGACCTTCCTGATAGTTCTTCACAGTCCATGTAGCCTTCTCACTCCAGGGTGCGCGGAGGTTTGCCTTAGCACCTTCCTGTTTGACAGGACGCATGATACCATCCTTTGGATTCAGCACGAATATGTCGCCCTGCGTAGAAATCATGTCTTTATTTAACTTGGTGTAGTAGACATGAGGATTACCCCAGTACATATAGGCCTGACCATCGTCATCCGTAAAGACGGTAGGGTCGATATCGTCCCAATGCTCTTTCTGCCATACCAACGGCTCACCAAGGGGATCCTTGAAAGGTCCGTAGGGAGAATCACTCACCAAGACGCCAATGCCATGACCATGCAGGGGCGCATAGAGGTAGTACTTACCATTGCGCGCAACTGTCTGGATTGCCCAGGCACCATTCTCACGACTGCGCCAGGAGAACTCCTTCAGCGAAGCTACAGCACCGTGTTCTGTCCAGTTGACCATATCTGTCGTTGACCACAGCAGCCAGTCGTACATATAGAATCCTGCGTTGTTACGCTCGTTTGGATCAGGAATATCCTCAGGAGAGGCGTCGTGTGATGTATATAAGAATAAGGTGTCGCCAATCACCAGTGGTGAGGGGTCGGCAGTGTACTTTGTTTGGAACAGTGGCATGTTCACCTGCTCCAGTCCACGCATCTCCCACCAGTCGAAGTTGAAGAGCTTCGGACCCTTACGACCTTTGAAGACCAGATACAGGTCACGGGTATGCAGACGAGAGGGATAGCTGTCGAGGGCTGCCAAGTCGGTAGTGATGGTCTGCCACTTCTCCCAACCGCCAGTACCAGGAACGTCCAGTGTGCCGAGGAGTTTTCCTCCCACACTATCCAGACGAATCTCTATCTGTCCACCACGCAGACCACTAGCCACACGGGCTGTGAAGGTACGTGGAGTCTTATAGCAGAGGTGTACTGCCTGTAGTTTGATATAGTCTCCGTTATGGATGTCAGTAACATAGACACCTACTTCGTCATTCTGTTCCGTCTTCACGCCCTTCGAGAACGCCATCGTCTCAGCCTCCACCTTGCGGTAGGGGTCAAACTTTGCGATTGGCTCCACGCCCTCGTCGGTAGGCATGATGGTAGGGAAGCTGCCATCAGCATTGTACTTAAACTCCTCGACAGCCACACTACGACCAAAGCCGCCACCATGAGGCAGTTTGCCTGTGTGATAGAAGAAATAGCTGTGCCCCTTAAAGTCGGCCACACCACAGTGGTTCGTAAACGACTTCGTATCGCAGAGCGGCATAATCTCACCAGCATACTTCCAAGGACCTGTGGGGTGCGGAGCCGTGCTGTAACTGATATGCTCAGGAACACCACCAGCGGCATAGAGCAACTGGTAGGTACCGTTACGCTTGGTCAGCCATGGACCCTCTACGTATGAGTCCTTGTACTGCTTGCCCTTCTCACGCTTGCTCATGATGGGGCCACCGAAGGCTTCCTCCGTCATATCGAGGCGACCCAGTTCACCGCTATACGATATCATGTCGCGGTTCAACTTCAGGTAGTAGCACTGTGGGTTACCCCACATCAGCCATGCCTGACCGTCGTCGTCAATCATCACTGTCGGGTCGATATGGTCCCACGAACCGTTCTCGAAGAGCGGTTTGCCGAGGGCATCACGGAACGGACCTGTCGGAGAGTCGCTGACAGCCACACCGATAGCCATGCCGTTAGACAGTTTGCTATGGGCACAGATATACCAGAAGAACTTACCATCGCGCTCAATAGTCTGTCCTGCCCATGCACGATCGTCAGCCCAAGAGAAAGTCTCCAGTGCCAATGGTGATCCATGGTCCTGCCAGTTGACCATATCTTTGGTGGAATAGACGCGCCACTCCTGCATCCAGAAGAAGTCGGCATTGTCCTCGTCATGGCCTGTATAGACATACATGGTTCCATCGTGTACCAACGGAGCAGGGTCACTGGTAAACCACGTCTGGACAAACGGATTTTGCGCAGCTACGCTGCTAATTGATAATTGATAAATGAGAACTGATAATACTAATCCAAGTCGTTTCATTATGTCATTTTAATTAGTGATTGCGGATATTCCACTTTGAGTTGTCACTGCTAAAGTCATAGACAGCCAGCGTGGGAGTACTGTCGGCAGCCGAATAGAGACAGTAGCGTGTGTTCACTCCCTCCATACCAGGAATCTCCTTCGGCATGATGCGATAGGTACCATCAGTGAGTTGCTCAACACGCCATAGCTGCTCGGCACCACCATGATAGGCAACGGTAGCCAGTTCCTTGTCAGCAGTAGCTGTGAGGGCACGGTCAGTACCAGCGATGGTAATCTTGAAATATGGTGCACTCAGGTAACCACCAGCCTCTGGCACAGCGGTAAAGGTCCACAGCTGGTGAGGACGGAACATATAGTCGCTACAACGAACAGCCACAGGTGTGTTAGCATCAGGCCATGTGCTGACGACCTCCTCCAGTTTCTGGTTGGCAACAGGCTTCGGAGGTTGCTGCATCTGGTTGCGATCGCCCCAGCGCTGACGCTCCTGCTGCATGCGTACGAAATCGACAGCCATCTCCAACGAGTAACCACGACGCTCTGACTCAATGGCAAACGTACCACCACGGAAGCGCTCACCAGCATAGGGCCAGCCATTCTTCCACAACAAGGGACGGACAGCGAGAACACTACGACCACCCATGTCGAAGTCAGCCTCCCAGTGGAACGACATCACCTCGACACCTTCGTCGATAACAGTACTTCCAAAGTGACCGGCACCTGTAGCACGGTCGCCAGCGGCAATGACCATACGGCCACCGCCATGGAACATGTCACGACCGACATTGTCTACGTATGGTCCCTCCACAGAACGTGAGCGACCTACGACAATATTATAGGTAGAGTTGACACCATCGCAGCAGGTGCCATGAGTTCCCAACAAGTAGTACCAACCGTCACGATACATCAGGGCACTGGCCTCACAGTCGATGGCCACGTCCTTCTCGACATTTCCTTTCACACGCTCACCCGTCTTCGGATCGAGCTCGATGAGACGGATATTACCGAAGTAGGTACCGTAGGTAGCCCACAGACGACCCGTCGTGGGGTCTAAGAGCAGACAGGGGTCGATGGCGTCGCAGTCCTCCATACCGTCGGACGATGCCACCTCGATAGCGGTAGACCACTTGAAGTCAGGCGACTTCGGGTCGAGCGTCTTGTTCCACATCGTCAGGATGCGACCGTTATGGCCACCGAAGAGGCCACCACCTGTAGCACCATAGATACAGAGGTAACGGTCGCCAATCTTCATCATATCGGGAGCAGCGCCACCGCCTGGGCGCTCGGCACCACTGTGCCATGACCATCCGTCGTCGGAGATGATGCCTCCCCCACCCGTTCCGAAGGTGTACCACTTGCCGTCACACTCAGCGAGTGTCGAGGGGTCATGGATATAAGGTGCACCAATTTGCGCATGGGCAGCAGCAATAACAGCAAGTGCCGCCAAGAGTGTATGTAGTCTTTTCATCTTATTGTACTTTGATTGAATAGTTCTTAACAGGGTTACCTTTCTCGTCAATGAAGCGGGCGCACAAATCACTCAGGCCAGGACCATTGACCAGTGCAAAGCGCAGGATGTTACGACCCTTCTTCAGTGTGAGGCGCTGTGATACGCAGTCGTCTTCCACCATACGGCGGTCACCGTCGAGTGTCAGCACACGGTCACCGTTGAGCCACCACATAGAGGCACCATTGGAACCGATAGCCAGACGCACGCCGTCCATCGCCTCAGGACAGTCGATAACGGTGACGCCCCAGAACAGAGAGTTGTAGGGCTGACAGCCATTGGCCTCAGCGAAACGGAACACCTTGACATTATAGCTCTCACTCTCTACAGCATGCCATTTCAGGGTCTGCTTGACCTCCTTGGTTTGGGCAGGTCCCATCTGCATTCTCGTATCAGCAGGACCTCCTGCTAGTGCGATACCAATAGCACTTACCTTCTCACCATCGCGAGGCAGCTTCTTATCGTCAAACTGTCCCTTGAAATACTGCTTGGAGAGATGCTCATTGAGATAGGTTTCTGTCAAGATGGTGTTGGAACGAACATTATAGTCGATAGGCTCCAACAGCATCCAACGACGGATGAAACCATTGGCATCAGGCTGTGCAGCAGGTGCATTGGCAGCAACAGCGTGGAAATAGTTCTCACGATTCTTGAACTGTACCCAGTTGATGCTAACAGCGGCATCACCCTCGCAGGTGACGACAAGGTCGGTAACGCCCTTTGGTACATACTCCAAAGCGACGGTCTGAGTGAGCCACTGGTTGCTCTGGTCACGACGGAACTGGCCCATCTGGGTAACGACATTCATCGGAATGCGTGCAAGGACCTTACCCTTGGCACTCTTCTCACGGATACAGAACGCGGTATTGCCAGCAGCCTTGGCATTGACAATGAGATAGGCAGTATTCTCTACACCAGAGAAATCCACATCATTATACTGCAGCCAACTGCCCTTCACTGGCAGGGTAGCCTGGTAGCTACGGAAGGTATTGACAGTATCTATCAGGGCTGTCGTCACATCGGCAATGGCCGTGCTGTAGCGATCTATCTCGATCTTCTCCGTAGCCTTGTTGATACCCACGCCACGCATGGTCTTCTTTACCTCCTTGATAGTACCGTCAGCATTGAAGTACAGTTTATCGATTTGTACGCTACGACGCTTGTCATCGCTGGGAGAGAACGCATTCTGGTGGTAGAACAGATACCACTGGCCCTTATAGTTGACGATGCTGTGGTGATTCGTCCAACAGCCATTCTCATGTTCCGGCATGATGATGCCCTTGTACTCATAAGGTCCCATGGGGTTCTTACTCATAGCATAGCCGAGAACCTCGGTCTTCTCCCTAACATACGGATAGGTCAGGTAGTAGTTGCCATTATACTCAAAGGCAAACGGACCTTCAGCCTGACGATTGGGCAGGTCTTTCAGACAGTTGACACCATACATCTCAAACTCACGGTTACCCCATTTCACTTTCTCCTTAGGGGTATCGTCGGCAAGTTCCTTCATATTGGGCTTAAGCTTGGCGCAACGGCCAGCACCCCAGAAGATATAGGCATTACCATCAGAAGCCTGAAGCACACACGGGTCAATACCACTGATGCCCTTGATAGGTTCCGGCTCACAGATGAACGGACCTTCTGGACGGTCAGCAATAGCAACACCAATACCAAAGCCACGACCATCCTTAGGAGCTGAGGGGAAGTAGAAATAATACTTGCCGTTACGCTCCACGCAGTCAGGCGCCCACATAGAATAAGAGTCAGGGCGCACCCAGGGAACTTTGTTCTGGGTGACAATCACACCATGGTCTGTCCAGTCGGTCAGGTTCTCTGAGGAGAAGACATGATAGTCCTCCATGCAGAACCAATCCTGTCGCTGACCAACAGGAGGCTTGATATCATGCGACGGGTACAGGTACACCTTATTATTAAATACGCGTGCCGTAGGGTCGGCAGTGAACTGGTCGCGAATAATAGGGTTCTGTGCTTGCACAGCAGAAGCCGTCAAGCACAGAACAATAGTTGATAATAATGTATTTCTCATGAAATGCTATTCACTTTTCATTTCTTCATTTAAACAGCTTCTGAGCCATCAGATACAAGCAACGACGCCATGTCAGGAACTCATGGGCAGTACCTTCAGAGATCAGACCTTCGGCATTGAAACCGGCAGCCTTCAAATCAGCAACACTCTTGTTGATGCCAGCAGGATTCTCCTTAGAGCCACAGCCTTCGAAGATATACTTCACGCACTTTGGATCCTTGATCTCCTCAGGAGCATACTGGCCACCGCTGAGCAGTCCCCAGTAGCCGAAGACCTCAGGACGACGCAGGGTGATAAGCTTTGTCGTCATACCACCCATAGACAGACCTGCCATAGCACGGTTCCACTTGTCAGTCTTGGTGAGGAAGTTAGCGTCAACATAAGGTATCAACTCGTCGATGAGTACCTTCTCGAACTCTTCGGCAGTGAACTTACCAATGGTACCAAACTTAAAGTCGTTGGTCAGACCGTAAGCCATCACAATGATGAAGGGCTTGATCTTGCCATCAGCAATCAGGTTGTCCATAATCAGACCGGCCTTACCCTGTACAGGCCAGCTGGTTTCGTTCTCACCCCAGCCATGCTGCAGGTATAGTACGGGATAGCGCTGCTGTTCCATCTTGCCGTTCTTACCCTTGACGAGCTTGCCATAGCCATTGGGCAGATAGACTGTAGCCTCCTGCATCTTACCCAGGCTCTTTGAATAGAACAGGATCTTCTGCATATTACCATGAGGAATATCAGTGCGCTCAGCATAGAAGTCCTGATCAGGAGCAGGAATCTCGATACCACTCTCCCAACGGCAGCTGCCGAAGTAGTTATGTGTTCCGGGGTCGTTGAACACGCCACCGTCGATGGTCAGGTGATAGTAGTGGAAACCAGGATCCATCGGACCCTCGGTAGTACCTGTCCATACACCGTCCTTGTCCTTGCGCAGCACCGTACCGCCACGGCCACCCAGACCGAGACTAACAATGACTGACTTGGCATCGGGAGCCTCCACACGGAAACGGGCATAACCCTGACTGTTCACCTTGGGCCACTCCTGACCGGGCTGGTTGCAGGGATTAGACACAAAGTCCTCCTTGGGCTGAGCATTGTCGAGCTTAGCATCGAAGTTCTTGATAGCATAGTAAGCCTGCTTGGGCTTGTAGTTCTCATCGAAAGGCAGCGGATGGTTGTTGACACCCAGCCATGAGTCACGGTCACCAAGGTTCCAGAAGGTCACACAGTCGATGACATCCTTGTGCTTACGGAAAATCTTGAAGATGCGATTGTACTGATCGGTCAGCAAGGTATTCATATAACCTGCCACGGGCTTATTCTCACCACGAGAGAAACGCAACTGACCACCCATCTCTGTATTCATACGGATATCGAGCTCAGTCACATGGATGTGCTTCACGATGGTTTTGTACTTTGTGATGGCAGCATCGATGTCCTCCTCAGTAGGTCCATAGACATTGTAATGTCCCTGCATACCGATACCGTCAATGGGTACACCGGCATCTTTCATCTTCTTCACCATGTCAAAGATGCGATCACGCTTGCCGGGGTCACACTCGTTATAGTCGTTATAGAACAGCAGAGCATTGGGATCGGCCTCACGGGCAAACTCGAAAGCCTTAGCGATGAATTCATCACCGCAGAGCTGGTAGTGGCGACTGTCGCGATAGGGGCTGCCAGGTGTGAACTTACCATTGGCGAAGTTCGGACGAACATTGTCAGCCATGGCCTCGTTGACAACATCCCAGCAATAGACGACGTCCTTATAACGGTTCACAACAGCATGGATGTGTTCACGAAGACGCTGGTAGAACACTTCCTTCTTGACGGGCTTGCCCTTCTTGTCAGTGAACATCCAGTCAGCAAACTGAGAATGCCAGCAGAGGCAGTGTCCACGCAACTTGATACCATTCTGACGACAGAAGTTGGCAATCTTGTCGGCCTTTTCCCAGTTCCACACACCCTCCTTAGGATGCAGTTCACCGGGTTTCATGTCATTCTCGGCAGTGATGCTGTTAAACTCGGCCTTTACCAGATTCACCTGGTCATCATTGCTTACATTACGCTGATTGAGAGCAACACCAATCATGAAGTAATTCTTGTAAGCGTCCTTTAGCTTTACCGTTGGATTAGGATCAGCAGGAGCACCCCACTGAGCCCACGAACCCAAACAATTCATGGCCAACACGATGGCCAAAGCAGTCTTAAAAGTCTGTTTCATTTGTGTGATGTTTAGTTGAGTTAATAGTTCATAATAATTACGCTTGCAAAGATACAAAAGATTTGTAACATCAGCGTTGGCTGATGTTACAAACTCTTTGGCTGATGTATCATGAACGGAGAAACCGTTTCCTAATGTTACAAACGAACAGTCTGTGCCGTGCCATCGTAACGGACAATCTGTTGTTTTCCGTCGGGAAGAACGATGGTAAACTGACGGTTCTGGAGCATGCCAGGATAGGTGCCTTGACGGTCGCCAATGGTCAGGGTGTGTGTCTTTTCATTCCAACCAAACGGGATGACACTGTACATGCCCTTCTCATAGTTATAGTTGTCACCTTCATCCTCATAGAGTACGAACTGACCGTCTGCACCCGGATAAATACGTAGCTCCAGGTTGTCCCATTTCTTCTCGCCGACCCACTGCATCTCGGGGCCTAATGGTAGGATACTACCCGCACGGACAAACATCGGCACGCGGTCGAACGAAGTCTCCAGAGTCACCATCTGCCCCCCCTTATACTGTTTATTCGTCCAGAAGTCATACCATGTAGCACCCTTCGGCAGGTATTTTGTGGCGGTCTTCGTGGCCATCCAATCAATTTCTCCGACGGGAGAACCGTCGGACACACGCTGGCGGTCCCAGCCTGTCATAGCATCGGTACGAATAATCTTCTCCTCCGTATACTGCGGATTAACGATAGGTGCAGCGAGGATGCTGCGACCAAAGAGGAACTCGTCGGTCACGTCCCATACCTTCTTGTCTGCGGCGAAGTCGCTGAACAATGGACGCATATAGCTATCATTGTTTGAGGTCACCTGCCAGGCAGTACTATATAAATAAGGTAAGAGACGATAGCGCAGACGAATCTGCTTCTCAATAGCATCATAGACAGGCTCACCTTTCTTGCCAAATTGCCAGATCTCACGAGGTGCATCGGCACCATGACTGCGGAAGACGGGACAGAACAGGCCATACTGCATCCAACGCACATAGAGCTCCTGGAACTGGGGATTCTTGGGAGCAGACCCTTTACCCTTGGTATTGTACGACCCACAGAAGAAACCACCTATATCAGTATTGAAGTTGGGGTTACCAGTCAACGAGAAGCTCAGTCCGGCAGGCACCTGCTTACGTAGCATGTCCCATGAGGAATTCACGTCGCCACTCCACATATTCGAGCCATAGTGTTGCTGGCCAGCAAACGATGAACGCGTCATGATGAAGACACGCTTGCCACGGTCATCCTTACGCTGCGATTGATAAATACCACGAACAGTCTCTAACGGGAAAGCATTGCGCTGTGAGCGCCACGTGCCGCCATACACTTTGTGTGCATAGTCACTCTCTCTGGGATTGAAGAAGTCTGGGTCGGTAGAGTCCATCCACCAGGCATCCGTACCATAGTCGTACAGCGTCTTCAGGTATTTCCAATAGATAGCGCGAGCCTCTGGATGGAAGGCATCGTACACTTTCACACCCGACGGATACTTCATGACGGGTGGCCAGATGTGCGAGATACCGCTCTGGGGCCACGTCTCAAAAGACATGAGCAAACCCTTCGCGTCGAGTTCACGGAACTGCTGCGTCATGGGACCGAAGCTGGCCCAGATACTAATCATGAAATGAGCATGCTTCTTGTGTACGTTCTGAATCATCTGCTTACCATTGGCAAAATCTTCCGACAGGAAGTCCATGGCATTCCACAGGTAGTTGCTGCCCCAGTACTGCCAATCCTGAATGATACCATCCAACGGCACGTTCAGTGCACGGTACTGATCAACGATACCCTCCGTCTCCACAGCGGTCTTATAGCGCTCCTTCGACTGCCAAAAACCATAGGTCCACAGTGGGAACATCGGTACGTCACCGGTCAAGTAGCGCATCTGGGCGATGACACCATCAGCACTGCTGCCATACATAAAGTAATAGTCAACGCCCTGACCTGCCTCAGAGGTGAACGTCATACCGTTGGCGTTGTCCTCAAACAACGTCGGCGAATAGTTCTCCCAATAGAGTCCCCAGCCCTTGATGCTCTGCAACACGTTCTGAAAGTCCTCCAAGTTCGACTGCTCCATGCGTTTCTTCTCGCCACGACGGTTCATCTTACCATTCTGGATGGTTCCCAAACCATAAATGGCCTCATCCTTGTCGAGGGTGAAAGTTTGACGTGACCGAGTCACGTCACACACTTTTTCCTTGAGCAGCACCTTGCCCTTAGCGGTCAGGAAGGTCAAGTTGCCCTGGGCATCCTGCTTGACAGTGAGTGAACTACTCGACCAAGTATCCCCTTTCTGTTTCACTGCAACCTGTTCAGGTTTTGCAATGACGACAAGGCTCTTGGTGGGTTCACCTTTTACAACATGGACAATAGTGGGAGTTATAAACTCCACCTTTGTTTCCTGTGCCCAGCAGACAGTGGAAAATAACCAGGCTGCAGCTATGAATAGACTTTTTCTCATGAGATCTTTAACTTATAGGTTTTTCCTGGGGTTGTATCAATATCATACTCATAAACCGTCGGCAGAGTCTTTTGTCCCTGTGTCTTCAGTTCTGGAGAGGTGAGAGGCTCTTTGATTTGGGCAGGGGCGAACAACGGGTTGGGACAAGCGCCCTTGGCAGGACGGAGTCCCTTACCCTTCAAAGGTACGTATGAACGCAGTCGCAACGTACCACCGATGGTACTGCGGATGGTTGCAGCGCAAAGTTTCCCTTCGTTCCATTCCTCGTCAACGATGAAACCTCCACGGGCTCTCAGCCCCTTGACGCTACCCTGTTGCCACTCGTCAGGCAGGGCAGGCAGCAGATGAACCGCACCATCGTGACTCTGCAACAGCATCTCACAGATACCCGCGCAGACGCCGAAGTTACCATCAATCTGGAAGGGGGGATGGGCATCAAAGAGGTTCGGATAGGTACGTCCGTCGGGATATTCTCTCATCTTGCTATCATCAGGCAGAATACGAAGCATATTCTTGATAATCAAAAAGGCATGGTTACCATCAAGCATACGTGCCCACAGATTCGTCTTCCAGCCCAGACTCCAACCCGTAGCCTGATCACCACGCTGGTTCAGAGTTGTAGCAGCAGCGTTAAATAATTCTGGATGAGTGAACGGTGACAACTGATTAGAAGGATACAATCCATAGAGGTGCGACACATGACGGTGCTGGTCCTTAGGATTGTCACCATCCCACAGCCACTCCTGCAACTGTCCGTGCTTACCAATCTGCATGGGAGGAAGTTTGGAGAGGGCTGATGTAAGACGTGAGATGTAAGTATTATCCTTACCTAGTATCTTGGCAGCAGCAACGGTCTGACTCAACACATCGAAGACAATCTGGTTGTCCATCGTTGAACCAGCTGTTACCGTGGTGCGTTTACCCATTGGTCCGTGTTCAGGCGACACTGTAGGGGCGGTCACTAGCCAATGATAGGTTGGATGCTCGCAAAGATAGTCAAGTAAGAAGTCGGCAGCCCCCTTCATCACGGGATAGTATTCTTCCAGTAACTTCTTGTCACCGGTAAACAGGTACTGTTGCCAGATATGTGTCGTCAGCCAGGCGCCACCAGTAGGGAACATACCCCATGTCGTACCGTCGATAGGTCCGGCGACACGCCACAGGTCGGTATTGTGGTGAGCCACCCAACCTTTGCAGCCATACATCTGCTGGGCTGTCTTCGCACCCGTCACACTAAGGTCACGAATCATTGACAGCAGCGGCTCCTGATTCTCCACGAGGTTACCTACCAGTGATGGCCAGTAGTTCATCTCGGTATTGATATTGATGGTGTACTTCGAGTCCCATGCGGGATTCGTCTTATCGTTCCATACACCCTGCAGGTTGGCAGCCTGACCACCAGGTTGTGAACTCGATATCAAGAGATAACGACCATACTGCATCATCAAAGCAACCAACCCCAGGTCACTACCATCGAAACGCGCCAAGCGCTGGTCAGTAGACAGCGCAGCAGCCTTCACTACTCCCGCAGTATTTCCTGCGGGTCTTCCTGTGGCCCCCAGTTCCAGGCTCACCCTGTCATACTGCTCCTTGTAGGCCTTCTCGTGGCGCTTCAACAGTTGCTGATAGACTTTCCCCTTGACGGCTGCCAGTGTCTGATTGTTCTTCTTCACCGGGTTGCCAGTGATGTCTTTAAAGTTTACGAAGTTAGTGGCGGCAGTGATATACAAGGTGGCAGTAGTAGCATTGTCGACCTGTAACTTGTCTAGGCCACGTCCCACCTTACCATCTGCTTCCACCATAATACGACATTCCGCCTTCAAACCGGCCTTGATGCCCTCATGCTCTACTCCATCCACAACAGCTGCAAGTTCATTGACCTCACCACTGATGCCTTCGTGTTTGGAGACAGTAAACACTTTCGACTGCAAGGGACTGTCAAACGACACAGCAAATGACAGGGCATCCCTCTTGCTGGCCTTCAGCTGAACAATGATAACACCATCGGCCATCGAGGCGAAGACGGTACGCTCATACTTCACGCCATTGCTAGTATAGCTGGTGGTGTTCAGTGCCATACCGATATTCAGTTCACGACGATAGCCTGTAACATCCTTATGGCCTAACGACAGTTTGACACTGCCCAAAGGTAGGAAACGCATACCGTGAGGACCCTTGAAGAAATTCTGGTCGATAATCTTGTGGGCAACCTCTTCCTTACCGGCAAAGATGCTGTCGCGCACCTCTTGCAGGTGTGCCTTGGCGGCAGGACTGTCATTGTCGTGGGGCGAACCACTCCAAAAAGTCTCTTCGTTGAGCTGTATCTCCTCAGTATCGGTGCCGCCATAGATCATGGCACCCATCTGGGAGTTACCGACAGGCAAGGCTTCCAGCCAACGACTGGCGGGTTTGTCATACCACAACTTATACTCTTGTGCAACTGTTGGCAGTGCACAGATAAAAGATAGGAATAAGAATATTTTTCTCATAGCTATTATTGAATAGTAACATCTAGGCGTTTCAGGTCTTTATCCAGTGAACTGTTGCCCACCAGTACCTCATACCTGCCGGGTTTCACACGCATAGTATTCGTCTCGCTGTCCCAACACTCGAAACTGTCACGCGACAGCTGAATGGTGGCGATAGCACTCTGTCCTGCTTTCAGCGTCACACGCTGGAAACCACGGAGTGTCTTCAGTGGGCCTTCGCTATCAGCGACATTGCGGATATACACCTGTACTATCTCCGTACCATCGCGCTTGCCGGTGTTCTTTACGGGAACGGTGATGGCAACAGAATTGCCATCCACACTACTGGTGGGGGCACCGATTTCAAACGAAGTGTAGCTCAGGCCATAGCCGAAGGGGAATAGGGCATCGTTGAAGTAACGATAGGTACGACCCTTCATAGAGTAGTCCTCATAGTCAGGCAACTGACTGCTACGCTTATAGAAAGTCACAGGCAGTTTTCCTGCAGGGTTGACATCACCAAAGAGCACGTCGGCGACAGCCGTTCCACCTTCCTGACCAGGATACCATGCCTGAACGATAGCATCACAGGTCTGCACCTCTGGCTCCAAAGCGATAGCGGAACCGGAGCAGTTGACGAAGATAACCTGCTTGCCGGCAGCTTTCAGCGCCTTCAAGAACTCACGCTGCACCTTCGGCAGTTCGATGTCGGTACGATCACCGCCCTTGAAACCTTCGATATTGACGGGCATCTCCTCACCTTCCAAACTGGGAGCGATACCACCGACAAAGATAACCTTGTCGATACCCTTCAACTGATTGATGGTCTGCTGGTAGTCCAGCGGCAGTTCACGGGCGATATTGATCTTCATGCCAGCGCCCCACGTCTTCACGGTGTTGAAGCGTACCTCTATCTGGAACTTCTCACCGGCCTTCGCCTGCAAGACGGTACGGGTAGGTGTAGAACGCCAGATATGATGATTCTCCTTGCGCTCGCCATTAACATATACCGAGAAGTCACCCGTGCCCTCAACGTTCAGTACGTACTCACCAGCTTCCTTCGGTGCAAAGGTGGTCTCATACTTTGCAGAGAAGTCCTCAATAGGCAGGTTGGGTGCAAAGACGTGCATACCATTGGTGGTGACTGCCAGCGGCTGGGTGTAATACTCCGTAGTGAAGGGTTTACCCTTCCACTCCGTATTCGTCCAGAAGGTTCCCTTCAGACCTTTCTTACCGTCAGGCGCCGTACACTCCGTCGCCATGTGACACTCCATCACCTTGTCATACGTCAGGTCACAGCCTGGCGCATAGAAAATCTTCTTCTGTTTGTTCTTGATGCCATCAAGAATGGTCACCGTATGGTTGGGCGTACCATTATAGTTACCCCACATCATGGGTTCATTATCCGCATTGGGACCAATGACAGCAATTTTTTCTGCATTCTTTTTCAACGGAAGAATATCATTCTTATTTTGCAGCAGCACTATCGTCTGACGTGCCATATCCAATGCCAACTGTGCAGAGGCCTTGGTACTCATGGCTGAATATGGAATCTTCGACCACTCCACGAGCGACGGGTCATCCATCTCACCAAGATCGAAGCGACCTTCCAACAGACGGATAACGTGCTTGTCAACCTCCTGCTCGGTGATGAGGCCACGACGGACGGCCTCAGGGATGCTACGGTAGGCATAGCCATAGCCACACTCCACATCAGTACCGGCAAGGGTTGCCTTGGCAGAAGCAGTGATGGGCGATGACGAACTCTTATGAGAGGTATAGAAGTCGCTGATCGCACCACAGTCGCTGACCACCAAATACTTAAAGCCCCACTCATCGCGAAGGATCTGTTGCAACAGACGGTTTGAGCCACAGCATGGATCGTCATCCAGGCGCTGGTAGGCACACATCACCTCACGGACATCACTCTTCGTCACGAGATATTTGAAGGCAGGCATATAGGTCTCCCAGAAGTCACGGACCGGCACATCGGTCAGGTTGGCTGAGTGACGCGTATATTCCGGACCGCTATGTACGGCATAGTGCTTGGCACAAGCCCACAGTTTGCGGTACTTGTGCTGTCCAGTTGCGCCAGTCAGCGGATCACCCTGCAGGCCACGCACCACGGCATCACCCATGATGCTGGTCAGGTACGGGTCCTCACCATAGGTCTCCTGTCCCCTGCCCCATCGTGGATCACGGAAGATATTGACATTGGGTGTCCATACCGACAGCGAGCGCATCTTCATATCCTCACCGCCAAGGTCGTAGATGCGGTGGTTATACTGTGCACGGAACTCGGTAGAGGCCACGTCGAAACACTTGTACAGCAAGGCGGGGTTAAATGACGATGCCATCGCCACAGGCTCGGGGAAGTTGGTGACATTACCCATATTGGCGGCACCATGCAGGGCCTCGCTCCACCAGAAGAACTTCTTGATTCCCAAGCGGGGAATGGCGGGGCTCTCATCGAGCATCAGCATGGCCTTCTCCTCTAACGTCAGACGACCACACAGGTCTATGGCACGCTCCTTGGCCGATAAGTTCGGATTTTTATACGGTAACTGCTGTGCTGTCATGGTCATTCCAACCATCAGGCAACATATAGCAAAAAACGATTTCTTCATTTTCAATTATCAATTATCAATTAGCGAATGCTTTACGGGTTACAGGACTTTCGTTGCCAAACAGGTACTGAGGCTGATAGCCGCCACAGTCCACGACAATCTTCTCAAAGACGATGCCCGGATGACGTGGCACGATGGTCAGTTCATGAACATCCTTTTTGCTGACAGGCAGCGTGACGGTTTTCTCTACAATACGACGAGCCACAGCAGGATAGAACTCAGAATACATATACGGCTGACGGTCGACAAGCGTCTTGTTAAAGTTCACTACCTGCGGTTCTGAACCGTCAAGGCTGACACTATACTCATGACCACCGACATTCAGGAAGTCCAACGTGGATTTTACCACCACATGCACCGTGACCTGAGCAGGCGCATTGGCAAGCAGTGCGAAACGGTAAGTCAGTGAAGCGCCATCGACAGGCTTGGTGTACGGGGTCAGTGCCACAGCACTACGTGTACGTCCATAGTAGGGATAGATGCTCCATTCCGTACCGTCGCTAGCATTACTACTATAGAAGTGTTCGGCTTCCATAGAAACATAGCCGTTGGCAGCAGTAAAAGTATAGCCACCCGTCGATGAATCAACAGGCATGGTGGCTGTACGCGGCAGCATGTCGTGGCGGAAGTCATCGTTCCAACTGCGATAGCCAATGTGTTTCTGCGTCATCATACCGTCCCACTTACCACCTGCCAGCACTTTGTTATAGTCATGACAGAGCAGCGAGTCACGACGGAAGCAGTCCTTGACACGCTCCGCCCACTCGTTAGCATCGGGTAACCCGACGCTCGCAAGATATTGGTTCATAGCCTGTGCATAGTACATATCATAGAGGTTTGCCATAGCCTGTACGGGGAACAGTACCGACTGGTAATAAGCATCGCGGGCTGCCTCGGGAATCTCTGGCAACGCACGGAGGGCACGGCGCTCCAGTCGGGCATAGTCGTCAGCCACCTGTTTCCATTCACCGGTAACGACATTATAGGTCCGTGCATCCAGCATCTCAGGTGTCACACGAGCCATATACTGGCAGTTACGGTTGTAGATGTCAGCCACCTCCTTGGCAATGCTGCATCCCAACACCCTGCGGAAGAAGCGGGTGGTATGGCGGGTGACATCCTGCTGGGTAAACTCCTTGGGATTCCATGCCATGTCCATAAACAGTTGGATGGGATACTCCATGGGCTTTAGGTCACCCACATTCAGTATCCACATGCGCTGGATACCGTGGTCATAGGCCAGCGACAGCTGCTCGAACATCTGCTGGGTCTGGGTAACATTGAGCCACTTCGTATTACGCGGTGCACCGACATAGTCTACATGGTAGTATAGTCCCCAGCCTCCTTTGTGCTTACGCTCTTCAGCGTTAGGTACTCGGCGTACATTTCCCCAGTTGTCATCACACAACAGCATAATGACATCGTCGGGTACACGCATGCCGGCATCGTAGTAGTCGAGCACCTCCTTATACAGCGCCCATACCTGCGTGGTCTGGTTGGCAGGTTTCTTGGTAACGTCCTTGATAATCTTACGCTGGTTCTCCACGATGGTCTGCAACAGTTTGGTATCTGCCTCAGCACTCATTGCCTCGTCACCATCACCACGCATACCGATGGTTACCATATCCTCAGTACCTTTCATGCGCTCAATACCCTCACGGAAGAACTGGTCGAGCTTCTGCTGGTTCTTCTGGTAGTTCCAAGGCCCCCATTCGCCACGCTTGCGGGCATATTCCTGATGGTTGCGAGCCATCGGCTCATGATGTGAGGTACCCATGATGATACCCATCTCGTCTGCAGTCTTCGAGTTCTCTGGGTCGTCAGCATAGAATGCCCAGCCCCACATGGCAGGCCACAGCATATTACCCTTCAGACGCAGGATGAGTTCAAAAACCTTGGCATAGAAGCGATGGTCACCATAGTTCGTGCCGAAGGTATTCTTCACCCATGAGGTCAGACAGGGAGCCTCGTCATTAAGGAACAGACCGCGAAACTCTACGGCAGGTTCGCCATCGGTATAGCTACCAGGCATAACGACGACCTCGTCGCGATGTTTGATGGGTACATCCATCCACCAGTACCAGGGCGATACGCCCATCTGTTGGCTGAGTTCATAGATACCAAAGACCGTACCACGACGGTCACTTCCGGCAATAACCAGCTGACCGTCGATGGTGGTAATGATATATTTCTCGCGCTTGCCCTTCAGGTCCTTCAGCACCTTCTGCTTCACCCACTGGTCAATCTGCTTGTTACTGCCAACGGTACCAATCAGGATGGTGGGGGTATTGCTTTTGATGGGGGTGAACCCCATCACACTCGCGATGTCCTGCTGCAGGTTGGCAATAGCAATCTGTACGGCCTTGGACTCCTGGTCACTATAACCAATGGTGGCACCCTTCAGCGACAGTGCACCCGTCTGTTGCTTAAAGAACACAAAACGCTCTGTGGCATTCATGGGAAGAATCGCCATGAATGCCACTAAAGTCAAAAGAATCGTTTGGAAATGTCTCATTCGTAATTCGAAATTTGGAATTCGGAATTTGTAATTAGTTACTTCTTAAACAAGTGAGGAATAAACTCGTGGAGACCACGACGCCATGTCAGGAACTCATGACCAGTACCCTCAGAGACCGAAGAGTCTACCTTGATACCAAGGCCACGCAGGCCATCGACGATGGGCTGACTCTTGATGAAGTCCTCAGAGCCCCAGTTCATATACATGTAGTGAATCTTCTTATTGAACTCGTCAGCATTTGCAAAGACACCGTTGTAGGCCGTCTTCACGTCAAGACCGAAGATAGCACCACTAAAGGTTCCTACCCATGCGAACTTATCCATATTGTTGAACACGATATCGAAGGTCTGATGACCACCCCAAGACAATCCGGCCATAGCACGGTTCTCGCGGTCGCTCTTCGTACGGAAGTTGGCATCGATGTAAGGAATGAGGTCATTCAACAGTACAGGATAGAACGAAGCACCATACTCACTCTGACCGGCACGGTTGTTACCGCCACCGAAGGGCTGCTTGATGTCACCACTCTCCATCACCACAATCATAGGCACGGCCTCACCCTTGGCAATGGCATTATCCATGATGTGCTGCATCTTACCCTGGAGCATCCAGCTGGTTTCGCCCTCACCCATACCATGCTGCAGGTAGAGCACGGGATAACGTTTCTTAGCATTCTTAGCGATGTCATACTCGGCAGGGGTATAAACCAAGGCATGACGCCATTCACCAAATTTGGAGTTGGGGCTGTGGTAGTAGATGCTACGTACACTACCATGGGCAATACCCAGTTGTGGACGGTAATAATCGCCCTCAGGACCTTCGGGAACCTCCAGGCCACCGGCCTCACGGTTGCAACCGAAGTAGGTCTCGCTGGCAGGATCGATGAAATTCACGCCATCGATATTCATGAAATAGTAGTGGAAGCCCACGGGCAGTGGGTCAGTAACCGCAATGAAGCCACCCTTACCGTCGGGCTGCATCTCGTATTTCTTACTGCAGATATCGACAACGACCTTGCGAGCCTCAGGAGCCTGAATGCGGAAGTAGGCACGACGCTGCTTGTCAATCTTGGGGAACTCATTGCCGGGGATGGCATTCTCTACCGTCACGGCATCTGCAGGAATCTCAATCTTCTTGGCAACAGGCATATCTGCCGGACGCTTAGGCTCAAAGCCAAGGTGACGGGCAACTGCCTCAGCGTAGCGGCAACCCAACTCGCGATAGCCGGCAGCATCGAAGTGCAGGCGGTCGGGACCATTCGAGCAATCATCAGAAGAAATAACCTGACAGGTATGGATGGTCTGGGGCAGTTCGTCAATCTGCTTCTTACAGCCGATGCAGACGCCCTTGCCACCCGCCTGTACGATGTTACCCACATAGAGGTTCACCTCTTCGGGTTTCAGCTGCAGGTCGCCACAGAGGTTCTCGTAGACCTGCTTCACCATACCAGCCCACTTCGGGTCACCGGTATTTGTCTCACCCTGGTGCATCAGGATACCCTTGATGACGCCATCCTTCTGGGCTTTCTTGGCCAGCTCCACCAGACGCTTGTAGGGGTTGTTGTCATAAGCGGCCAACATACCTTTCATCCAACCTGGAGCCTTCTTCTCGGCATACTCCTTGATGCTATCGGGCAGGAAGCCCTTGATATCAATACCACCAATAGCAACATGGATGACGCCAATCTTGATGTTATTAGGTGTAGAAGCCACCATGGTACGACCGAACCAGTCGGCAGGAGTCAGACCAGTATTCGGACGACACAAGGGGGCGGAAGCCTCACACCACTCACCCATCTTACGGGCAGGACGATTGCCGACTGCGGGGAAGTCCACGGCAGGCATCAACAGGAAGCGGGGACCGGGGCTTGCCAGGTCAGCAGCCTCCGGACGGGCATTGCCTTCCATATTTGATTGTCCGAAACAAAGGAAGATGTAAAAGTTAGGGTCTACAGCAGCCTGCATATTAAGGGCAGGCAGAACAGCAAGAAGCAAGCTGATAATGAATGTCTTTTTCATTGTTGTTAGTAATTGATTGGTTGTTATTATTTATTTAGGTGCAAAGATACTCATAATAAATGTAATAGGCAAGCCCCAAATGTCACAAAATCTTTTTTTTATGTATCAACTCAACAGAAGGTGTCATAAAAAACAGCAATACATTTTGTCCGACACCTTTTTTTTAGTAACTTTGCCACCGAAAACCGAAGAAAGAGATACTAGCAACTATTTAATACTTTATTATCAATGAAAAGAATTCTACTTTCACTTGTTGTACTCTTGGGCGTGACTGCTGTACAAGCAGCGCCAATCCGTTATATCTTAACGGTCAAGAACTCCCCCAAGCAGACCATTACGGGTTTTGGCGCAGCCTGCTGTGACGGTGCCATGAAACCTTTTGGTACAGATAATGGCCCTGTGTCCAAACTCTATAATACTGGTAAAAGAGGAAAAATCGGGCTGAACATCATGCGTATGGAAATCTCGCCGAGCTTCACCGGCGACAACTGGGGAGACTATGACTGGAACGGTTCCCTGCCATCAGCTTTAGCTGTCAAGAAACGTGGTGGTATTGTCTTCGGCACCCCTTGGTCACCTCCCGGGGAATACAAGACAAACGGCACAGCACAGGGAGGCAATGCTGAGGACCAAGGTTACGAAAAGGGCAGACTCCGTGAAGACTGCTACGAAAAACTCTTTCCTTGGTTTAACACCTTCTTAGGCTGGATGCACGACCATGGTGTCGATGTCGATGCCGTATCTATACAGAACGAACCCGACTGGTGGGTCAATTATTCTGGCTGTCTCTATGAGCCAGCGGATCAGGTCAACCTGATTAAGAACTATGCCCATCTGCTCGATCGTGAGAAGTACAACGGTGTACGTCTTATCAGTGCCGAACCTTTGGGATACAGAAAAGATTATTTCGACGCTTTGCTGAACGACGAAACTTGTCGTGAGCAGGTGGACATCTTTGCCGGCCACATCTATGGACACATGCCGCTCCAATACATCAAACCTGTTGCCGAAAAGGCACTCCCATTAGGCAAGGAGGTGTGGATGACGGAGCACTCAGTAACTGACAATATCGACCACCTGCCCACATGGAAAGAAAACCTGATATTTGCTGAGGAAGTGAACGAATGTATGCTGTCCGGTTGCACAGGTTACATCTATTGGTACATGCGCGCACACTGGGCATTCTGTGGCACTGGCGAAGAGAAGTATGGCGCTGACAACAAAAAAGATGCATTACTCCCCCGTGCCTTCGTGATGTCCCACTTCTCCAAGAATGTCACTGGCTCCACACGTTTGGAGACCTCAAGAGACGAATCATCAGGACGTACAAAAGAGGAAAATCTTGCGGACTATGAGTATTCGGCTTACATCAAGGGCGATTCCATCATCGTCATGGCCATCAACGCGACGGAAGCTGCAAAGGCAATGAGAATAAAACTGCCTTACAACGTGAAGAGCGGTGAGCTTTGGCTGTCGACAGGCAACGAAACTGAGAATCTCTGTCAGAAGTCAGTCCTCGACATTACGGAACCCCTAAATGACTACACTACTGAAATGCCAGCACTTAGTCTGAGCACCTATATCTTCACAATAGACCAAGGCAGCACAGCCATTGAGAATGTGAATCTGATTGACAATGACGACACCAAGACCTACTACGACCTGCACGGTCGTCGTTTGGAAACGCCTCATGGTCTCTGCATTGAGCGCAGCGCCAACGGAGAGTCCAGAAAAGTCATGATACGCTAAAACTTGCTGACGTACTTCACGGACACAGCATCCTGTTTGAGGATATCAGCGAACTTCTGAGGCCGGATGGTTACAGGGCCTCGCATGAACTCAGGGATGTTGTAGCACTTCAAGAATTGACGATGATAATCAGGATCGGCACTAGGCAGTTCAAAAGGCTTGGTGCCGATTCCTTTTTCATCGATATGTGCCATAAACGGACGTGTGTAGTTGCCATCATAGCGGCGACTACTGAACACCACCCACCTGCCATTGCTTGACCAAGAGTGATAGCTCTCCGTATCTTGTGAGTTGATTTCCTCCATGTTACGCACCTCTCCTGTCTGAAGGTCTATGAGCCAAAGGTCAGCATCGTGATGCCAGATGTGGAAGACACCATATTTGGCAAGGGTGAACATCAGGTAGCGACCATCAGGCGAGATGCGGGGCAGCGTGGCACTCTTGTCGAGGCTGTCAGCAGCAAATACCAGTTCGCGCGGTCCGAACTGCAGGGTCTCAGGGTCAAAGCGCTTCTTGTAGAGGTTGTACTTCGCCTCTTGCGTACGAGTGATGAACTCCAGACCTTTATCGGTAACAGAGTCGCTATACTCAAAATGGGCACTGCAGTAGTAGAGTGTCTTGCCGTCCGGTGCCCAGAAGGGGAAGCACTCCATCTCTGCAGGGTCATTTTCGATATTCGTCACCTCATTTTTCTCCACGTTATAGGCGATAAGGTCACTCGCTGAGTCAAACACCTCAATCTTGTTGGGGTTGACACTATGGAATATCTGTCCCGTCATATTCGTTGAATAGACGATGAACGGAAGCCACGGATGCCAGGTGGGATAAACACCTGCCGACAGGATAGAGTCATTGCGCATATTGATCTTCTGAATCTTCCCATCATAGGCAATGACCGTACCACCCATATTCTGACGGGCATGAAACTGCATCCTGTCAGGGTTATATTGCTGGTAATTATGGCAGTTGATGCACTGACCCTGGGCACCCTCCGAACAGAGCATATTGTCGAAGATGACACTTTCGTCATAGTTTTCCAGACAGCGCTGGTTGATGGTCAGCTCCTCATAGGTGATATACGAGGGCGAGATGAGTCGGTAGCTGATATAAGGGTCGATGGAATCGGGCGAGACATAGATATTGAACGGTTTGAAGCGGGTCCAGTTGTCATTGTCCTTCACATAGACCTCCACGTTGATGGCTTTACCCTTGGCGGCCTCAGCCAGTTCTCGCCAATCGTCCGCATCTGGCTGTATCTTTTGCCCACCACAGACCACCTCTTCATCACCAACGGAGAGGCGTGCCACAATCTCATCGACCTTACCATCTATCTCAAACGTCAGCGGTGCGATATTAATAGGTACCGTCACATTGGTATAGTCTGGATAGATCTTCGGTAACTCATCCTTCTCCCAGAAACTTTCAGGAACTTGGTGCCCACAGGACACAAATAGCAGAGCAACTATAGTGAAGAGTAAATACACAATCTTTGTATTCATTTGCATATCAATATATTTAGGGCGCAGCCCGCCATTATCATTTATCAATTATCAGTTATCATTTAGGGCATAGCCCGCCTAATAATAGGTGATGTCTTTTAAGAAAAAGTACTCGAAATAGTAGGTATTACCAAAATACTGAAGCAACTCCTGTCGGATGGCAGGATTGTGTGTTTTGCTGAACTGCTGCAGCAGTCGCATGAAGGCGACAAAGCGTTCCTTGACGCCAAGCTCCAGCGACCACTGGTCCAGCCCATCCATGCCTTGCATGTTGGCAAAGAGCCACGCAGCCTCCTGGAAGATGCGGGGCGGCATCTTGTCCTCCCCGTTCAGCTGTACATAGTGGTCAAAGCGAGGCCAGAAGTAAGCAGGGTCTCTAGTCCACATCGCACCGAGCACAGCCTGTTCCTGGAAATAGAGGTCGTCAGCATCATGGGCTGCCAATGTGGTCATGATGCAGTTCTCCACCTTACCTTCTACAGCGTCCAACTTGTCCGTATAGTGTTGCATACGTGCGACGGGTCCAGCCTCAGCATCGACAGCCAACTGTTTCGGATCGTTCATGAGTGCCTCCATGTGGTCGGCCCATGAACCATAGTACGTGGTTTCCCTGAGGATATCCAGGAACTTTCTGGCAGCCTGCTTCTCGTTACTGAAGATGGCACAGCGGGCCATATATCTCAGCAGTTCCACATTCCAGCCATATTCCACACCGTCCTCCATGCAGATACGGTGACACTCATTCATCATACCGTATTGGTAGAGCATCATGCGTCCTGCCACATGATACATAAAGATGGGTATCGGCGTGTTTGACTTGCTGGAGCCTTTGCGGAAACTATACATCTCGTCACACTGACGGCCCAATCTACTGAGTGCCAGATTGTGCATCATCACAATCGATCGTGTAGGCTCACACTCCTGCTTGGCGCCTTCTTTTATTACACCTTCCCATTCAGCCTGCTCCACACATCGCTGCATGCGCAACTCATGGTGGAAATTGGCATCTTTATACCAGAAATGATAGACACAGCCAACTACAGCTGCTAGCACCACTCCTTGCTTCAGCCAGTCCATAACAGGATGCTTCGGAGCCTTCCACTCCCGATGGCTGATAAGCGTCAGCAGCAAGGAGCAAAGAGCAAGCGCATAGTAGGGATAGTAATATGCCGGATAACTCTCACTGATAGTGAATACCGGCAAGGCAGTCCGATAGATGTCTATGAGATTGGTCTCGTAATAGACAAAATTGTAGTATATCAGGGGTACAACGATGACGCATAGCAAAGCGACAACGCCCACCAGCCATTTACGCCAGTTCTCCAATGCCATCAGGATGGCGGCTGCCAAGGCATAGACTCCCATCAATGGATAGCCTGCAAGCACCACTACTGCCACAAAGGCAGCACGTACCCACTGTTTCTCAGGTAGCAGTCGGTATGCCCAGAACAGGGCGGTAGCGACAATCACGCCGAGGGTAGGTACAAAGAAATAGCCACGCAACTTGATAACATACACCCAGTAGCCCATATCCATGTTAGCCACCAACAGGATGGCAATAGGTATCAGCGTCAGCACCATCCATTGCTCAGGGATGTTGAATGCCCGCCTTGTGAGCCACATCAGCAGTAGCCACAAGGCGCATAGCATCACGACACCTACCCAAGGATAGTAGAAATGCTGGGTCAGGAAGGCACCCAAATATGACAGCATGCCACCAGGCACCACCATCTGTTGTTTGAAGAACAGCGTCGTGTTCAGGAAGACATTGTGCTGCTGCACCTTCCACAGCAGGTCTGCCTCAAAATATAACAAGGCAAAGGCGCCCACCAATAGGACGCCCAGCCATAGGGCCAAAAGTCTTAGCTCCTTGTAGCTTTTCATTTGTGCCATTCAGAAGAGTTCTTATTCTTTGCCCGACACCACCTTGCGGCTATGCTTCACACCGTTTTCGTCGGTATATTGCTCAATGACGATGCCACGATGCTGCTGAGCGCCAGACAGGCGACGACCTGACAGGTCATAAAATTTACTGTTTGACGGTTTACCATTTACCATCTCTTGAATGCCACTTGTCGCATCAAAGGCTTGCCAAGCGTCTAGGTAGAGGTCCGTAGCAGCGGAAGCAACAATATAAACGGTTTTCGACCCTGAAAAAACTTGAGGATCTACGTCGACTACATAATCATCATATTCAGTTGATGAGACATTAATTGTAGCAGAAGGCTTAGCACCAATTCGTCCAAAGCGGAACTGAACAGCACCTTCACCTTTCGCACGCACCATCAATTTCAAAGCGCCCTGACTACCGAAATCCACTTTACGAATTTGCATCCATGCGCCTTCCTTCATCTGTACCTGCATGTTGATCGAAGCATCATTACCTAAGCTACTGATACGACCGTTCTTTTTGACATTCGTAAAGTCTTCATACTCGATACCACCACAGTTAGCCATCGTCTCGGCTTCTTGCAGTTCATAAGGATTGACATCCTTGATAGCTTCGACACCAGTAAGGTTTGTTTCAACCATACTGACCTTTGCCGTTGATTCGTCCACTTTGGCTTCATTTACACAAAGAGAACGATAGACACTCGTTCCGTTATCTATGACACCTGCGTCTCTCATTTTCTCCATCAAAGTGGCATTGTGATAGAGGTGATAGTATTTCCCCTGGAATTTCTGCAGGTGTGAGTGGTTGTTGTTCGTACCATTACCTGGGTGAGGGCCATAGACACCTTTATACACCCAAGAGTCAGGATCCAAAGGATTGTCGCTGACCATATAACACATGGTGCAAGTTCCTGGTGCTGAAAGGCTGATACCCTTTTCTGTCTTATAAGCATTCCAATCGTTTGCCGTCTCAGAACGGTTTGCCCAGTTTGAGCAGTAAGTATAGACATACTTGCCACCAATGTAATTCAACTCATTAGCCTCAAAATGGTAGGGGGCGTGTATCTTGACAGCCGAGCCATCTAATTCCGTCATCGAGGGCTTTAGCTTGACAATACGAGCTGCTTCTGGCATCAACGTGCTGGGACCAAGGCCACCGAAAGAAAGCCAACCGACACCATTGTCATCAATCGTCACACCTGGGTCAAAATTGGCATTAGTACCTGACGGATTTGCACCCGGAGTATCATAATGAACCATCAGTTCCTTGTTTGGTGACTTCCAAGGGCCAATAGGCGACTCAGCCCTCAGCACACCTACACCATGACTGCTATTACAGAAATAGAGGAAGAACTCATCAACGTCTGTTTCCTCATTATGACGCCATGTAACTGATGGAGCCCACGACACCCCATAGCCTTTATACCATACGCTCGGCTGCCAACCTGCACAGAGTTTTTTCGTATCGATGGTGCCATGGAATGTCCAGTTCACCATATCGTCTGTAGAGAAGACGACAATTGACTTGATGTTACCATAGGTGTTTTCACCTTTCTTTCCGTTGGCAACAAACTCCTGATGGTCGTTCGAGCCATAGACATACAGACGACCGTTGTATTCGAGCGCTGTAGGGTCAGCACAAAACACACTGGCACTAATGGGATTGGCAGAACCAGTTCCCTTATAGCTTGTAGCAAGAGTTGTTTGTGCATTAATTTGTAGACTGGCAGCCATGAGGGCTGCTGTCATGAATAGGTTCTTGTACATAGTATATTTAGAATTTTATATTTTCAGGTGCAAAGGTAAACAAAAAAAATGAGACACCCCCACAGCACATGTCTCATTTTCTTTTTCTAGTGTAACACCCTCACAGATACTCTATCAACAAAAACCTATTAAAACCCTGAGCTGTGCTGCTATGCTCTTCGAGCAATCGTTCTAAGCTATCAATCAAGGCCTTTACAAGCAAGCTTGCCAGTCCTTGCCTGACAGTTTGGAACAGCCTACGGCTTAGCAGCACAGCTCAGAAAAACCAAGAAAAACTAAAATGCAGTAATAGTTTTAGTTTTCTGGTCATAATAATACTTCTCACATTGGTCTCTCACAGGAGCGAAGTTAAACAAGATACCTATTGGGGTATTGGTCAGCCTCATGTAATTCCATAGTTGTTGACGTTGCTCACCACCTATAGATGTAATGGCTTTACATTCCACTGCCACATTCCCTTTACACAGAAAATCCATATAGTGTTTGTGTGACAAGGGATGCCCATGATATGAAACCTGGAAATAGTACTCCTTTACAAAAGGAACTTGCTTTTCCTCCAATGATACTTTCAAAGCTTCCTGATATACATATTCATTCAGCCAAGGACCTAACTCCCGATGAACTTCCTGACAACATCCTATAATGTCATAGACATACGATTTTAGTTGCAACAACTGTTCAGCATTTAGATTTGGTGTATCAACTATTTTCATCATTGCTTTTTGGATTAAAACGGAATCATTCTGGCAATTATTGTTGGGGGATGTCTTTTTCTCGGTTTTTGTTAATATAATGTACCAGAGTTAACAAGTGAAGCTCTTTTTACTTTTTTGTAGAATTGTTTGGAAGTAAAGAAAAGATTGTTTATCTTTGCACGTGTTAATGAGAGAAGATATGACAGGACGCAGGTATCCTATAGGCATTCAGACGTTCTCGCGAATCATCAGCGAGGGTATGGTGTATGTGGACAAGACCGATTTGGTTTGGCAGTTGGCCCATTATGGAACCTTTATCTTTCTGAGCCGTCCAAGACGTTTCGGTAAGTCGCTTCTTACTTCTACACTGGAATCTTATTTCCAAGGGGAACGCGAGATGTTCGAAGGACTGAAAATCATGGAGCTTGAGAAGGACTGGACGGAGTATCCAGTGTTTCGTCTTGATCTGAGCAGCGCTAAAAATGCTTCAGACATGACAGAATTGCACCGTAAACTCTTACTGATACTTGAACCCTATCAGAAACTATATGGTAGCTCTCAAACGGAAGTTGCACCAGGTGAGGTTCTGTCGGGGCTGATTATGAGAGCCGCTAATCAGACTGGAAAGCAAGTGGTGGTCATCGTTGATGAATATGATGCTCCGCTGTTGGAAGTCCTTCATGAGCAAGACAGACTCGATGACATACGCAGGGCAATGCAAGAACTGTTTCAGCCATTGAAAGCTAACGAGCGCTATATCAAGTTCTGTTTTATTACGGGTATCACCAAATTCTCGCAATTGAGTATTTTCTCTACCATCAACAACCTGATGAATGTCACGATGGATTCTGCATTTGCAACCATTTGTGGTATTACAGAGCGGGAACTTACAACAACCCTTAGACAAGACATTGAGCGCTTGGCAGAACTTAACGAGATGACTTATGATGAGATGCATCGGGCGTTAAAGCTGAAGTACGATGGCTATCACTTTACCAGAAATAGTGAGGAGGTATATAATCCTTTTAGTTTGATTAAGTCGTTCCAGCAACGTGATCTCAGGAATTGGTGGTTTGAGAGTGGTACACCATCCTTCCTCATTCGTCAGTTAAAGCATTTTGATACCGATATTACATCTTTTGACAGACTGGAAGTACCCGCATCGGCCTTTGACCAACCCACGGAGAATATGGTGGATGTGCTCCCTTTGCTTTATCAGTCTGGCTATCTGACTATCAAGGACTACGATCGTGATGGTCAAGTTTACACGCTTTCTATTCCTAATCAGGAAGTACGTTCTGGTTATGCCGAAGGTTTGCTTCCTGCATATACAGGTCTGAGTGGTAGCAGTGTACAAGTTGGCTTTGCTCTGAAATTCTGGCGTGCGCTGAAGAAGAATGACATAGACCTTGCAATGCGTGAGATGCAGAGTTACCTTGCTGGCATTCCCTACGTTGAGGGCTTTAAGAAGAAACTGGAAGATGCAGCGACCGCAGAAGGTTTTTATGAGTATACGCTATATCTTATCTTCTCGATGCTGAATGTCTATGTCCGTACCCAAGTTAAGACCACCAGTGGACGTATAGACATGGTTGTAGATATGCCAGATGTTATTTACATCTTTGAGTTAAAGAAATCGGAAACGTCAGCAAAGGCATTGGAACAAATTGATCAAAAAGGCTATGCTATACCTTTTGAAACAGATGGCCGAAAAATCATCAAAGTCGGGGTTACTTTTGACGTTAAAAGGAGAACCATCTCAGATTGGCAGTTGTCTAGCACGGAAAGACCTGCGTAATCTACAAGAAAAAAATTATCTCCCCGAACACAAACCCGACTTTGACCCCATGTGTCATAGTCGGGTTAAAAGAGTAGAACAAGGTTTCTTTTACGTCCCTTGTTCAGAACAGAGACTTGATCTTTAGATTGAAACGGAATCATTCTGCCAATTATTGTTGGGTGATGTCTATTTCTCGGTTTTTCTGAGTTGCGCTGCTAAGCCGCAGGCTGTTCCAAGCTGTCGAACAAGGACTGGCAAGCTTGCTTGTAAAGGCCTTGATTGATAGCTTAGAACAAATGCTCGAAGAGCATGGCAGCACCACTCAGGGTTTTATCGGTTTTTGTTAATATGGATCACACGATAACACAAATATAAAAAAGTAATCGGGAGCAGGATGCCCCCGATTACCATTAGGATATGTAATTTATTGTATTTACAATAATTACTTCACGAACTTCTTACCGTCCTTAACTACGATACCCTTGAAGCCGTTATCAACACGCTGACCAGCGAGGTTGTAGATGACAGCAGAAGAGTTAGCCTTCTTAGCGGTTACGGTCTCAATACCAGTACCTCCAGCAACAAACTCATGAGGATTGGTGCCTGCACCTTCCTTCACATAGAGGTTCTTAGTACCAGTAGCATCAATCAGGTTCTCTGAAGTCTTACCTTCCTGACCAGACTCGATATACCACTGGAAGTTCTTCAATTCATAGACACAAGCCTCCTTAATTTCAGCCATGTTGAAGGCGATAGACTTCATTTCGTTAGCCTCAGAAGGAATAGTCAAAGCCTTTTCAAAGTCCTGCCACTCCTCTGTAAAGTTTACGTCACCGATAGCAGCCCAGTGCTTGTATGCACCTGGATCGCCATGAAGCTGTGTGGTAGTCTTAGCAGCCTTGTTAGCCTTATACTGGAACTTAACAACAGTTTCCTCACCAGTAAGAAGAGCGCGGTTAGCAACAAGGAAGAACTGGTTGTCCCAAGTCTCACCGGTACCACCTTCTTCTTCACGCTGTGGGTTATCACCTTGAGCTGTATCTGACAGGTCATCACGCTCCAGACCATTTACAACAACATTTGTTTCATTAGTTACAATATCAGCAAGCTGAACTTCCTCACCATCGAGCATAAGAATATTCATCTGAGAATTCTCAGTATCAAGATAAATCTTCCAAGCGCCAACCATTGGGAGATTAATCTTAGCGAT